>ENA-ORNY01001575-ORNY01001575.1-human-gut-metagenome-genome-assembly--contig:-NODE-1575-length-12828-cov-11.685430_pt1 | contig 12828 bp, 11 predicted proteins | sample MGYA00242122_ERZ509036 | MGnify/ENA primary metagenome ERZ509036 (study PRJEB26280, sample SAMEA2338696) | human gut metagenome | biome: human gut; feature: human-associated habitat; material: faeces... | reverse complement strand
GGGGACGGCCGCACCGGCAAGCGCCGCCGCGTTTGCCGCGCCGTAACTCCGTTCCGCCAGGGCGGCGCAAAACCCGCTCAAAAGGATAAAAGCCCAACAGGTGGCCTGCTGCCACACGTAGCCCGGCATCCCTGTAAACCAGGGCAGGCTGCCATGATAGACGTAGACCAGGTCCCACGCCAGATGATACGCCGCCATGCTGGTCAGGGCCAGGCCCCGCACGGTATCCAGCAGGCCGCAGCGTTGCTGTCGCGCCATATTCTGTCCCCCTTTCCGGTACATCTTACTCCCCCGGGGACCCCTTTGGCAAGGGGGCAGGCTATGAGTTCGGCGGCAGATGTGTTACAATGGGGAAAAGAGGAAAAGGGGTGCTTTGCATGCAAAATTTCACGTATTACACGCCGACGAAGGTCGTCTTCGGGAAAGAGACGGTAACACAGCTGCCGGCCTTGCTGCGGGAGTTCGGCGCCCGCAAGGTCCTGATCCATTATGGGCAGGGCAGCGTGGTCCGCAGCGGATTGCTGGCGCGCGTCCGGAGCCTGCTTGACGAGGCGGGCCTCGCGCACGCGGAACTGGGCGGCGTCGTGCCGAACCCGCGCTTATCCCTAGTGTACGAAGGCATTGCCCTGGCGAAGCGCGAAGGCGTGGACTTGATCCTGGCCGTCGGCGGCGGCAGTGTCATCGACTCGGCCAAGGCCATCGGGTACGGCGTCGTTAACGAAGGGGATGTATGGGATTTTTACGCCCACACCCGCGAGGCGAAAGGGTGCCTGCCCGTGGCGGCGGTGCTGACGTTGTCGGCGACGGGGAGCGAGATGTCGAACTCGTCAGTCCTCACGAAGGAAGACGGGTGGCTGAAACGGGGCTATAACGCGGACTGGTGCCGGCCCAAGTTCGCCATCCTGGACCCGACATACACGGAAACGCTGCCGGCCTATCAGACAGCCTGCGGCTGTACGGACATCCTGATGCACACCCTGGAACGGTACTTTGCCAAGGACGGCAGCATGGCCTTGACCGACGCCATTGCCGAAGGGCTGCTGCGCACAGTCATGGCCAACGCCCGCGTCCTGCAACAGGATCCGAAAAACTACGACGCCCGGGCGGAGATCATGTGGGCGGGCAGCCTGTCCCACAATGGCCTGACGGGGTGCGGCAGCGACGGCGGAGACTGGGTCTGCCACCGCATGGAGCACGAAATGGGCGGCTTGTGGGATGTAGCCCACGGCGCCGGGCTGGCAGCCATCTGGGGCAGCTGGGCCCGCTTCACGTACCGGGAAAACCTGGACCGGTTCTACCGCTTCGCCACGCAGGTCATGGGAATCGCGCCGAACCCGGCGTCCCGCGCTGCCGTGGCCCTCGAGGGCATTGAGGCCCTGGAACACTTTTTCCGGGAAATCGGGATGCCCACGTCCTTCCACGACCTGAACCTCGCCCCCACGGACGAGGAACTGTCCCTGCTGGCCAAAAAGTACGCCCTTGCGGTCGGCGGCGCTGCCGGATCGGCCGTCAAAATCGGCGAGACGGAAGCCCGGGCCATTTACCGCATGGCATTGTAACCTGTGGCATGGAACCCGGCGCGCGAAAATACGAAGGGGCTGTGAAAAAATGACTTCTCATTTTTTCACAGCCCCTTTTTTTATTGATTCTTCCCTAAAAGTTTCGACGATCCCTGTGCGGCCGAACAGCCGGAAAAGCGTCCTGTCCGGCAACCCCTAAAAACCGGAAAAGCCATTTTTAATACGTGTCGAAAAAATACGTATAAAAACGACACGTATCAAATGATCCATTTGGCAAAAAAGACAGTTCTTCCCTAAAACTTGCGGGCCGCGGGAACAAAAACTCTCCCCGCCGGGAAGGGAAATTCCCCGGATGTGTCTGCCGCGAACAGGAACAAAGGCTTGTATGTCGGAGCTCCCTTGGTTAAACAAGTGCATGCTATTAGTAATTTATATAAATAAATCCTTTAAGCCACTTGACATCCAGTTTCTTCTTTGGTAAAATTTTTATGAAATTCACAGTAAACCAAATGCACCGGTGTCGTCCGACCTTGCAGGAAAGCCGGCTCACGCCGGCGCGGTCCCGCCACTGCGGCAGGGAGTGCCCACAAGATGCCCCTGGGGTCAGAATATCCTGGGAAGGCGTGGAAAGCGCGCAGAGCCGATTCGCAGCGCCTTTTTCCGTCGGGGAAAGAGGCGCTTTTCCTTTTATTCTCCGGACTGTATTCCCGGACCCTGGTGTGTTTGCCTTTTTTGATATCCGTTTCGGAGGTGAGACCGCTGAACCAGCTGGATCGTTCCTATCTGAAAATCGCCTTGCCCGCTTCCCTGGAAGGCGTGTTTATGACTCTCCTGGCCTCGGCCGACCTGATCATGGTCGGTGTGCTGGGCACGGAATCCGTGGCGGCCGTGGGGATTTTTACCCAGCCGCGCCTCATTCTCCTGACGTTCGCCCGCGCCATGGCGGCGGCACTGACCCTGCACGTAGCCCGGGCGGCTGTCCAGGGACGGGAACGGATTGGGTGGTACCTGCAGCAGACGCTTGCGCTGGCACTCCTGCTCCTGGGAGCAATCCACGTCCTGTTTTTCTGGCAGCTCCCGGAAATCCTGCGCCTCATGGGGGCCCAGGCGGACTATTTGTCCGATGCCATCCTCTACGGGCGCCTTTCCTGCCTCGCCGTGTGGATAACCTCCATGACCGTTGTCCTCCAGGCCGTGTCCCTCGGCTGCGGCCGGACGGACAGTATCCTGAAAGCCAATGTGGCCGGCAACGTGGCCAACGTGGCCGCCAACTACCTCTTTATCTTCGGGCTCGGTCCCATTCCGCCCTTCGGCATCGCCGGCGCCGCCCTGGGAACCATCGCGGGCACGGCCCTGTCCCTGGTCCTTGCCATAACGGAACTGCGGAAACTACGCCTGCACTGGTGTGTCCGCAGCCTTCGTTCGTGGCTGCCGGACCCGCGCTTTGTCCGCAGCCTGGCCCACAGTTTCGCCGGCATCCTGTCCGAACAGGGCAGCAGCCGCATCGCCATGGTCCTCTTTACGCGCATGGTCGCCGGTCTGGGCACGCTGCCTCTGGCGGTCCACAGCATCTGCATGACCTTCTGCGACTTGTATTACGATTTCGCCCTGGGTCTGGGCAAGGCGAGCATGGTCCTGGCCGGCCAGTCTTTCGGCAAACGGGATCCCGATTTATGGCACTGCTACCGCCACGCAGGCATCCGCTGGGTGCAAGTGTTCTCGACCGTTTCCTTCGTCCTGACCTTGTACTTCCGTGAAGAAATCTTCCACCTTTTCTCCCACGACGGGGAAGCCCTGCTCCTGGCCCTGCCCGTGCTGGTCATCGCCGCTGTCGTCAGTTATCCCGAAGCTTTCGCCCTGATTTTCGCCGGCATGCTCCAGGGAAGCGGCCGGGTCCTCTCCGTAGGAGGCTATACCTTCGTCAGCATGATCCTGCGCCTGTCCGCCACGGCTTTTTTCCTCTACGTGCTGGATTTGGGCCTCCTTGGCGCCTGGTACGCACTGCTGCTCGATCAGAGTTTCCGCGCCGTGTGTTCCTATATCCTGGTACGCCGGATGGATGTCCATGCATCCGTGCTCGAACATAATGAGTTTTGATAGGAGATGGTATTTTGAGTCGAAATGAGTTGTGGAAACGTTTAGGCGGCATCGTCCTCGTCCTGCTGGGAATCAGTTTCATCACCTTTTGCCTGATGATGCTGGCCCCGGGCGATCCTGTCCGCCAGATGATTGCCGGGAACGAAGACATTATCGTCAGCCAGGTCGAAATCGATGCCCTGCGGCACGAACTGGGGCTGGACCAGCCCTTTTTCTTCCAGTACACGAGCTGGCTAGGGCGTGTCCTTCACGGCAATTTCGGCGTTTCCACCATGATGCGCCGCCCCGTGGCCGACGTGCTCCTCGAAGCCCTGCCGGCCACCGTTCTCCTGGCCGTCTCTTCGACGGTCTTCATGCTCCTCTTTTCCATCCCCCTGGGCATTTACACGGCCGTCCGCCAGAACCACTTCGTCGATTATCTGGTCCGTTTCTTCACCTTCCTCGGCGTCTCCGTACCGAACTTTTGGATGGGTCTCGTCCTGCTCTGGCTCTTCGCCTTGAAACTGGGGGCCCTGCCCATTGTCGGCGGCGGCATGGATGTCGAGAATCTGGTGCTGCCGACCGTCACCTTGGGCATCGTCATGACCTCAAAGTTTACGCGGCAGGTACGCGGCGCCGTCCTGGAAGAACTGCACCAGGACTACGTGCTCGGCGCCCGGGCCCGCGGATTCCCGGAATCACATATTCTCTGGAAAGAAGTCCTGCCGAACGCCTTGCTGCCGCTCATTACCCTGCTGGGCCTGGCCTTCGGGTCCCTGTTGGGCGGCGCCGCCGTCGTCGAAATCGTCTTTTCCTGGCCCGGTCTCGGGTATACGATTGTCCAGGCCATTATCTACCGCGATTTCCAGACCGTGCAGGCCGCCGTCCTCTGGATTTCCCTCATGTATATGCTGATCAACTTTGTCATCGACCTGTCGTATCGGTGGCTGGACCCCCGTATCGGAAAGGCGGTGAAATAAATGCGCACCCTGCTTGAAGGATTTCGGACCAACCGGGCTTTCCGCCTGGCGACACTCTGCGTCTTTGTCCTGCTGGCAATTACCCTGGCGGCGCCTTGGATTGCGCCCTATGACCCGCTCCACGCCGTCATGACCGACGCGAACAGCGCCCCTGGAGCGGCCCACTGGTTCGGGACGGATAAACTGGGCCGCGATGTCTTGTCCCGCGTCCTCTGCGGCGCCCTCTACTCCCTGACAAGCGTCCTCGCCCTGGTTTTCGTCATCTTCGTCCTTGGCACGACCCTCGGCATCATATCCGGGTATTTCGGCGGCTTGGTGGAAACGGTCATCATGCGCGTTGCCGATATGATGATTTCCTTTCCCGGCGTCATCCTGGCCATCGCCATCGCCGGCATCCTGGGCGGCAGTCTGCTCAACGCCATGATTGCCCTGACCATCGTCACGTGGACGAAATACGCCCGCCTGGCCCGATCCCTGGTACTCCAAATCAAAGAAAAGGAATTTGTCCAGGCCGCCATCGTCAATGGCGGCACAACCTCCCATATCCTTTGGACCCATATTTTGCCCAATATCCTGCCGCTCCTGGTCATTACGGCCGTGGCCGATATCGGCGCCATGACCATGGAACTGGCAGGCCTGTCCTTTTTGGGCTTCGGCAGCCAGCCGCCGGCGCCGGAATGGGGCCTCATGCTGAATGAGGGCCGGCAGCAGCTGCAGACCGCCCCCTGGCTGATGTTCTTTCCGGGCCTGGCCATTTTCGGAACCGTCGTCCTTTTCAACGTATGGGGCGATTTGCTTCGCGATGTCCTGGATCCTCGCCAGGAACCGTAACTTCGGTGACATGTTGTCCACAGACAAATTTTGATACACACTAAATGCCAACAGAGAAAGGGGATTCCACATGATGCAACATACTTCTAAAAAATGGCTGGCCCTGGCGGCCTCCCTGGCCCTGGCCGGCGTCCTCGTCACGGCAGGCTGCGGCGGCTCCAAAGGCGGTTCCCAGGACACCTTGAAGGTCGGCGTCACCAACTTCGCCGACAGCCTTGAACCGACGACGAACTACTTCGGCTGGCAAGTCATGCGTTACGGCATCGGCGAATGCCTGGTCCACTTCGACGATAAAATGCATACGGAGCCGTGGCTTGCCGAGTCGTGGAAAGTCGCCCCAGACAAGATGTCCTGGACCTTCCAGATCCGCAAGGTCAAATTCTCCAACGGCGCTCCCGTGACGGGCGAAGCCGTCAAGAAATCCATTGAGCGCACTTTCGCCAAGGCGCCCCGCGCCAAGGCCATGTTCGAATTGGATCATATCACGGCCGACGGCCAGAGCGTGACCATCTTCACGAAGCGTCCCGTCGCGACCCTGCCGGGTATGCTGAGCGACCCGCTGTTCATCATCGTCGACACGGCGTCGGATGGCAAAGTGGATTTCGCCAAGAACGGTCCGATCTGCACCGGTCCCTACAAAGTGACCAAGTTCAGCAAGGCCAAAACCGAACTGGCAGCCAATGAAAACTACTACGACAAGGTTCCCTATAAGAACGTCGTCGTCCACACCATCGACGATCCGACCACCCGTGCCATGGCCCTGCAGAAAGGCGAAGTGGATGTCGCGGTCAACATCGCTCCCGGCGATATGGCCCTCTTCAAGGATAAAGGCAAATTCACGACGTCGACCATCGACTCCCTCCGGGATGTCCTGGCCCGCATGAACCAAGCACCGGGCCGGATCCTGTCAGACAAGCGCGTCCGTCAGGCCCTGATCCGCTGCCTGGACCGGGAAAACTACGCCAAGTCCCTCCTGAAGGGTACTTTCACGGCCGGCGGTCCCGTCATGCCGCCCTCCGTCGATTACGGCTTCACCGAACTGAGTCAGCAGAATCCGGATAAAACAAACGTGGAGAGCGCCAAGAAACTCCTGGCCGAGGCAGGCTGGAAAGATACGGACGGCGATGGCATCCTCGACAAGGACGGCAAGCCGTTGAAACTGGACTTTATCTTTTATTCGGGCCGTGCCGAACTGCCTCTCTACGCCGAAGCCACCCAGGCCGACGCCAAGAAAGTGGGCATCGCCATCAACCTGAAGAACGTCGACTACAACGTGCTGGACGGCATCGGCATCCGCGGCGAATACGACCTGCTCATTTCCAATATCCTGTCGGAACAGGCCGGCGATCCGGAAGTCTTCATCAACCAGTACTGGAAGACCAACAGAAACGGCAGCAACCCGCAGAACGGCTCCGGCTACAGCAATCCTGCCTTTGACGCCCTGTCGGATCGTCTGGCCGTGGAATTCGACCCGGCCAAGCGGCGGACCCTGGTCATCGAGATGCAAAAGATCCTGATGGACGACGCGGCGACAGTGATCTTCGGTTATCCGCAGACAAACATGATTTCCAGCGCCAGCGTGCTCCACGCGGACATCAAACCGTGTGATTACTACTGGATTACGAAGGACATCGCGCCGAAACAGTAAGAAAAACGAAGGGATGTACCATGTTATTGCAAGTCAAGGACTTAAGCATCATCTACGGCAGCGGCGCCCCGACGGTACAGCACGTCTCCTTTGACGTGGACGCCGGCGAGGTCCTCGCCATTGTCGGCGAATCGGGCAGCGGTAAAACGACAGTCATCCGGGCTATCCAGATGGCCCTGCCCGCCAGCGGCCGTGTGGCGGGAGGGCAGATCCTGTTCCGGAATCAGGACCTGTACGCCTTGCCGAAGGAGAAGCAGCGCGCCATCAGCGGCAAAGACATTGCCATGATTTTCCAGGACGCTGGCGCCATGCTCAACCCGATCCACACCGTCGGACGGCAATATCGGGATTTTCTCGCCCTGCACGGCATCCGGGACGAAAGGGAGGCCACGGCCCGCATGGAAGAAATGTTCCGCCTCGTCCGTCTAGATCCTGTCCAGGTGGCAGCCAGCTATATCCACGAATTGTCGGGCGGCATGCGGCAGCGGATCGGCATCGCCATGGCGGTCACGTTCCACCCGGCCCTGCTCTTGGGCGATGAACCTACATCGGCCCTCGATGTGACCACCCAGGCGGCCATTATCCGGGAGCTCATGGATGTCCGAAAACGCATGGGCATGGCCATCGTCATCGTTACACACAACATGGGCGTTGCCTCCTACATGGCGGACCGGATCCTGGTCATGAAAAACGGCGCCGTCGAAGAATATGGCAGCGCGGAGCAGGTCCTGCGTCATCCCCGCGCCGCCTATACGAAAATGCTGTTGGACGCGGTCCCGAAACTGGAGGATACCCTATGAACAAACAACAGGAATCACGCAAAGAAATCCTGCGCATGGAAAATATCTGCAAATCCTATCCCCTGTACCGGGGGGGACGTTTCCTGGCCAACGACCACGTCAACGTCACCCTGCACCAGGGAGAAACCATGGGCATCGTCGGCGAATCGGGCAGCGGCAAATCGACCCTGGCCCGTATCCTGATGCGGATCTGCGACGCCGATTCGGGCCGTATCCTATTTCACGGACGGGATCTGCTGGCCCTGCGCGGCGAGGAACTGCGCCAGGTCCGGCGCTCGATCCAGATGATTTTTCAGGACCCGGCGGCAGCCTTCAACCCCAAGCTGAAAATCCGGGAAATTATCTGCGAGCCCCTGCGGAACTTTGGCCTCCTGTCCGCGGAAAACGTGGACGCCAAGGCCCGGGAAATGCTCCGTCTGGTCGACCTGCCCGAGGACGTGGCCGACCGCTATCCCAACAGCTTGTCCGGCGGCCAGCGGCAGCGTGTGGGCATTGCCCGCGCCATGATCCTGCAGCCGGATATCATCGTCTGCGACGAAGCCACGTCGGCCCTCGACGTATCGGTCCAGCAGACCATCATCCAGCTTCTGAAACGGATTCAGCGGGAAACCGGTGTATCCTACTTGTTTATCTGTCACGACCTGGCCCTGGCCAACATGTTCTGCGACAATATCCTCATTATGCAGAAAGGCCGGATTGTCGAAGATATCCGGGATTTGCGCCATGTGCGCACGAACTACGGCCGCCACCTGCTGGACTCCATCTTTTCGGTCGAGCTGGGCAAACGGAAAGTATTTGACGAGAGCCTTTTTGCGTAAAGCCGTAGGAAGCAACAGATCCCCCCTGGCAACAGACGCAGGCAACAGGAAACGCCTGACTGCATTGGCAGTCAGGCGTTTTTTTGATACGTAGGAAAAATGGTCTTCCCGCATTTTCAGGGGCTGTGAAAAAATGGGAAATCCTATTTTTACAGGACGATTTCCGCCAGCAAGACCAGCACCGCCAGGCCGGGAATCAGATTCGTCAGCCGGATTTTCGTCACGCCGAGCAGATTCAGCCCGATGGCTAGGATCATCACGCCGCCCGTGGCGCTGATTTCCCCAATGACCGCCTCCGTCAGGAACTGCTGCATCCAAAACGACAACAGCGTGATCGCTCCCTGATACACCAGTACGGACACGGCCGACAGGGCCACGCCGATGCCCAGGGTACTGGCCAGGACCACGCTGATCACCCCGTCCAGGGACGCCTTCGCGAAGAGGATCTCGTGGTTTCCCGCCAGCCCGTCCTCGATGGCCCCGACAATGGCCATGGCGCCAATGCAGAACAACAGGCTCGCCGACACGAAAGCCTCGCCCAACGAAGACCCTGTCGCCGCCGACCGGTTCCCCAGCAGGCGGCGCTGCAGCCACTGGCCGAAGCGCGTCAGCCGCCCGTCCAGATCCAGCGCCTCGCCCACGAGCGCCCCCAGGGCCAGACTGACGACCACCAGCACCAGATGCGCGCTGCCCTGGGCCATCTTCATCCCGATGACCGTCACGCACAGCCCCATGGCCGCCAGGATGGTCTCTTTCCACGCCGCGGGAATGCCTCGGCGCAGCAGCGTTCCCGCCACCGCGCCCACCACAATGGCCGCACTGTTCACCAACGTACCCAACCCAGGCATACTGCCACCCTTTCCGCGCCACCGGCGCCTTGCCCCGACCTTTCCTGCCGGAACCCCTGAAAACAAAAAACGCGGGGACGGGCCGGGGGGAACAGACCCGAAGGTCATCCCCCTCCAGTCCGTTCCCCGGCGGCCGCCTTTCGCCAAAAGATTGCCTGTCCCGCCTTATACGGAAAACTTCGTCCGCCGCCGCGGGCCGTTGCCAGCGTCGCCACGGACCGGTTCCTCCTGCTTCCGCAGCAGTTCCACCAGGCGATCCAGGTCATCCGGGGAATAATAGTCGATTTCAATGGTGCCCACATGGTCATTCTTCGGGACAATGCGGACGCGGGTCCCCAGGTACCCGATCAGATCCTCCTCGAATTGCCGGTAATGCACATCGGGCCGCGGGGCGCCCGCCTTTTTGCCGCCCTGTCTGCCCCGGGAACCCTGTTTGCCCTTGCCTCCGGCCACGCCAGCCACCGCGCCTCCGGCGGCCTGCGCGGCCCCTTGGCCCAGGCCGGCCGCTGCCGCCCCGGCGGGCTCCTCCCGGTCCAAAAAGCGGGACGCCCGCTCTTCCAATACCTTTAAGGAATGGCCTTCCTTGACGGCCTTGACGACGGTTTCCGCCGTGCGGGCGCTCCAGCCGTGCCGTGCGATGGCCTCAGCCAGTTCCGTCTGCCTTGCGGCGCCGTCCAGGGCGAGGACCGGCCGGATCTGCCCGGCCGTGACCGTCCCGTCGGCGAGGAGCTCCCGCGCCTTCGCCGGCAACTGGAGCATGCGCAGCAAGTTCGCCACGGCGGCGCGGCTGCGGCCGATTTTCGCGGCGGCCTGGGCCTGGGTGTACCGCATGGCCTTCATCAAGTCCTGGATGGCCTGGGCCTCCTCCAGGGGATTCAGGTCCCGGCGCTGGATATTTTCCACCAGGGCCAGTTCCTGCATCTGCTGTTCCGTATAGTCCCGCACCAGGACGGGCACGGTCTTCAGCTGCGCCAGCCGGGCCGCCCGCAGGCGCCGCTCGCCGGCGACGAGTTCATAGTTCAGGCCCTTCCGGCGGACGATCAGGGGCTGGATAATGCCGTGTTCCCGGATGGAGTCCGCCAATTCGGCCAGTTTGTCCTGGTCAAAGGTCTTGCGGGGCTGCCAGGGGTTCGGCTGGATGCTGCCGATTTCCACTTCCAGGGCCGTCTTGTCGGCGCCGCGGTTTTCCGGCAGCGCCTCTTCATACTGGGTCTCGCTCGACGACAGGAGGGAACCCAGCCCGCGGCCCAGTCCGTTGCGCTTACTCATCGCCGATCACCTCCCTGGCCAGCTCCGTGTATACCTCGGCCCCGCGGGAGCGGGGATCATAGACGATAATGGGTTCGCCGTGGCTCGGCGCTTCACTCAGGCGGACATTGCGGGGGATGATGGTCTCATACATCTTGGCGGAAAAATATTTCTTCACTTCCGTCACGACATCCTCGGCCAGGTTCGTGCGGGCGTCGAACATGGTCATGAGGACGCCTTCGAGTTTGAGGGCCGGGTTGAGGTTGCGCTGTACGAGCTGGATCGTGTTCATCAGCATGGTCACGCCTTCCAGGGCGTAGAATTCGCACTGGATGGGGATCAGGACGCTGCCCGCCGCCGTGAGGGCGTTAATGGTCAGCAGGCCCAAGGACGGGGGACAGTCGATGAGAACGTAGTCGTAATCATATTTGACGCGTTCCAGGGCATTTTTCAGGCGCGTTTCGCGGCTCATCATGTTGACGAGCTCGATTTCGGCGCCGGCGAGAGAAATGGTCGCCGGCAGCAGCGACAAATTGGCGTAGGCCGTCTCCAGGATCGTATCCCGCGCAGGGATATCCCGGACGAGGACGTCGTAAATGCTCTGTTTGACATCCCGTTTGTCGATGCCCAGTCCGCTCGTCGCGTTGCCCTGGGGATCCGAATCGATCAGCAGGACTTTGCGGTCCGCCGCGGCCAGGCAGGCTGCCAGGTTCACGGCCGTCGTCGTCTTGCCGACGCCGCCTTTCTGATTGGCCAATGCGATTACCTTTACCACGCTGTTTCCTCCGTTATCCACATTTATCCACATCATTCACAAGGATATCCACAGGAAAAAAGGCTTGGTAAAGCCATTTTTCCCTGTGCTTTTCCACATTGTGCACAGCTTTTTCCACAGCGGAATCCCCTTCTGTCTACAGCCTGGTCCCGGTTGCGCACAACTTATCCACAGGCCGCGCGCCTTTCCGGCGGCGGGCCGCCCCTTCCGCCCGTCAGCGGAACTGGCGGATCTTCGTCGGCGTGTCCTTCTTTTTCCACGCGTTCTTGATGCGTACGGAAAGGACCAGGTCGTCGCCGTCCATGGACTGGTCCAGGTCCGAATGGATGCCCGACGCGTTGGCCGTGGCCAGGACCTTCTTGATGCTGTTCAGGTAGACGCGCACGTCGTTGACGATGACGATGCGGGGCTTGCGCCTCCGGGACTGCCCCGCGGCCTGCAGCATCTTTTCCACCAAGGCCTCGGTCTGGCGCACCGTCAGTCCGTCCCGGATGGCTTTGCGGGCCACAGTTTCCCGGTCTTTGTCTTCCGGCAGCTTGAGCAGGACGCGGGCATGGCGTTCCGTCAGGCCGCTGTCGTGGATTTCGGCGCGCAGTTCCGGCGCCAGGCGCAGAAGCCGCAGCTTGTTCGCGATGGTGGACTGCTTTTTGCCGACCTTCACGGCCATGGTTTCTTGCGTCATGTGAAACGTATCCATGAGCTTTTCGTAGCCCTCGGCCTCTTCCAGGAAATGCAGGTCCCGCCGCTGCAGGTTCTCGATCATGGCGATTTCCGCGATTTGCTGGGTCGTGTAATCGCTCACAATGACCGGGACCGTCTCCAGGCCCGCCAGTCCCGACGCGCGCAGGCGCCGTTCCCCCGCGATCAGGATGTACCGTCCCCCTTCGCCGGGAGCCACGAGGAGGGGCTGGAGCACGCCATACTGGCGGATGGAGGCTGCCAGTTCCTCCAGGGCTTCCGGTTCAAATTCCTTCCGCGGCTGATACGGGTTCGGCACGACGGCCGTCCGGGGGACGCGGATCACCTGGACGTGGGCGGTTTTCCCGTCGCCGCCTTCGCTGCCGCCGGCCTGGACAGCCCCTACATTCAAATCTTCAAATCCATCTCGCACGTTGTCGCCTCCCCATTGAGTCTGTCTTCTTATTTTACCATAGAATCCGGAAACTTTCAGAGAGGTTTTTTGGCCGGCAAGCCTGCCTTGCGGGGATACGCCGCCGGCGTGTCCTTCACCTTGCGGATGAGGACGAGGGCCCGTCCGTCGTCGAGGCCGGGCAGCCGGACCGG
>ENA-ORNY01001574-ORNY01001574.1-human-gut-metagenome-genome-assembly--contig:-NODE-1574-length-12832-cov-3.112859_pt1 | contig 12832 bp, 8 predicted proteins | sample MGYA00242122_ERZ509036 | MGnify/ENA primary metagenome ERZ509036 (study PRJEB26280, sample SAMEA2338696) | human gut metagenome | biome: human gut; feature: human-associated habitat; material: faeces... | reverse complement strand
CCGGAGCCTGGAATTTATGGTTCTCTTCTACCCAGGTAGGTTTTGTCAACTATCAGGTGATAAACCTAGGACAGATATCAAAGGCGAATCATAACTCGTTTATTAAGATTAGTGAGATTTCTACCGACGAGCTAGACGATTTGGATACGTATGATATGGTATTTATCAATGCCATGGGGTTACGTATTACCGAAGAACAGCGGAATATGATCCAGCATGCTGCCCAAAATGGATTGCCGGTACTAACAACTGCCGCCACCAATCCACTGAATAATATTGTGTCGGTTGATGAGGCTGTTGCTGATACTCTGAAAGCTTACCTAGGAAACGGAGGACGGAAGAATTATGCCAGTATGCTGGATTATGTGCGAAAGTACGTGGACAAAAAATGGATGTGGACGGATGAACCTTTGCCGGTGGCTAGACGTGTGGTTCATCAGTTTTATCATGCCGACCCAGAAAATCCTGATAGTGAAGAAGTTGGTTTTACTCATGTGTCACAGTACCGCAATTTCCTGAAAACACATGGCTTATTCAAGGAAAAGGCACCTGCTGTTGTCATTACCGGACAAATGGGACAGCCCGCCGAACTGGTCAGCGCGCTCGAAAAGTCCGGCAATGTAGTTTATCCAGTTAATGACTTTAAAGGACTGATTGCTTCGCATGCGATAGACTCCATCAATCCTTCGCTAGTTATCTATATGGCGCATGGCAGGATGGGTGATTATGCTGTAGATTATTTGAAACAGCAGAATATACCGCTCTTTACACCGCTCAATGTGAACCGTCTGATCGATGCATGGGAAAAGGATAAAATGGGCATGAACGGTGGCTTTATGGCGCAGAGTATCGTGACTCCCGAAATTGATGGAGCCATACGTCCGTATGCGCTTTTTGGGCATTATATGGATGAAGAAGGTCTACAGCATGCTTTTGCCATCCCAGAACGTTTGGACGTGTTTGTGGAAACGGTGAATAATTATATTGAGCTGCAGCAAAAGCCAAACAGTGAAAAGAAGGTTGCAATTTATTATTATAAAGGAGCGGGACAGAATGCGCTGACGGCAGGAGGAATGGAAGTGATACCTTCGCTTTATAATCTGCTTACGCGTTTGAAGGCCGAAGGATATACCGTAAAAAATCTTCCTGCATCAGCCCAGGAACTGGGAGTGATGATTCAGCGTCAGGGGGCTGTGTTCGGTACGTATGCCGAAGGAGCTATGGCCGAATTTATGAAGCATGCTCAGCCTGCAATCGTTACGAAAGATGCTTACGAAGGTTGGGTGAAAAAGGCCCTGCGTCCCGACAAATACAATGAAATTTTGGCTTCTGACGGTGAATTTCCTGGTTCGTACCTGACTACAGATAATGGTGCTTTGGCGGTACCTCGCATTGATTTGGGAAATATCGTATTGCTTCCGCAGAATGCTGCAGGGAAAGGAGACAATTCGTTTAAAATTCTGCATGGAACGGAAGTTGCTCCTCCTCATGCTTACGTTGCTTCGTATCTGTGGAGTCAGTATGGATTTGGTGCCGATGCACTGATTCATTTTGGAACACATGGAAGTTTGGAATTTACTCCAGGCAAGCAAGTTGCGCTGTGCCATGACGACTGGCCTGATCGCCTGATTGGTGCTTTGCCGCATTTTTATATTTATTCGATTGCCAATGTCGGAGAAGGTGTGATAGCCAAGCGCCGTGCCTATGCAGGACTACAGTCGTATCTCACACCTCCGTTTATGGAAAGTAGTCTGCGAGGAACGTACCGAAAACTTAGTGAGGCTATCAAGGTTTATAACCAGACAGACCCACAGCAAGTTGATTCGCGTCAACAGGCTTCGTTTGCTGTTAAGCGCCTGGCTGTAGCTATGGGTATACACCGGGATTTAGGACTTGACAGTGTACTCACTGTCCCATATACGGAAGATGATATCGTACGGATTGATAATTTTGCTGAGGAACTAGCAACCGAAAAAATAACCGGTCAGCTGTATACGATGGGGGTGCCTTACGAAGCAGACAGGATTACGAGCAGTGTGTATGCCATGACGGTGGACCCCGTAGCCTACAGTCTGTTGGCGCTGGATAAGATACGCGGAAAGGCAGTGACTGATGCCGAACGGAAAAAAAGTCTTTTTACGGCCCGTTATCTGTCGCCGGCCCGCAGTCTGGTAGCCCGTATTTTAGCCGGTCAGGTTGTGGCGGGCGATGCTCTGGTTTGTCAGGTAACCGGAATTACGTCTGAACAGTTGGAAAAGGCTCGTCTCATAGACCGTTCACTCCAAGTTCCGCAGGGAATGATGGCTATGATGGTGGGAGGAGGCAAACCTGCAACACGTCCGAAAGCAGAAAATGGCCGTGGTGATGAAGCAAAGCATTTGGGAAAACCTTCGACTGCCATGATGAAGGCTGCAATGAAAGGAAAACCTACCTATACAAAAGCCGAAATCAATCTGGCGCAAGCTGTGCTGGAAGTGGAAAGGACTATTTTGAATGTGCATCGATATAAAGCAGCATTGCTGCAAAGTCCTGAACAGGAAATCCGGTCGCTGCTGAATGCGTTGGATGGAGGATATACAGCACCTTCGCCAGGAGGTGACCCAATTGCTAATCCGAATACACTTCCTACAGGACGAAATCTGTTTGCTATAAATGCAGAAGCTACTCCAAGTGAGTCGGCTTGGGAAAAAGGTAAGAAATTAGCAGAGAATACCATCGAAATGTATCGTAAACGTCACAACGACAGTATTCCGCGAAAGGTGAGCTATACATTGTGGAGTGGTGAATTTATTGAAACAGAAGGAGCTACGGTTGCCCAGGTGCTATATATGCTCGGAGTGGAGCCTATCCGCGATGCTTTCGGCCGGGTAACAGATTTGCGGCTTATACCTTCTGAAGAATTGGGACGTCCGCGTATAGATGTGGTCGTGCAGACCAGCGGACAGTTACGAGATATTGCTGCGTCCCGACTTTTCCTGATAAACCGTGCCGTAGAGATGGCTGCTGCTGCAAAAGATCAATTTGAAAATCACGTGGCTGAGGGAGTGATAGCTGCCGAGCGTGCTCTGACTGAAAAGGGGATCAGCCCGAAAGAGGCTCGCGAGTTGTCTGCATACAGAGTCTTCGGAGGAGTGAATGGCAGTTACGGGACCGGTATACAGGGGATGGTGCAGAAAGGCGACCGCTGGGAAAATGAATCGGAAATAGCCGATGTATATCTGAATAATATGGGTGCATTTTACGGTAGTGAAAAGGATTGGGAAACGGTAAAGCAGTTTGCTTTTGAGGCTGCGCTGGTTAATACAGATGCCGTTGTGCAACCGCGTCAGAGTAATACCTGGGGAGCCTTGAGTCTGGATCATGTATATGAGTTTATGGGTGGTATGAATCTGGCTGTCCGTCATGTTACGGGAAAGGACCCGGATGCCTACCTCAGTGACTATCGCAACCGGAATAATGTGCGGATGCAGGAAGTAAAAGAGGCTATCGGTGTAGAGAGCCGTACTACCATTTTTAATCCGGCGTATATCCGGGAGAAAATGAAAGGCGAGGCTGGTGCAGCCGCAACCTTTGCAGAAATCGTGCAGAATACCTATGGGTGGAATGTGATGAAACCCAAGGCTGTAGATAAGGAACTGTGGGATGAAATCTATAATATTTACGTAAAGGATAAGTTTGGGTTGGGACTGCAGGCTTATTTTGAAAAACAGAATCCGGCAGCACTCGAAGAGATTACTGCGGTGATGATGGAAACTGCCCGAAAAGGAATGTGGAAAGCATCGGAACAGCAGTTGGCTGATATTGCGCAGCTACACACTCAGCTGATAGCCAAGTATAAACCGTCGTGTTCGGGTTTTGTGTGCGACAATGCCAAACTCCGGGATTTTATTGCGTCGAAAACCGATGCTGCAAGTGCTGTATCGTACCGCAAGGATATCACTGCTATCCGTGAGCAGATGGTTGAAGGTACTGATAAGGGAATGGTGATGAAGAAAGAGCAAGTGAACACACAGACCGATGAAACAACCAATGTTCTGAGTAACACGGTTGTGGTATGTGTGGTTCTTGTATTGGTTGTGGCACTGATACTGCTGGTACGACGTCGGCATAAACACTTAAACGACTAAAAATGCTGTTATGGAAACGGTTGTAGTTGTATTAATGATATTGGTCAGCTTTAATTTTCTCTTAAAGCTAACCTACTGCAAGCTGTGGACTGTAGGTGTGATAGCCGTGTCAGCTTGTTTGTTTGTCGGACTGATGTGGCCGCTTGCCATCGAGCAGTCGAAAACCCAGATTGCCGATTGGTTATCTAATCCGCAACTGATGCTCGATACATCTGTAATACTTAGTTTGGAGGTCGTGTTACAACTGGCTTATTGCATGTTGGCAGCACACCTTCAAACAGCCGGCAAGGTGGGTAGTAGAACGGTATTGGCTTACCGTTGCCTCCGTCTTTTCCCGGGAGTCTTGATTTTTGCAGTCCTTTTCAGCTTGCTGGTAGCTTTGATATTCAGTTTCCCGGGTATTTCCTTCAGTTTACTGGCCTGGGTGTTGGGAGCAGCAATATTAATCCTTATTCCGGCGGGCATGTGGCTGCTGAAATGGCTTTTGCCCGAGAAGGAAGTCCGATTGGAGTTGCTGTTTCTGTGCAATGCGTTAGTAGCCATTTTGGGAGTGGTGGCCACGGTGAATGGTACGACGGCAGTGAGTGCATCGGGTGATGTCGACTGGTTTGCCTCACTGGCCCTGCTATTGCTTATGTTATTGGGAGGATTGGCCGGCTATGTATTCCGCCATCTATATATGAAGTATGTGCTCAAGTAAACTTACTGAAAGGTATATAAAACAAAAAAAAATGAAAAAAAATTGATTTATGAATTACATTTCTGACATTCTCTATTGGATTTCTACGGGCTTGCTGGTGCCTGTTATTGTGTTGCTGATTATTCTTTTTGGTCGTTCGCTGTTGCTCATCGGCAGTTTTTTCGGACAGTATATGTCGATTCGAAAAACAGAATCGCTGTTGCGCGGTGAGTTCGACAGTCTTACTCCCGGTGGCATTGCTTCACTGGGTGAGCGTATTCCGAATGTTCGTACTTCTTTGGTTACGGTGTATATTCACCGCATGCTTGAGGTGAGAAACAGCAGACCTCATGTTGAACGTCTGTTGGCAGATTTTGAGATTGCTGCAGACAAGGATTTGGCTATCTCTAAAACACTGACTAAAATGGGACCGATGCTGGGGCTTATGGGGACATTGATTCCAATGGGACCGGCGTTGGTAGGACTTTCTGCCGGTGATATATCATCGATGGCATACAATATGCAGGTGGCTTTTGCTACAACAGTTGTCGGATTGTTTGCCAGTGCTATCGGGTTCATTACACAGCAAGTCAAGCAACGTTGGTATCTTCAAGATATGACTAATCTAGAGTTTCTGGCAGAGATTATGAAGGAAGAAGGAAAATGTGTTAAATAGATTGCTACATGAAAAGAAACTTACTGAAAAAAGAAGAAGATAGTGACCCGATGAGTGTGGTGAGCAACCTTTTTGATGTGGCAATGGTATTTGCCGTAGCGCTTATGGTTGCTTTAGTGAGCCGCTACAACATGACTGAGGTATTCAGTCAGGAGGATTTTACCATGGTAAAGAATCCGGGTAAGGAAAATATGGAAATAATTACAAAGGAAGGAAACAAGATAAATAAGTATACTCCTTCCGAAAATCAGGATAGCCAGACGGGCAAGAAAGGTAAGAAGGTTGGTATTGCCTATGAACTGGAAAATGGTGAAATTATATATGTTCCTGAAGAATGATAATGCATATCGTGTTCTTTCTAACTAAAAAACGTATCGGCACCTCTATGCCGATACGTTTTTTATAGAGGAATCCTATTCCTCCAACACATTTTTGTAAGCAGGTCAAATGATACAATGCTCTTAGAAATTTAGATCTTCAATACGGTGTTGCCTTTTTCATTCAAAAACAGCATAAATATATACTCTTAAATTACATTTGTTCGATTATAAAAGAACGAGTCCCACCGGAAACTTTTTCCGGTGGAACTCAGAAATAGGATTGTGAAAAATTGTATGTCCGAAAACAGAACAGATGTCTGGCCTTAAAAAGTTTTATGAGTGTCTGTTGGCAGTACGATGTAGAAATCAGCTTTGCCTCGATTAACTGGATTCAATTCCGACAATTTGTCTTGATAGACCGTGGAAACAGTTATGATCCTGATTGCAGGTCTGAACTCTTTAAGATATGTAATAATACCTTTCCCACAATCCGAGTGATAATTGCCGTTGATATGTATAAATACCCCAGTCAGGTTATCTGCAATATTACGGGCCATTACTGCATCCTTTAATGCTTGAGCCCGTGTCATGCATAACGTCTTTTCAACTAATTGTTGTTTCTGTTCGTTGGTCAGAGCCTTTGATGGGCTAGTTTCATCATGTTTTGCCGATACAGTCTTCAACATAGCCGATGCCTTTGTAAAAAACGGATTGGGCTCCTGGATAGCTTCAACTCGCTCCAGCACTTTTCCAAAATATAGCTGAGAGCTCTGTGGAAATTTTCGGAGCGCATCCACATTCCCGACAGACACAGCCCGTGCATACCGACGGGGAACGTTGGTTGCTATGAGTCGGATCCCCCTTTCTTTAGCGCATTTTACTACAGGCGCATAGTCTGTCTTGTAATTATCCCACAGATAAGTCTCAGCCAGAAACCGTTCCTCTGAAATCAGTCCGGCCATATACTCGTCCACCTTGAGTTGTGTATCAGCCTCAAACATTTCCATGCCTAACGTCAGTTTATTATCCAGTCTGTCTGCTAGTGATGTAAAAACAACACGTTCCAGCCAGTGAACCACTGAACTGTTATGATATTCACCAAAAAAAATCACATCACTCTGTGCCATAGCCTCTATCATATCTCCGAACGAGGAAGGCATCCCTTCGTCCGTATAAAGCATATAAGCAGGCTTATCGATTACACACTGTGCGGCAGCTTGTACAGGAAAAAGCAAAGCGGCAGCTACGGCCGCTTTACTTAGAAAACTATTTATTGAAAACATTACTCAGCAACATTTTTTACACTATACATACGTAGAAAATCCAGTCCAGCATCTATTGAGAAAGCTTTCTTCACTTCACCTGATGGGATGTCCAGCGAATAAACCAAAGCCTGGTGAGTATCTCCCTCCTGCACCGAGTTTACCCCTAGGTATACACTATTACCAATCTGAGCAATGTAGTTGTTGAATCCACCTGTACTCCACGGCAAATCTACATCACCCACCTTCACACGCGTAAGTGTTTTCTGTGCACTGTCAAAAATAGCATAATAATAGGCATCATACACATAATTCTCGCTATCAGCTTTATTTCCGTTGTAATAGCGTTCGTGATCGCCTACAAAGAACAAAGCCTTGCCCGGACTAAGATATTTCACGATAAGAATGTTAGTATCCTTGACAGGCTGGAACAAATAACTCTTATCTGTTTCCTTCTCTCCGCTTTTCATACGGATAATAACACACTCTGGTATTGGTCCACCCGGTTTATAGTTAGAGCCTTTCATCAAACAAATCAGATACAAGTCACCGTTTTCATCAAAGTAAGCCTTTTCTTGTTGAGTGTCGCCATAAGCTTCAAGTGCTAGCCCCGAAACGCGATCGTCTTCGAAAGTTTCTTCCACAGCCATCGTTTTTTCGTCAATAATAGCTACAGCAAGTGGTCCTCTTACTGTATTAGGAGCACCCGTCATCGGGTGAACTCCTTCACCCTTATAATGAATTGAGGTGAAAAAAAGCAATTTTCCGTCTGCTTTACGGTAACGGATATGACCGGAAGTACTGAACTTATAAGCATCCGGATACTTTTCATGCAAGTCGAACTCTCCCTCATCGATAAGTTTCATACTTTGGGTATCAAATTTAGCCCAAATATGCTTCTTGGTAGTAGAAATATACTGCGACAGTAACAAGACATTGTCACCTATCCATTCGTGCGAGGCTGAGATAGCTCCTGTCATCTGTCCTTTCTTAAATATTTTCTCGCCGTAAGGACATTCTCCCACACTGACCAGCTGAGTTCCAGTGAGTTTATATTTCACAATACCATCATCTCCCTCCGTAGCAAAGTAATAATATCCATCTTTCTGGATGGCTCCGATGTTGATTTTACCAGTTATCTCCACACCACTACCAGTAACGTTTACTGTCTGTTCAGTATTGGTCGGGTCGTCCACTCTAGCTACGAAAGTTCCAGTTGAACTAGTACCCTTTACTGAAAGAAACAGGTCCAAATGCGAATCACTTGCTATCGGAGTTTCCGGTTCTGGAGTAACGTTTGGTTCATCTTTTGTACACGAAGTAAAAGTCAGAGCCGTCAACAATGCGGCACAATACATAATTTTTTTCATTTTCCCTATTTTTGTTATTAAAGTTTATCTTTGTTTTCTTCTCTTGTCTGTTCTGGCCTTTTTCAAGCGTAAATACAGATATGATCCATAAACACTAATCAGAATAACTATATTGGCTATACATTTGCACGGAGTTGAAAATTCCACATTTGAGAACTTGAACTTCCCGCTGAAGTTATGATTACCACCATTAGGACCTTTTTCTTCTTTCATCGACATACCCAGGAAAGAAGCCTTTTCCTTTTTCTGTGGTGAGGTGAACGCAGCATGAGGTGTCTGATCATTGCCAAACTGCCTGTCTTTCTGCAGAGCCGAAGCAGCTATTACTTCTGTTTTGGCCATTTTTTCCTGTCGTTCCCAGTAGGTCACTAACGAGCCTGTATCAATACCCGCGGAGTGAATAAACAGCATCGCATACAGAGCATACGACCAGCGTTGCACACTTTTCCATTTTTTATACCCCATTCTTTTGCGTATCCTGTCAAACGAGGTTACCCATAGTACGAGGAACAGTACAGTCATTACGATTCCTAGCAGAAAGACACCGTTGGTAATACCCTGGCCTAAAGCACTTACTACCCTATCTTCTGCAACCAGCGTATCGTGGTCAGCAAAATAATTCCATGCACCGGGTACCACCAAAAGAATACGTTTCAACGCATGCGGAATCACAGCAAATCCTACGATGATGGACAACTCCTTACGTATCAGCATAAGCTTCCCCACTGCCGGGATCTTGGGATTCAGTGCTCCCATATACATGATGATTACCAGCATGGGATGTATAAAATAAGTAGCATATGTAAATTCAATGAAAATATCTCCGAGGATAGGTAAGTAGATGATATTCACCATATCTATCCCGAATATGTTAAGAATAGGTAGAAGCGACAAACCTCCCATAACACCGAACACCCAATACAGAAAGCGAGCATGCTTTTTTATACTTTTGGCAAAGGTAATGGTAAGTATACTCCAAAAAAACACTGCCACTAGAAAGCCAGACAATGAATTGAAAAAACCGATCAAATCAATAATAGTTCTAATCATACTTGTGTTAATTTATAGTTGTTGTTGTGAATTTCTCCTGATTTTAATTGAAGAACATCCTGAACTTACAGAATAATGCCCGCCCAGGTTTTTGCAGCTTATAGTTATCATAAAGTAATTGATCGAACAGATTATTACATTCCAAGGAAACGCTGTATCTGTTATCCAGCCAGAAGAACGTAGCCGACAGGTTGTGACAATTCTGTGTAGGAATAATCGACTTGCTGTCCTTATGTCCAAACGTAGACCAAGTTAGGTAGAACCATTTAACGTACTGGTAGTCATACTCAAATCTGAGTTTATTATCCGCACCAAGCAAATTCCGGAACGTATAGCTAGCGTTGATATTGGCATAGAGGCTTGGTCGGTTCGGAATCTGCTGCTTATAGGCCGCATTCGGTTTCCCATCTGAAATCTTGGTCTCCATCATATCAACCGCCTTTTCGTATGACAAGTTTCCCTTAAGCAACAATTTATCTGCATATTGCAACCCAACTTCTGTCTCAAGACCTTTAATGCTTATCCGTGACAGATTTTTAAACGTATATGTTTCACGGTCCTGCACAGCCATTATGAAATCGTGCACATCGCGATAAAACACACCAGCCTCGTAGAACACATTGAGCCGGCTGTTGCAATCCCAGTTACCATATAAATTGACATTATAATTATTACTTTTTTCTGGTTCAAGTGCATAATTAGCATTAATATTGTCGCCATCCCCTAGCAGTTCCATTGCACCCGGAAGGCGAACACTGTACTCATACGACAGCTTTGCCGACAAAATACTATGTAACTTATAACGGGTTCCAAACCCATAGCAAGTAAACCACTTTGATGTACGGCTTCGTTCACTGTCATAGCCAGACGTATGGCTAGCCCCACTTCCCACAGTCTTTTCTTCAATTCTCACCGTATTAATAAATTCCTTAACAAAAAAAGTGTTGTGCCATTTTCCGCTCCATAAGTCAAGGTCATAGGAGAGATTCAAAAAATGGCGAGTCAGATAGTCGGTCGACCCACCATCTCCTTTGGTTTCATCAGAAGTTTCCTGATTCATCCTATCAACTGTAGCATTGAGCAAATAATTAAAGTTTAACGAACTGTGCTGAGCCAAACGGTAATCCAGATTTACTCTAGCAGACGTATTGGGCCGATTATAATATCGAATAACTGGATAACTGTTTAGCTCCGCATAGTCGGCTGGGCGATGATGACCATTCCAAAAATAAATTACCATTGCCGTATCCACGGTCGTAGATTTCTGCCACGTATGTGAAGCATTAGCCGATAATGTGAGTCCTTCCGCAAGGAAGTTTTTCTTACGATAGCGTATACCAAGATTCCATGAGCGATTTTTCCGGTGTGCCGCACCATAAACCACATCTTGAGTAGCCCCCGTCTGGATGTCCTTATCCACATTAGTAAACGAAGCCGTAACATACAGGAAATCAGCCCACAACTTATTTGTAAAACCCGTTTCAAACTGAGCAAAGACCGAACGATAATCATCGTGAAAACGTTTGAAGTCACCTGTCTCAAATTCATTCTTTTCCGGGTTCAATACCCTGACTCCCTTCATGGTATAGTTATTCTTTGAAAAATTATAACCAACCGATGGTTTAAACGTCAGTCCCGTTTTTGGTTCGATAATCTGCGCATTGAAATCTACCTGATGTGTGTTAAACGATCCCACTCGGTAAGATATATCGTAATAATTTTTCTTACTCTCATTGGTCACAATATTGATAGCACCACCTAGAGCATCACCACCTAAATAAGCTGGAACTACACCTTTATACACCTCCACCCGATCAACGATACTGGCTGGGATATTCTCTAGAGAGAAACTTTCCCCTTTCGCAGCCATTGGAATGCCATCTACATAATAGCGGATAGAATTACCACCCATACCATTAAGTGTAAGATTATAGTCGGAACCTATACCACCGCTACGACGAATACGTACACCAATACCTTTTTCCACTTCATTAGCAATAGTTTGTATGGAACTAAGTTTAGACGATACATCAATAGCATTGGCAGAAAAAACTCCACTTTTAACTTTGGTATTTTTTGACTCTCCGACGACTACCACGTTGTTCATCATAACAACATCCTCTTCTAAAGAAAAGTTAATAGTACAGTTACTTTCTACAAATAATATTTGTATTTTCTCTTTGTAACCGATACAACTTACCGTCAGTTTATGTCTCCCTTTTGCTACTTTCAACGAGTACTTGCCATCAATATCAGTTACAGTACCTGAACTACCATTACCGACCTTAACTGTAACTCCCACCAGTGGTTCACCCTGACTAGAATTTATAGTTCCACTTATTGTATATTTCACTTCTTGGCAATAAGCTTCAAATGAGCTTAAAATGACAAATATACACATCAATAAGATTATTAATCTACTTTTCATCAGATATTACTTAAATCTTTATTTTCGGCAGCAAAGGTAGAGGAAGTAAACACATTGTACAATCGCTATTTCTAGGTATTTTTATTATAGTTTAATGCTATTCGTTTTTATTATAACATCTTATAAAACCTTATTTTTCAAAGTAAAAATGCCGTGGTGACCTGACCTTTATATTCTTCTAAAATGTCAAATGAAAAATTTAGCTTCTTAGCTATGAATAATTGTTCGTAATATCTATGTGATATAAAATCATAAAAATAAATATGTGATTATTTCTTTATTAATTTCTGACAAAAAATGAAACTCTTAAATTTAAAAAAAGACCAAACAGATCTTTGTCTGACAGAAAATATTCTGTCGGACAAAGACACAACTTGCTCTGTTCGTTTGAACAGAGAATCCACCTCCGGCGGATTGCTGCGCGACGTGAGCGGCGTGCTGCTGTCCGTCAGAAGATGTTGCAAGCCGTCTATCGGTTCTGACTTTGCAAAATTATGGCCGTGTAAACAGTTGTGAAATAGTGGATTGTATGACATGTAACGACGTCTGATGACATCTGATGTCATGGTATCAGTTACATATTACCTGTATGATTGAAAGACCTTATTTTTGACATAGATTTTATTGTAACAAAGTGTTGCGATAATAAGATGTGATTGTAAGGAAACCATGTTATAACATGGCAATAATGTGTTGAAATATTGATATGATAACATAACAACATAATGTTATAACAATATGTGAATGTGTTTATGTAGTATTATGTTCTTGTAATGTCCTCTCATTATAATCCTATCATATAATGTCAGTAGATTAATGCTTTAATGTAAAAATGCATTGTTGCTATGCTATGTCATTATAGGGAAATAATGACATAAGGATACATTAGTGTGATACTGTATAATTATAAGAATGCAATA
>ENA-ORNY01001572-ORNY01001572.1-human-gut-metagenome-genome-assembly--contig:-NODE-1572-length-12846-cov-3.311000_pt1 | contig 12846 bp, 11 predicted proteins | sample MGYA00242122_ERZ509036 | MGnify/ENA primary metagenome ERZ509036 (study PRJEB26280, sample SAMEA2338696) | human gut metagenome | biome: human gut; feature: human-associated habitat; material: faeces... | reverse complement strand
CCGCGAGGTAGAACGCCGCCATCAGCAGCAGGCACAGTAGCGCCATCAGCAGCTTTTTGGCGCTGCGCTTCCAGAAGCCCTTGGAAATGGGGAATCACCGTCCTTTTTGGGGGGAAAGTTTTTCGGAGAAAATACTTTGGAAAAAGCGCGCTTTTATGCTTTTGGCGCAGTTGAATCAAGCAGAATGGAAACCGATGCCCCAAAGCGCAGTCCAATGCGCAAATAAGAATCAGAACTCGCAGTTCATCGGCGTGCGCGCATACGGAATGACATCGCGGATGTTGTCAACGCCCGTGAGGTAAATCAGCAGACGCTCGAAGCCCATGCCGAAGCCGGAGTGCGTGCAGCCGCCGAACTTGCGCAGGTTCACATACCAGTACATCGCGTCCTTGGAGATGTGCAGCGCGTCCATGCGCTCCGTCAGCTTGTCCAAGCGAGTTTCACGCTGGGAGCCGCCCATCAATTCGCCCGCGCCCGGCACAAGCAGGTCAACCGCAGCGACCGTCTTGCCGTCGTCGTTCTGGTACATATAAAACGCCTTGATGTCCTTAGGCCAGTCATAGACGAACACCGGGCTATGGAAGTATTCCTCGGTCAGGTACTTTTCATGCTCCTTGGCGGTGTCTTCGCCGTACTTCGGCTCGAACTGGAAGCGATCCTTCACCTTGCGCAGAATCGTGATGGCTTCCTCGTGGGTGATGCGCGCCGCACCCGTCACAGCAAGGTGATTCAGCTTGTCCAGCAGTCCGCCGCCGGTGAACTTGTCAAGGAACTCCAGCTCATCCGAGCACTTTTCCAGCACCGTCTTGACGAGGTACTTCAGGAAGTCCTCTTCAATGTCCATCAGCTGATGGATATCGCAGAACGCGATTTCCGGCTCAATCATCCAGAATTCAGCGGCGTGGGTCTTGGTGTTGCTGTTTTCAGCGCGGAAAGTCGGGCCGAAGGTGTACACCTTGGAGAACGCCATCGCGAACGTCTCGGCTTCAAGCTGACCCGTCACGGCGAGGGAGGTGGGCTTGCCGAAGAAGTCGTTGCTTCCGTCCTTCTGCTCCGACGGCGGCAGGGTAGTCACGGTGAAGGTGTTGCCCGCGCCCTCGGCGTCGTTGGCGGTAATCAGCGGCGTATGCACATAGAGGTAGCCGCGGTCTTGGAAGTAGGTATGAATGGCCATGCTTGCGACGCTGCGGACGCGGAAAACCGCCTGAAACAGGCGCGTACGCGGGCGCAGATACGCGATTTCGCGCAGGTACTCCACGCTGTGGCGCTTCGGCTGAAGCGGGTAATCCTCCGGGCAGTCGCCTTCGAGGTGGATGGCAATCGCCTGCACTTCGGGCGTCGTCGGATCTTTGTAGGACGGCACGACCTTGCCCGTCACGGTAATCGCCGCGCCGACATGCAGGGTCTGAATCGCCGCATAGTCTTCGATGGTATTATCGTAGACCACCTGCGGGTTCTTGAAGCAGGTGCCATCGAAAAAGTCGATGAAACCCATGTTCTTCTGCTTGCGGTGATTGCGAATCCAGCCTTGCAGCATCACCGTCTGTCCCTGCAATTCATTCAGGCGCTCTTTCAGTTCGCGCGTCGTCAATACGTTCATTGGTCTTCCTTCTTTCTGATTCCCCGATGTCCCTATCGGAGAAATTTCTCTCTTATCATATCACAAACTTGTTTTCTCTGCAACCAGAGGCGCTGCCTCTGTACTCCGCAAGGGAGAATGAAACGGGACGAAGTCCCTCCCTTGACCCTCTCGCGCGATTGAGTTGGTTTCTCTTTCATGCTGTTTTCGCGTGTTTATGCAGGGATTTCGCGCCTGCGGGCGCGACAAGGGGGCAATAGAAACAGACAAAGTCTGCGGTCGCCCCCTTGACCCCTTCGCCTTCCGTCTCCCATGCTACTGTTGGGTAGTGTTTATTTCAGGAGACGAAAGGCACACTAACTAAAAAACTTCCAATAAAGCTCAATAAACATGGGTGCGAACCGAAGGTTTCCAAAGGGCGATCGGAAAGCCCTTTGGTCGCCTCCGCAGAGGCGATTCCCCCTGCCGCGATAAAAGTCAAGCATGGAAGTGTTCCATTTGCGAAGGAGTTCCGAGGGAAATCGCCATTCCCTCAGAAATTCTTCGGACGCGGACGCACATCCCCCAGCCGACGATCCACCTCGCGCAGAATCGCCCTTGTGCTGCCGTAGGTCAGCAGACGAAGCGCCTCCCGCAGGGGCAAAACCCGCACATCCAGCACCTGCGTCGGGTCAGCCAGCGGCGTCTGGTCATGGTAGTGCGCCACAAACCAGCTCACCCGCTTCACATCGCCGCCCGCAATCGGGTATTCATCCACCATCACCGGCTGCATCGTGTGCAGAATCGCGCAGATGCCCGTTTCTTCCCAAACCTCGCGCAGCGCCGTCTCCGCCAGCGTTTCGCCGAGTTCTACATGCCCTTTGGGAAGCCCAAAGCTGCCGTTCTTCTCCATCACCAGCACATATTGCCGAACGCCGCCGTCCTCAGTGTACAGCACGGCTCCTGCGGATTCAATCAACGCCATGTGCTTTCTCCTCCACAGCTTCATCCAGCGCCTCTTTCAAGCGGTGGATACCCTCGGTAATGTTCCGGCGCGGACAGCCAATATTCACGCGCAGGAAGCCTTCGCCGCCCTCGCCGAAGAACGTGCCTTCCGTGAACTGCACACCATGCTTCAGCGTCCGCGCCATCAGCTCCTCGCAGTTCATGCCGTATGCCCGTAGGTCAAGCCAACCCAGATACGTCGCCTCCATCGGGGTCAGCACGGCTTGGGGCAGTTCCTGCTTGACCAATGCCGTCAGGTGCTTCCGGTTGCCGTCCAGATAGTGCATCAAGCCGTCCAGCCACGCGTCGCCGTATTCATACGCCGCGCGCGTCCCTTCCAGCGCGAACAGGTTGCCGCTGCGAACGCCCGCGCGTTCCATCTCGGTGTTGATTTTCGCCCGCACCGCTTCGTCCGGCACGAGCATCGCCGCCTGTTCCAGCCCCGCAAGGTTGAACGTCTTGCTGGCGGCGCACAGGGACAATACGTTCTTCTGCGCAAGCGACAGCACCGGCACGAACTGCTCCGGCGCATAGACGAAATCCGCGTGAATCTCATCCGCAATCAGGTACGCACCGTACCGCGCCAGCAAATCAATCAGCGCTTGCAGTTCCTCCCGCTTCCACGCGCGGGACACCGGGTTGTGCGGATTGCACAGCACCAGCGCCTTAGCGCCCGCTTGCAGCTGCTTCTCCACGGCATCCAAATCCATAGAGTAGCGACCCGTATCGTCGCGCTTGAGCGGCGCATCCATCAGCCTGCGCTCCGTTGCCTCCACCGAAAAGCGGAACGGCCCATACACCGGCGACTGAATCATCACCCCGTCGCCCGGCTTCGTCAGCGCCAGCAGGGCAAGCCGAATGCCCGTCACAACGCAGGGGATCATCATCACCCACTCGTCCTGAATCGTCAGATTGTGCCGGCGCTGCCAGAAGCCGGTCAGCGCACGGGTGTCGTCCGGCAGCACCAGCGTATAGCCGTATGTCGGATGCAGTGCGCGGACGGCAATTGCCTCCGCGACCTCCGGCGGGCTGGGGAAATCCATATCCGCGACCCATAGCGGCAGCACGCTTTCCTTCTCTGTGCCGTCCCACTTTTCGCAGCGTGTGCCGCGGCGGTCAAGTCCTGCGTCAAAATAGCTTTCGTCAAACGTGTGCATCAGCTGCTTCCTCCTGCGCTTCGTTTTCTTTCTTCAGCGGTTCTGTCGCCCGAAGCACCCAGAATCCGCCGGATTTATCCACCTTATCCACCTTGGCATACAGCGTTTTGAGGTACTTCATACAGCTTTCCGCCCCCTGCTGCTTGCGGATGACCAGATACAGTGCGCCGCCGGGATTGAGCCGCGATGCCGCGTCGGCGAACATGCGGTAGATGACCGGCTTGCTGGCGCGAATCGGCGGATTGGTGATAATGAAGTCGAACGTGCGCTCCATCACCTCCGCCATGCCGTCGGATTCAAGGCATTCCGCCGTGATGCCGTTGCGCACCGCGTTGAAGCGGCACAGTTCCAGCGCACGGCGATTGACATCCACCATCGTGACATGCGCGGCGGGATACTTTTTCTTCACTGCCACGCCAATTGCGCCCCAGCCGCAGCCCAAATCCAGCACGTCGCCGTACACATCCGGCAGGGCATCCAGCAGCAGGCGTGTCCCGGTGTCCAGCTCGCCCTTGGAAAACACACCCGCGTCTGTCATGAAGTTCAGCCCATGCCCGCGATAGACAAACGAACACGGCACCTGCTTCGATTCACAGGTCGGGTCAGCGGTAAAATACTGTTCAGCCATGCTTTTCCTCCATCTGCGCGTCCCGGTAGAGGGCGGATGCTTCCGCTTCCGTCAGTTCGCGCCACTGCCCGCAGGGAAGCGCCTCGTCCAGCACCAATGAGCCGAATGTCTCCCGGTGCAGGGTCAGCACTTCGCGCTCTACCGCCGCGAACATGCGCTTCACCTGATGGAATTTCCCTTCGTGGATGGTCACGCGCGCCTGATTGCCTGGCAGCGGCGTCAAATCGGCAGGCGCGGCTTCAAAGTCGCTCAGGGACAGCCCCGATGCGAACACCGCGACTTCCTTGTCGCCCACCGGCTTGTCCAGCGTCGCCAGATACGTTTTGTCCACATGCCGCGCGGGGGCTAACAGGCGGTGATTCAATTCGCCGTCTGTCGTCAGCAGCAGCAGCCCTGTCGTGTCCTTGTCCAGCCGCCCGACGGGCATACAGCCAATCGCGGCATATTCCGGCGGAAGCAAGTCCATCACCGTCGGCTGCTTCTTGTCGCGCGCGGCGGTCAGCAGTCCAGCGGGCTTATGCAGCATCACATGGCGGGTCAAGCGGGTGTCCAGCTTTTCGCCGTTCAGCAGGATTTCCGCGTCCTCCGCCACCTGCACGGACGGGTCGCGCTGCACGTCCCCATTCACGCGGACGCGCCCGCTGCGAATTGCCTTCTGCATCTCCGACCGGCTTCCCTTGCCCAGCGTCACCAGCATTCGGTCAAGCCGCAGCATCTTCCTGCTCCTTCTCGTCCTTCACGCCGCGCAGGAAAATCGCCGGCAGCAGCGAACGCATGGGATTCGTCACCAGCATCAGCACGGCGGACACCGCCGTCACCGCCAGCAGCCACTTCGGGGGCATCAGTGCAGACATGCTCGGCACAGCCATCAGGTTGTTGAACCACTCTGTCGTGAACTGCACGGCGGACACGCCGATGACTGCAATCAGCGCGACGACGCAAATCGCTACCGGCAGCACGAACAGCATCCCGCTCAGCCAAAGCCTTATCAGCTGCCCACGGTGTCCCTTGACTAACTTGCGGTCGTTCAGTGCGCAGGCGTGCCGCGTGCCGCTGTGGAACATCACCCCAAAAAGCGGGAACAGCAGCATCAGCATCATCACGATAACATAGCGGATAATCCCCTGCCCGAAATCCCCGCCGCCCAGCGAAGACAGATACCCCAGTGCTGTCAAGAAGTCCATGCCGGTCAGCGCGTACAGCAGCAGTCCCAGCATGACCGCAAACGGCAGCAGCCACAGCAGCATCAGGCCCGTCATCCGCAGCGAACGCGCAACCTTCTTCCAGTAGCCGTTCAGCGGCAGCATCGCCACCGTCGCCATCGGCGCGCCGGAGAGGAAGAGCTGCATGGCTTCCGCCGTGCTTTGGCGCATCGGCAGGGCGATAAAAATCAGCATCAGCGGGCAGAGCAGCGCCAGCGGCCGCAGCGACGCGTTCAGCAGAAACAGCAGCGGGCACAAACACGCCGCCCAGACCGCCATCGTCATCCCCTGCGCACGGAGCAGGTCGCCTTTGCTTGATTTGAACCGCGAAATGCTTTCCAGCATCGTTTTTTTGATCGTCATGTGGGTCATTCGACTCCTTTCGGCTTTGCGGGAAACAGTTCCCCCATTTTCATCGTTTATTATACAGGTTTTTGCCCGGTATTGCAATTGCTTTTTCTTTCCGATAGCGTCTGCCGTTGACTTTTGGCGCGGGAAAGCGTATGATGAAGCAAAATTCAGTCAAGGAGGAAATTTCGATGAACGCATCGTTCCACACAGGAAACCGCAAACGGCTCTATGAAGCCATGAAGCCCGCGTCGCTGCTGGTCATGTTCTCCGGTGAAGACGTGCGCAAGACCAATGACGAATATTATCCTTTTTATACCGACCGCAATTTCTACTACCTAACCGGGCTTGACCAGCATGAGCTTGTGCTGATGGCAGTGAAAGAGCCATCCGGGAATGTGCATGAACAGATTTACATTCTGCCGCCCAACCTGATGGCAGAGCGCTGGACGGGTGCGCGTCTGAAGCCCGCCGAGGTTGAGGCGCTGTCCGGCATTTCCGACGTTCGCTTTGTCAACCAGTTCCAGACAGATTTCCACGCGCTGGCGGCAGGCGGACACTACTCCCTGACCAGCGGGCAGATTGCGCAGGTGTATCTCGACCTGTTCCGTGTGTCGCCGCAGGACATTGACCGCCCGGCGCATCGGCTGCTGAAGCAGATTCAGGCGAATTACCCCTATCTGCAAGTCGAGAACGCGAACGCCATCCTGCGCCGTCTGCGGCTCATCAAGCAGCCCTGCGAAATCGACGCCATCCGCCAAGCGGAAAAGGTGACGGGCGAGGGCATTTTGGCAATGATGAAGGCGAGCCGTCCGGGGATGTACGAATACCAGTACAAGGCGGAATTTGACTACGCGCTGACCCAGCACGGCCCGCAGGGACCCGCGTTCCCGTCCATCATCAGCGCGGGGAAGAACAACTTCTGCATCCACTATTATTCCTACCGCGGACAGGCGCATGACGGCGACATGGTACTCAACGACGTCGGCGCGCAGCATGACAGCCTGATGACCGACGTCAGCCGCGGTTTCCCGTGCAACGGGCGCTTCTCGGACAAGCAGAAGCTGCTGTTCAACTGTGCGCTGCAAACGTCGAACCACATGTTCTCCATTGTCAAGCCGGGCTTCTCGATGGCGGAGGTGGATGCGACGATTCGCCGCTACAACGCGGCGCTGCTCTGCGACGCGGGCGTGCTGGACAAGCCGGAAAACATCGGGCGCTATATGTGGCACGGCGGCGCACACCATGTGGGCTACGACGTGCATGATGTTATCGAGCGTCCGCTGACGGTCAAGCCGGGCATGGTGTTCTGCATCGACGTGGGCATCTACCACGAGGAATGGGGCATCGGCTTCCGCTTGGAGGACAACCTGCTGGTAACAGAAGACGGGTGCGAAAACCTCTCGGCAGCGATTCCGCGCACGGTCGAGGACATTGAGTCAGTCATGCGGAAGGGGTAAAATCCGCCTAATTGGTGAATCCTATAAAGTCGTTTTGCCACGAAAGCACACAGATGCTGCTTTCGCGGCATTTTTGCTGTATTGACTGTTTTGGAATAATCGTGCCGAAAAAAGTGCGAAAATGGCGGGAAAACTTTCGTGAATTACTTGACAATCGTAATTCAGAAGGTTATACTTTTCATACGGATATTGTGATACGCTTTTCAAGCTGCACAAGCAAATTTGATGAGCGCACCACCAGAAAAAAAGGAGGATTTCTATCATGCGTAAGTTCCTTTCCCTGCTTCTTGCGCTGGTCATGGTGCTGTGCTGCATCCCCGCTGTGGCGGAGACGGCAGACGGCGTCTATGAAGGCACCGGCGCTGGTCTGAACGGCGCGATTAAGGTGTCCGTGACGGTCAGCGGCGGCAAAATCACCGAAGTGAAGGTCTTGGAGCATTCCGAGACGGCGGGCATCTCCGATCCTGCGATTGAGAAGATTCCTGCGGCGATCGTCGAAGCGCAGTCTGCGGACGTGGACATCGTTTCCGGCGCGACCTTTACCTCCAAGGGCATCATCGAGGCGGTGAAGAACGCCCTGAACCCCGACGAAGCAAAAGAAGCCACCATGCCTTTTGAGCAGCCGGACATTCTGGTCATCGGCGCGGGCATGGCAGGTCTGGCGACGGCTGCCCGTGCGGCTGAGCTGGGTCTGAACGTGCTGGTTGTCGATCAGGCTGCGACCTACGGCGGCTCTGCGAACGTTGCGGGCGGCACGCTGCTGGGCGCTGGCACGCGGATGCAGAAGGAAGCCGGTATCGATGACGACCCCGATCTGTGCTTCGCGGACTTTGTGCGTCTGGGCGGCGCTGGCACCTTCAACGAGGAAATTGCCCGCGAATTCGCTGAAATCAGCGGCGAAGCGGTGGACTGGCTGCTGACGGCCCTGCTCGGAACGATGGCGATGGGGCGCGGACGCCTGGCCGTCGTAGGCAACCGGATCGGCCGCACGTCGGTCATCGGCACCCTGGCGGATAATCCGCATTTCCACCATACCGTCGTCAATGCGCTCGACAGAAAGGGCCTTCCGTCCTGGCCGCAGAACTACACGCTGCGGGAGATCGCCGAAATGCGCGGCATCATGGGCGAGCGGCGTTTCCAGCGCGAATACATGAACAACCCCGTCAATGCGGGAACCGTTTTCGAGGAGAAGCACATCCGCTTCGGAAAGATGCTGCGCATGCGGGAATACCGCGCAATCGTCTGCTACACCGACCCTTCGTTCAAGGCGTCGGCGACGGCCGACTTCAAGGCGACGATGCTCGTCGGCATCACGCCCCAGGGCAAATACCACGTGCTGAAAGCCTATGCCGACCAGACGAAGGTCTCGACGATGGTCGAATGGCACTACGACGCCCACGATTACGTCGGGGACAACCCGGTGCGGTACGAAATGGAGGCGGGATTCATGCAGGACCTGCTCCTCGACGAGTTCCGCAAGTACGGCGAGAAGGTCGGCTACCAGATACCCATCGTCGGAGACACGCGCAAGAAGCCGGACAAATTCGCACGCATCGAAGCCTTGCAGCCCCTGTTCGAGCGCGGGGACATCATCTTCAACGAGCTGGAGCGAGATTCGCAGGGAATGCGGGTCCTCGTCGAGCAGCTCCTCTGCTTCGAGAAAGGCAGCAAAATTCACGACGACGCCCCGGATGCGCTGGAGGGGGCGATATGGAAACTGAGCAACTCCGTGCGTAAGACCAACAACCGCTATGCGGTGGGCCGTCGGGCCAGCCGCAGGTGGTAAAATCAATAGGACAATGTATCTGACACCGGAAGAACTGAAAAGCCACATGTACGCCCATATCGTCGAGGAGATCACCGAGGGCGACGAGCAGATCGTGCTGCAAGCCATCGAAGCCGCCGTCGAGGAGGTGCGCTCCTATCTGCGGCCGCGTTACGACACGGACCGGATTTTCGCGGCGGAGGGTTCCGAGCGCAATGCGCTCGTTCTGGAAAACACCAAGATCGTCACCGTGTGGAACCTTATCAAACTGTCGAACGTCGAAACCATATACGAGATATGGAAGGAGCGCTACGACCGTGTCATCAAATACCTGGAGGGCGTGGCCGCGGGGACGCGCACCCCGAGTCTGCCGTTGCTGACCGACGAGAAAGGCGAAGTCCGGATCAAGATGCGCTGCGGCTCCAACCCTAAATTCAGACACTCGTTCTAATGAAAAAGATCGGATATAAAACAAAGGCGGCAGCCGCTGCGGAGGCAGCCGCCAAGATGGAAAGAAAGCCCGCTCGCCGGAACGATGCGCGGATCATTCGCCGCGTCATCAGGCGGCAGGAATCCGTGACCCGCAAGGACATCGCCGACTGGAAGCGTGCCCGCCTGCAGGCGACGAGTACCTATGAACCGAAGCAGGTGTTGCTGCAACGGCTTTTCTCGGAGGTGATCGACGATGCGCTGATGACCTCGCAGGTGTCGGTTCTCCGCATCGGCAAAAGCCAGGGCGCGGAGTTCGAACTGAAGATGAACGGCCGCAAGGACGAGGCCGAGACGCAGAAGTTCAAGGATTCGGGCTTGTACGAGGACCTCGTCGAACTGATCGTCGAAGCGCAGTTTTTCAACCACTCGCTCATCGAGTTCGACTATGATCCGGCCGGAACGGTCGTGGCCGACCTCGTGCCGCGTGAGAACGTGTCGCCCGAAGTCGGGAAATTCTACCCCGACGCCGAAGGTTCGGAGACGGTGGATTATCGACTTCTGCCGGAGTTCGGCCGCTGGCTCGTTGAGATCTACCCGCGCAAATGCGACCTCGGGCTGCTCAACAAGGCCGTGCCGTATGTGTTGATCAAGAAGTTCGCCCTCTCCTGCTGGAGTGAGCTGTGCGAGATATTCGGCATACCTCCGCGCGTCATGAAGACGAACACCACTGACGACGAAATGCTGGAGCGGGCCGAAACGATGATGCGCGAGATCGGATCGGCGGCCTATTTCATCATCGACACGACGGAGGATTTCGAGTTCGCACAAGGTGTAGCCACGAATGGCGATGTCTATAAAAATCTCATTTCGACCTGCGACCAGCAGCTCTCGCTGCTTAACTTGGCGGCCGTGCTCGGTCAGGACACCGAGAACGGCAACCGTTCGAAGGAGGAGAGCAGCACCAAGCTCATGGAGGCCGTCGTGAAGGCCGACAAGCGGCTGATCGAGTCCTCTTTCAACCGGAAGATTCTCCCGGCATTGGCCGCCATCGGCTTCCTCAAACCGGGCCTGCGGCTGGAGATCACCAAGGAGGTGGACCTGGAGAAACTCTGGAAGATGACTTACGAGGCGTCCCAGAATTACGACGTCGATCCGGAGTGGATTCGGGACACGTTCGGAATCGCCGTAATCGGCAAGAAGCAGCAGGGACTCCTGCCGCCCGGCGCCGACGGGGAGCGGCAGGACGGGGAAGGTACGGAAGACGGTGCGGACGGACACGCTTTTTTCGCGGAGGCCCCGCAGGACGGGGCATCCGATGGAGAATCCCTCACGCCGCGGGACGAGGCGCTCGTCGGGCGCGTGGCGGCCGGGAAGTCTGACTACTGGGACGCCGAGCTGTTCGAATACATCGCCTCCGACCTTTTGAAGGCCGTTCGAACCGTATTCGCACACACCTCGGGAACGGTCGAGGCGGCCGTCGAATACGACGTGCCGGACGACGTATATACGGCGGCCCTCGAACAAAACCTGTTCCACTTCTCCGCGGCCAAGACGCTCGCCGAGGTGCAGGAGCTGAACCAGGCGTTCCGAGAAAGCAAGAGCTATAACGAGTTCAAAGCCCGGGCCGCGGAGATCACGCGCACGTTCAACGACCGATGGCAGCGCACGGAGTACCGCACGGCCGTGCAGGTCGCCGAGGCAGCGAGCAACTACCGACAGCTCCGGCGGCGGGCCGATATTTTCCCCTACTGGGTCTATCGTACCGCAGGCGACGGCCAGGTGCGACCGTCCCATGCCGCGCTGGACGGACTGACGCTCCCGGCGTCCGATCCGGCATGGCGGAAGATCTTCCCGCCGAACGACTGGAACTGCCGTTGCCGGGTGGAGGCGATCATGGCCGACGAGTTCGAAGGGGATTTCGGCGAGGAGCAGAAGAAGATGCAGGCGTTTCTGAAGAGCCCCGAATGGAAGCGGACGACGGCCCAGGGCTGGGGCGTGAACCGGGCCGAGACGGCCGAGATCTTCACGGCGAATCAAATGTACATCCGCAACGCATACGTCGGGCAAATACACCGCGGCGCGCGTGCCTTTGCTCGACGTGATCGCCGAGGTTCTGCGGCAGCCCGACGAGGTATGGCTGAACAATTACGACGGCAAGGCGTTCGACTGTCTGAACTACATCCGCTTTTACCGCGACAAGGCGATCAACGTCGTGTGCCGGATCGAGAACGGAAAGACGCTCGCCGTCCGGACGTGGTTCGAAATAGCCATCCGCCCGACGACCAGAAGCGGCGGGAAGATCGCACCGGAGAAAGACCCCCGGCTCAAGTATCGGCGCGGGCTGCTGGTGAAAAAGTAAGGGGAGCCTTTCAACGCTCCCCTGTGCTTCGCGGCCCGGTTCCTGGTAGTCGCCTGTGCTGTTTCAACGGGTTGAGGTCCCGGTGCTACCGATCCGCTTCGGATTGACGCGCCCCGCCGCCGTATCGTGCCCGGACTCGCCCGGCCCCCGTCATCCGCGAGGGTTGGCCGGGATGATTCATCCCCGGCGCTGCGCGCTTCGATGCAAATATAGTGAATTTTGAACAAACCGCAATGATACCGAAACAAATACTCGACAAGGCGCGGATCGACATGCAGGACGTCGCCGACATCGCTGCCATGACCGGAGTGTCTTATTTCAAAGGGGCCTTCCGGAAGAAGGGATTCGACGGCACGCCCTGGCCGCTGGCGAAGAAGGACAAGGCAGGAACGCGGCGGCGCGGGTCGCTCATGATCGACTCCGCCGCCCTGATGAACAGCATCCGCATCGCCCGCGCGACCCCGCAGGAGGTCGTATGGACGGCGGGCAACGCAAAAGTGCCCTATGCGGAGGTACACAATACGGGCGGACGGGCCGGGCGCGGCCGGGGTTTTCAAATGCCCAGGCGTCAGTACATGGGCGACGCCGAGGAGCTGCGGCAGAAGATCATCGCACGTCTCAAGGCATACATGCAGAGCCGGATCAAATGAAGAAGGGGGCCTCGCGGCTCCCTTCTTTCGTCGGATCATTTCATCTCCAGACGGATGGACGAGGGCGGCAGTTTGGCGCTTTGCCCCTCCTGCACGCCGGGCAGGGTGTAGGCGGTCTGGTAGAGGACCTTGTAACATTCGCCCGCACGGACCGCGGCGATCTTCTTGATCTGCGTGCGGAACATCGGGCCGAACGTTCCGTCGGTGAAGCGCTGGAGGGCCGAGTGAATCTTGTCGAGCAGCTCGATAAGCAGATAGGCATCGGCTTTGCGGGGTGCGGCG
>ENA-ORNY01001564-ORNY01001564.1-human-gut-metagenome-genome-assembly--contig:-NODE-1564-length-12894-cov-2.447153_pt1 | contig 12894 bp, 11 predicted proteins | sample MGYA00242122_ERZ509036 | MGnify/ENA primary metagenome ERZ509036 (study PRJEB26280, sample SAMEA2338696) | human gut metagenome | biome: human gut; feature: human-associated habitat; material: faeces... | reverse complement strand
GCTTCTCGGATCGCGAGCAGTACTTTGATGATTTCTTCCACGCCTTCCTGAAGTTCGCAGGTGAGAACAAATGCCCGCTGGACTTCTTCTCGTGGCACAGCTACGCGTCCCCCGCGGACACGGAGAACATGGCGCGCTACTGCCGCCATCACCTCGACGCGGCAGGGTTCGCGAACGTACCGATGATTATGAACGAATGGAACCCCTCGATTCACTGCCGCGGATCCGCCCGCGCCGCCGCCGAAGTTCGGGTCTACACCCGCAAAGCCGAACTGGTCGTAGCGCGCCTTCTTGTCTTTATCAGAAAGTACCTCATACGCTTCGTTGACTTCCTTAAACTTCGCTTCCGCATTTTTATCTCCGGGATTCAAGTCCGGGTGGTATTGCTTTGCAAGCTTGCGGTACGCCTTTTTAATCACATCGTCTGATGCGCTCTTATCGACCCCAAGCACTTCATAATAATCTCTTTTATTGTCCGCCATCCGCTGTCATCTCCTCGCAAACTCCAAAAGGCAAGGGACGCCTTTCGGCTCCCCTTGCACTTTTGAACGTGTCATTTATAAAACTTAATCGACGTCCTTGTAGTCTGCGTCGTAGACGTCACCGTTCGGGTTCTGGCCGCCCTGCTGCGGGTTTGCGCCCGGGGCTGCCTGCTCGCCCTGCTGCGGTGCACTTGCCTTATACAGCTTCTCGCTGACCGCGTAAATCGCCTTCTGCAGCTCATCCATGCCGGACTTGATCTCCTCGACCGTGCCGTTCTGCATGGTGGTCTTCAGGGCTGCAACCTTGTTGTTCACTTCGGTCTTGTCCGCCTCTTCCAGCTTGTCGCCGCTCTCGTTTACGAGCTTCTCCGCCTGGTAGCAGAGGTTCTCTGCGTTGTTCTTCGTCTCAACCTCTTCACGGCGCTTCTTGTCTTCCTCTGCGAACTGCTCAGCCGCCTTAACAGCCTTATCGATGTCTTCCTTGCTCATGTTGGAGGAAGAAGAAATCGTGATGTGCTGTTCCTTACCGGTGCCGAGATCCTTAGCGGAAACATTTACGATGCCGTTTGCGTCGATATCAAATGTAACTTCAATCTGGGGGATGCCGCGCGGAGCCGGAGCGATGCCGTCGAGCTTAAAGAGACCCAACTGCTTGTTATCGCGTGCAAATTCACGCTCGCCCTGCAGAACGTTGACCTCAACCTGCGTCTGACCATCAGCCGCCGTGGAGAAAATCTGGCTCTTCTTGGTCGGGATCGTGGTGTTTCTGTCGATGATCTTCGTCATCACGCCGCCCATGGTCTCAACACCGAGAGAAAGCGGAGTAACATCAAGCAACAGCAAGCCCTGAACTTCGCCGCCGAGAACGCCTGCCTGAAGTGCGGCGCCGATTGCAACGCATTCGTCCGGGTTGATGCCCTTGAACGGCTCTTTGCCGATAAGCTTCTTAACCGCTTCCTGAACAGCCGGAATTCTGGAGGAACCGCCGACCATGAGAACCTTGTTGATCTCACCGATAGAGAGGCCGGAGTCGCTCAGTGCCTGACGAACCGGGCCCATGGTCTTCTCAACGAGGTCTGCGGTGAGCTCATTGAACTTTGCTCTGGAGAGCGTGAGGTCAAGGTGCTTCGGGCCGGTCGCATCCGCCGTGATGAACGGCAGGTTGATGGAAGCGCTCGTCATGCCGGAAAGCTCGATTTTAGCCTTCTCTGCCGCTTCCTTAATACGCTGCATAGCCATCTTATCGCCGGAAAGGTCGATGCCATCGGAAACCTTGAAGCTGTTGATGATCCAATCCATGACGCGCTTATCAAAGTCGTCGCCGCCAAGGCGGTTATTGCCGGCCGTAGCCAGAACCTCCTGCACGCCGTCGCCCATCTCAATGATGGAAACATCGAACGTACCGCCGCCGAGGTCATAAACCATGATCTTCTGGTCGTCTTCCTTATCGATGCCGTAGGACAGTGCTGCTGCCGTCGGCTCGTTGATGATACGCTTTACATCGAGGCCCGCAATCTTGCCCGCGTCCTTCGTTGCCTGACGCTGTGCGTCCGTGAAGTACGCCGGAACGGTGATAACTGCGCTCGTAACGCTCTCGCCGAGGTAAGCTTCCGCGTCGCCCTTCAGCTTCTGGAGGATCATTGCGGAGATTTCCTGCGGGGTGTAGCTCTTACCGTCGATCGTCACCTTGTGGTCTGTGCCCATCTCTCTCTTAATAGAGGAGATCGTGCGGTCCGGGTTCGTAATCGCCTGACGCTTTGCGACCTGACCGACCATGCGCTCGCCTGTCTTGGAGAATGCCACGACAGACGGGGTGGTTCTTGCGCCTTCTGCGTTTGCGATAACGACCGGCTCGCCGCCTTCAATAACCGCTACGCAAGAGTTTGTTGTACCAAGGTCAATACCAATTGTCTTTGCCATATCAATTACCTTCCTTTAACTCAAATGAGTGTGTGAATTCTGAATTACTATATAAATGGATATTTGCTGATTTAGTTTGCTACCTGTACCATGGCGTGTCTTACGACCTTATCGCCCAGCATGTAGCCCTTCTGGAACACCGCCGAAATGACGTTTTCGCCAAGCTCGTCGCTTTCAATGTGCGCCACCGCGTTGTGCAGCGCCGGGTCAAACGGCTCGCCAACCTGACCGACTTCTCGGATACCAAGCTTTTCAAAGCTCGCCTTAAATTGGCTTGCAATCATCTCAACGCCTTTTTTCATATCCTCTGCGGAGACATTTTCCTGTGCCAGTGCACGGTCGATATTATCGGCCACCGGCAAAATCGCGTTGATTGTATCGGAAACGGCGTTATTGTAAACGGCGTTCTTTTCGTTTGCGGAACGCTTGCGGAAGTTATCGTACTCGGCAAGCACGCGCAGGTGCTGCTGCTTGTGGCTGTCGAACTCCGCCTGCAAGCGGTCGTAATCCTCTTTCGGAATCTTCTCGCTCTTCTTTTTCTTTTTCTCCTTTTCCGCAGCCTTTGCAGATTCCTCTGCCGGCTCGGTATTCGCTTCCTGCTCGGGTTCCTGAACAGGCTTCTTTTCCTCTGCCATCTGGCAACGCTCCTTTCTCTATTCTTCCCGCATAATACGCGTAAGCATTTCACCTACACGATCTGCGACGTATGCTGTTTGTGCCGCGACGTGTGCGTACTGCATCCGCATCGGGCCGATCACGGCGACCGCGCCGGCATCTCTGCCGTTCACGCTGTACCGTGAGCAAATGACCGACGATTCCGCCAAGGCGTTCTGCCCGGTCTCTGTGCCGATCTTGATCTGCGTGCGGTTCTGCTTGCCTGCGAGAAGTTCTGTCAAAAGCTCCCGTCTTTCCAGAATATCCATCACCCGGCGTGCACCGCCAAGCTTGTATTCCGGGTAGAACAGCAGGTTCATCTGACCGCTTACGGAAATTTCCGTCTGCATCGTTTCAAGCGCCACTTCCAAAAGCGCCGCCAGCGCCGGCGACATCAAAATTGCCATATCCCCCAGCGAGATCGCAAGGTTTTGCACAAATGCCCGGTTGATCTCCGCCACGTCGCGCCCTGTCACGCGCTCGTTGAGCACGCGGAAGAAAATGCGCATAATCTCGTTTGAAAGATCAAAGTCGCAGTGAAACACCTTGTTTTTCATGGTACCTGCGCTGCTCATCATAATGAGCATTGCGGTGCGGCGGCTCGTCTGCACGAACTGCACCGCCTTGATCTTTGCATCCGCGCCGCTCGGCGTGGTGCTCAACGCAAGGTACCGTGTAGAAGCCGCCAGCGTTTTCGCCGCGCCACGCAATAATCGTTCCGGGTCAAACGCGCTCTTTGCAAGCATCGCGTCTATCGTAAGCTTTTCGGCTTCCGTTAACGTTTCCGGCTGCATCAGCGCATCTACGAACTCGCGGTAGCCCTCCTGTGAAGGCACACGCCCCGCGGAGGTGTGCGGCTGTTCCAAAAGCCCCAGCTCCGTAAGCTCTGCCATCTCGTTGCGCACCGTTGCGGAAGAAACGCCTGCTTTTTCCGCAATGGACTTGGAGCCCACCGGCTCGCCCGTGCGAATGTATCCGTCTACGATCGAGGCAAGTATATTTTGTTTGCGTTTTGTCAGTTCCATACTTGCACCTCTCAGGTTTTAGCACTCTATGTTCCCGAGTGCTAACCCTTGTCTATACTATACTGCAAAGGTCAGGAAATGTCAACACCAAAATTTGTAAATACTTTGTGAATGTGCGAATTCTTCCCGGTCGGCATCCGTTTTGAAGCTTCTTTTAGCATTTCCGGCTCCACAGTGCCAAATTCCTGTTTATATATAAAGATACCGAAAAAAAGCGTCTTCGCCATAATTTCACTTTTTGTAATAGAATTTCAGGATTTTTTGTGCAAATAATTGACATTTTATAAAAATTGTATTAAACTGATAGCCCGTGTTTCAGTTTCTGTGTTCGCATTAGCCCGAAAGTCCGTACCGTTAACGGAAAAGAGGAGTAAACTATGATTCAGGCAGAGCATTTACAAAAGACCTTCCGCGTGCGAAAACGAAACGCAGGCTTTAAAAACGCCGCAAAAGCATTTTTCAGCCGCGAGTACGAAGAAATTCACGCCCTAAACGATGTTTCGTTCCGCATTGAAGACGGCGAGGCCGTGGGCTATATTGGCCCGAACGGTGCCGGAAAAAGCAGCACCATCAAAATTCTCTCCGGCATTTTAACGCCGGACAGCGGCACCTGCGTCATCGACGGGCGCGTGCCGTGGAAAGACCGCCGCGCGCATGTTTCGCAGATCGGCGTTGTGTTCGGGCAGCGCAGTCAATTATGGTGGGACGTGCCCGTCATCGATTCATTCGAGCTTATCCGCGACATTTACGCCGTGACCGAAGATGTTTACAAGCGAAATTTACGGGATTTGACCGACCTTCTGAATTTATTGGAGATCTTAAAGACCCCGGCGCGCAGCCTGTCGCTCGGTCAGCGTATGCGGTGCGAGATCGCCGCCTCCCTGCTGCACGACCCGCGCATCTTGTTTTTGGATGAACCCACCATCGGACTCGACGCGGTATCGAAGATCGCCGTGCGCGAATTCGTGCTTGATATGAACAAGCGCCGCGGCACCACGGTCATTTTAACGACGCACGACATGCAGGACGTGGAAGCCTTGGCGCAGCGTGTCCTGCTCATCGGCAAAGGGCGCATTTTATTAGACGGCACACTCGACGATATTCGGCGCGGCGGCAGCGGGCAGATTGACGAAACGCTCGCGGCGCTCTACAAACAGTTTGATATTTGAGGTGCGCCGTGAAACTTAAAAAATACATTTCGTTTTTCCGCCTGCGCTGTGTGACGGGCTTGCAGTACCGCGCAGCAGCATTGGCAGGCATCTCCACGCAATTTGCGTGGGGCTTTTTGATCATCTTCGCCTACCACGCGTTTTACCGCAGTGACCCCACCGCTTTTCCGATGACCTTGCAGGCGACCGTCAACTACACATGGATACAGCAGGCGTTTTTAGCCATGTTCGCCTCGTGGGTCTTGGACGGCGACATTTTTGAGGAAATCACCTCCGGCAGCATCTCGTATTCGCTGTGCCGCCCCGTCGACCTCTACGCCATGTGGTACACGAAATCTCTCTCCGGTCGTATTTCCAAGGTTGCATTGCGTGCCGTGCCAATCTTAGTCGTTGCGGCGCTTCTGCCCGCAGGCTATAACTTGACCGCGCCGACAGATTTACCCACCTTCTTTCTATTTTTGCTCACCATGGTGCTGGGCGCATTGAACAGCACGGCGTTCACGCTGCTCATCTATGTCCTCACCATGTATACCCTTTCTTCCACCGGGTTGCGCTCCCTGCTGCTCACACTGGCAGATTTTCTCTGCGGCGGCGTAGTGCCGCTGCCGTTCTTCCCGCCTACGCTGCGCAGAATCTGCGAGCTGACCCCCTTCGCTGCCACAAGCAACGTGCCGTACCGCGTGTACAGCGGCGATATTGCCGGCACGAACGCCGCTTTCGCCGTAGGCTTACAAATCTTCTGGCTGCTCGTCCTGATGCTCGGCGGTCACACCCTCATGAAAAATGCGCTGAAGCGGGTAGTGATTCAGGGAGGATAAACGGAGCGACAAGTCGTTCGTGTTTTGCAGTATACAAAGAAAGGGGTCATCTATGAAACTATACTTTGAATTTCTGTCTATCCACATCAAGAAAGCAATGCAGTACAAGGCTTCGTTCTTGCTTTCCGCACTGGCGCAGCTATTTATACCGCTCACATGCTTTTGGGGCGTGCAGTTCATGTTCATGCGCTTTAGCCAGGTGGACGGCTTCACGTACATCGAGATTTCGCTCTGCTACGCCATCGTGCTGTTATCATTCTCGCTCGCGGAGCTGTTCTTCCGTGGGTTTGATACGTTTAACCGCATGATCGGGGACGGCGAGTTCGACCGCGTTCTGGTGCGCCCGCGCAACGAGGTTTTCCTCGTCCTGTGCAGCCGCATGGATTTAGAGCGCTTCGGCAAGGGCATTATGGCGATTTTCCTGCTGATCTGGGCGCTTCAAAACTGCCCAATCGATTGGTGCGCCGCGCGCGTTATGACGCTCATTTTCATGATTTTAGGCGGCATCGTGCTTTTTGCAGGCGTGTATTTGATCTTCGCCGGGCTATGCTTTTTCACATTAGAGGGACTCGAGTTCATCAATATTTTAACAGACGGTATGCGCGAGCACGGGCGCTACCCGCTTTCCATCTACGGCAAAGGCGTGCTGACGTTCTGCACCTACATCGTCCCCTACGCGCTCGTGCAGTATTACCCGCTGATGTACCTTATCGGCCGCCACAACGACGCCCGCGCGATGCTTTTGCCCGTTATCGCCTGCGTGTTTATCGTGCCGTGCTATCTCTTCTGGAAATTCGGCGTGCGCCATTACCGCTCCACCGGGTCGTAACAATATTATGAAATGAGGTTTTCCCATGCCCTTTGATTTTAAGAAAGAATACAAAGAATTCTACATGCCGAAAAACAAGCCGGAGATCGTCACTGTGCCGCCTGCAAACTACATTGCAGTGCGCGGCACCGGCGACCCAAACGAGCCGGACGGCGCGTATCAGCAGGCCATCAGCGTTTTGTACGCGATCGCCTACACGCTTAAAATGAGCTACAAGACCGACCACCGCATCGAGGGCTTTTTCGAGTATGTCGTGCCGCCGCTTGAGGGCTTTTGGTGGCAGGAGAATACGGACAGCATCGATTATGCCGATAAATCTGCTTTCCACTGGGTCTCCGTCATCCGCCTGCCGGATTTCATCACGCCGGATGATTTCGCCTGGGCCGTGCAGACCGCCGAAAAGAAGAAAAAGCTTGATTGCAGCAAAGCGGAGTTTTTGACGATCGACGAGGGCCTTTGCGTGCAGATCATGCACCACGGCGCGTTTGACGATGAGCCCGCATCTGTGGCGCTGATGGATACGTTTCTCGCCGAAAACGGCTATATAAACGACTTTACCGCCGCGCGCCTGCACCACGAGATCTACCTCAGCGATGCCCGTAAGGTCGCGCCGGAAAAGTGGAAAACGGTCATTCGCCATCCCATCAAAAAAGCGTAAAGGAGCACACCCCATGAAAAAACTCATCCCCCTGCGCGGCAACAGCGGCAGCGGCAAAACGACCATCGCAAGAGCTTTACAGGAAAAGTTCGGCAAAAACACCATGCTGCTGTCCCAAGATGTCATCCGCCGCGACATCTTAAAGACGAACGACGGCGCGGGCACCCGCGCAAACGACGTGCTCATCATGCTGCTTGAGTACGGCCACGCGCACAACGAGCTCGTCATTTTAGAAGGCATTTTGAACAGCCGATGGTACACCCCGCTTTTCGATGCCGCAAAAGCGCTCTACGGCGAAAACATCTGCGCGTACTATTTTGACCTCCCGTTTGAGGAGACGCTCCGCCGCCACCAAACGAAGGACAAGCGCACGGAGTTCGGCGAAAAAGAAATGCGCAGATGGTGGAACGAAAAGGACTACGCCCCCGCATTAAACGAGCAGACCCTCACGCCCGACATGATGCAGGACGAGATCATCGACCGCATCTGCGCCGATTTAGAGCGCCTCGATACATAAACCATACATATAAATTCGGAAAGAGCGAGGTTCTCCCCGCTCTTTTTTGTATATTGTGTTATATTCTGCCCGAATTTCTATCGATGCAAAAATAATTTTATAGCATTTTGTTCGTATCTATGATAAAATAGACACAGTGATAATTTTTGTAAAGCTTAGAGAGACATAATGGACAAAGAGGAGTGCATAATTTTCCTCCCCTTTACAAACCGACATCACGGATTTAACAGGGCGGCGCTACAATGTAAGACCGAAAGCACGCACCTGATTTTAAAAAGAAAGTAAGGTCTTCACATGAAATCAATTTTTCACGCACTCAACCGGCTCAAGGTCTTCCGCGGGCTGACGGAACAGGAATTCGCATGGGTGCTCTACGACGTGGGCAACTCCGCGTTCACCATGCTCTCCTGCTCGCTCATCCCTATCTGGTTCAAGAGCCTCGCCATCGGCACTGCGCCGGGACAGATCAACTCGCATCAGGCAACGGCGTATTATTCCATCGCCGTGGCGGTCGTCACCGTTATCGTGGCGCTTTTAGGGCCGATCTTCGGCGTGCTCGCCGACCACAAAGATAAGAAAAAGGTGCTGTTCACCACCGCGGCAGCGCTCGGCATTTTCGGCTGCATTTTAAACGGCTTCATCACCGGCTGGCTGCTGTTCCTCATCATTTTTGTGTTCACGAAGATTTGTTACAGCGCGTCGCTGACCATCTATGATTCCATGCTGAACGACATCACCAGCGAAGAACGCATGGACGAGGTTTCGTCCTACGGCTTTGCATGGGGATACATCGGCTCGTGCATTCCGTTTCTCATCGCGCTCATCGCCTATGTGCTTGGGCCCGATATGGTCGGCGTGCTGCCGGATATGCTCTCTAAAGGCATCGGCTTCACGGTGACTGCCGTGTGGTGGCTGCTCGTCACCATTCCGCTCATTCGCGGCTTTAAGCAGCGCAACTATGTTGAAACCGAGGGGCATGATATCCGCAAGGCGTTCGCGGAAATCTTCCACACCCTCAAAAACATCGCAACGCACGACAAAAAGGTGCTGTTCTTCCTCATCGCATTCTTCCTGTACATAGACGGCGTGGGCACCATCATCGATAACGCCATCAATATCGGCACAGACCTGAACCTCAACACGGTCGGTCAGGTCGTCTTCCTGCTCGCAACGCAGGTCGTTGCGTTCGGCGGCTCGCTCGTCTTCGCAAAGCTCTCGAAAAAATACAACACCGTCACGCTCATTCTCGTTTGTATTGCGGGCTATTTCGGCATCGCGCTGTACGCGCTCATGCTCAGCAGTCTCCTGCACTTCGCGATTCTGGCGTTCTTCATCGGCTGCTTCCAGGGCTCCATCCAGTCGCTCTCGCGCTCGTATTACTCTAAGATCATCCCGGCGGAAAATTCCGGCGAATACTTCGGTATCTACGATATTTTCTCAAAAGGCGCGTCCTTCCTCGGCTCTGCGGTCATCGCAGCCGTAAAGCTTGCAGGCGGCACCATCAACGTGGCGGTGGCATGTCTCGCAGTGTTCTTTGCGCTCGGCTTCCTCTTCCTGCGCATTGCAGATAAGCAAAAAGCCATTCGGTAAGAAATCACCGGGCTTTGCACCGTTCGCTCTTCACAACCGTGAAATATCGCTGTAAATTTTAATAGGACATGCAAAAAGGAACGGCGTACAAACCGTTCCTTTTTCCTTTACTCTTCATAAACCGGCTCAAAATCATCCGTTCCGTGCCCGCACAACGGACATGCGTAGTCCTCCGGCAGCGCGCTGCCCTCATACACATACCCGCAAATTTTGCACCGCCAGCCGACGATCTTCTGTTCTCGCTCGACCTTCTCCGACTTCGGCTTCAGCTTATTCTGGTAATCCGCATATGTCAGCGGAGCGCGGTCGCTGCACACCTCGGCTTCCGTCACCTCTGCAATGAACAGCGTATGCGTGCCGAGGTCAACACTGTGCGTCACCTTGCCGCTGAACCGCGCGCAGGTGCTCCAGTTCAGATACGGTACACCACTGTCGTCTGTTGGCACCGGCAGGCTGTCCAGCTTATCGACGTCGCGACCGCTCTGCATACCGAAGTGCTTAATGGTCTCAAACGAGCAGCTGTCATCCAACGCGCTCAACGTAAACCGCCCGCTTTCCTTAATAAGCGCGCAGGTGTAATTCGTATTCAGCACGGAAACCGCCACGCGCACAGGGCTCCCCGCGACCTGCACGCCGGTATTCACAATGCAGGCGTTCGCCTTTTCCTCCGCTTTCGCCGCCAACAAAAACACGCCGTATGTCAAATTATAAAACGCTTTGTTATTCATTTTGCTCCTCCTATTAAAATAATAATAATTATCATTTTTATAATAACGGATAGAAAGCAAAAAGTCAAGCGTTATTTTCGGTGTATGCAAAAAGGAACGGCGTACAAACCGTTCCTTTTTTAGCTTTATATTCCTATTTCTAAAGGCTGGCGAAACCTTTTAGCCACGCTTCCCGGCAGAACGGTGTTACTTCACGCTTTCCGAATCGCTCACATACGGTGCGGCATGTTCTCTTTCAAGCCTGCGGAACATTCTCACAAGCACGACAACGGCGATGGTACCAAGGATCAGCTCTGCGACGAACTGCGCATACGCGAGGCCGTACAGCGGGAACAGCCAATTCAGCACAAACAACGCGGGAATCTCCAGCACGATCTTGCGCACAACAGCGAATATGAACGATTTCATACCCATACCGCACGACTGGAACACGCCCAGCGCGAGGAAATCGATGCACAAAAATGGCAGCGCAAAGCAGAAGCCGCGCTGGAACGCCGCGCCGTACGCGACGATGCTCTCGTTCTTCATGAACATAGAGATGATCGGCTCCGCCGCAAACATGAACATCAGCATCACGGCCAAAATAAAGCCAAGCGAAATTTTCGCTGTGAACATAAACGTCTTTTTCATGCGTTTGATATTGCCGCTCGTGTAGTTATAACTGATCAGCGGCATAATGCCCTGCGAAAAGCCCATCGCAATCTGGAACGGCACCATGTTGACGCGCTGCGCGATGCCCATGGCCGCCACCGGGTCAGAGCCATACGCGGACGTAAAGTTGTTGAGAATGGTCATGCCGGTCACATTCAAAAGGTTCTGGATGGAAGCCGGGATGCCCACGCCGCACACGCCCTTGACAATCTGTTTCGATGGGCGGAACATGGAGGGCTTGATGCACACGTACGTCTTGCCGCGCTTCACGAACAGCAGCACGAAGAAGTAGAGACACGCAACCGTGTTGGAAAGGCAGGTCGCGCAGCCCGCGCCCGCCGCGCCGAGGTTCAGGCCCCACGGCAGAATGAAAATCGGGTCCAGCACAATGTTCAGCAGGCAGCCGCACATGGTGCCGATGCTCGCGTGCAGCGAAGAGCCCTCCGCGCGCACAAGGTACGCCAGCACGACATTCAGAATGGACGGCGCGGAGCCGAGCAGCACAGTCCAGAACAAATAATCCGCCGTTGCTTGTATCGTTTCGGCATTCGCGCCGAGCATCACCAAGATTGGCGACTGCAATACGCCGTACAGCAAAGAAAACAGCAGGCTGCAAATCAAAGACGCGTAAAAACCGAACGCCGAGCTGCGGTACACGGTATCGTAGTCTTTACGTCCGAGTGCGCGGCTCATCATGCTGGAGCTGCCGATGCCGAACAGGTTGTTGACGGCATTAAACGCCAGCAGAAGCGGTGCCGCCAGCGTAACAGCGGCGTTCTGCACCGGGTCGTTCATCATGCCGACAAAGAACGTATCGGCAAGGCTGTAAATGACCATCACAAGCGAGCTGATGACCGACGGCACCGAAAGCGTTACGACCGCCTTCGGGATCGGCATCGATTCAAATAGCTCTGTTTTGGAATTATCCATTTCTCCCTATCCTTTCCGTTCTTATCACGCAAGGCTGTCCAAAAGCAGCTTGCAGCAGCCGTAAATGCCGGCGTCGTTGCCGAGCACGGCCAAGTTAAACCGAACGTCGGTGCTCGGGTAAAATACGTATTTCAAGAAGCCTTTCTTCGCGCCTTCTACGAGCATCTCGCCCGCTTTCGAGACACCGCCGCCGATGACGACGACCTCGGGGTCTGCCACCGTGCACACGGCAGAGATGGCGTAGCCGAACGCATCGTACACATTCTCTAAGATTGCGTTTGCAGCGCTGTCTCCGTTTTTAGCGGCATCGAACACGTCTTTTGTTGTGAGCTTCTCGACACTCCGCAAAGCGCTTCCTTCCTCGTGTTCGGCAAGGTATTTTCGTGCCAGTCTCGCAATGCCCGAGGCCGAAACGTACTGCTGCACGCAGCCGCGGCGGCCGCACGCGCACGTCTCCGTCTCCGCGGGGTTGATCGTCATGTGGCCGAACTCACCCGCCGCGCCGTTTGCGCCTGCCACCAAGCGTCCATCCGAAATGACCGCGCCGCCGACACCCGTGCCGAGCGTGATGAATACCACGTTCTCGCTGCCACGGCCGCCGCCTTTCCAGGCTTCACCCATCGCCGCAGCATTCGCGTCGTTCACGACCACGACCGGCAGCCCTACGGTCTCTTCCAGCGCCGTGCGCACATCAAATACGCCCCAGCCGAGGTTCACGCAGCGGTGCACCACACCGTCCGCCGTCACCGGCCCGGGGATGCCCGCGCCCACGCCCAAAATACCGTCTGCGGGAATGTTGTGCTTTTCTCTGCACTTTTGAATTTCTGCCGCAATATCACGCAGCACCGCCGTGCCGTCGCCCTCAATCACGGTCGGAATCTCCCACTTTTCAAGCAAAGTGCCGTCTTCCTCAAATAAACCAA
>ENA-ORNY01001562-ORNY01001562.1-human-gut-metagenome-genome-assembly--contig:-NODE-1562-length-12904-cov-5.861623_pt1 | contig 12904 bp, 8 predicted proteins | sample MGYA00242122_ERZ509036 | MGnify/ENA primary metagenome ERZ509036 (study PRJEB26280, sample SAMEA2338696) | human gut metagenome | biome: human gut; feature: human-associated habitat; material: faeces... | reverse complement strand
GGAATCGCCGTTTTCATCGACCTTCTTACCGGAAACAGAACCGTAGATCAGCTTGTTTTCAACAGCATTCCCATCATTGACAGCGATTTTCACCACCGCTGTATCCTGACCGGCATACCCAAAGGTAACGGGATACTTGGTATCGGACAGCATATAGTGGCTGTCGGTAGCAAGTTCCTGCACATAGTAGCTTCCAAAAGGAAGGTCAGTCTTGATTTTCGCCGTTCCGTCCTCATTCAGAGAGATGATCTCAACAAGACCATTTGCGGGAATGGAAGTGCCGCTGGCAGATACGATTTCCTCGGCGGCAAACAGCCCAAAGGAAATGTTCTTCATTTCACCGTTATTGCCAATGCCGAAGCGCTCATTCTGCTCGATGGACTTCACAAGGCTGATTTCCACCTTCTGACGCTCGTTCTCGAACGAAGTCGCCGTTTCCGTTACGGCAACATTCTGACCGGCGTAGACAAGCTCGACACAGTGGGGTTCCGGGTTGAGCACCATTCCGTGGGGCGCAGTAATCTCACGAACCTCGTATTTGCCGAGGTAGAGTTCACGGCTCACCGCTGTGCCGGTTTCATCGGTTGTAACGGTGTCTACGACCTCGCCCTTGGCATAACGCAGCGTGCCGTCCGGCGTGATAATGTCCTCGGCGGCAGCGATTTCATAGATCGCACCTGCAAGTCCCTTGACCGTAAACACCGGCTGATAGATGCCGTCCGCCTCGGTGACAGACGAAAAGACCTCGCCGCTCTTGCTGATCCGGAGCACGCCCTTCTGCGCCGTGTTCGACTTTGTGACCTCGACCACCGTGACGGCGTTTTCCTCCGTGGCATTGTCGGCGGTCACATCAAAATAGATTGGCTCACTGTTCAGCGTGTAGCCGTAGGGGGCGGAAACCTCCACCAGCGAATAGCCTGTGCCGTATTCCAACTTTTCGGGCGTGATAAGATAGCCGTCGCTGTTGGTATAAAAGGTGTCGATGGTGGTGACTTCGGGATAGGTGAAAGTCTGCGTGATAAGCGACCCGTCCGGGCGGTAGAGTCGGAAACCTGCGCCCGCCAGCGGAATGACCTTGCCCGTTTCGGCGTCCACCTTGACGATCTTGATATAACTCTCAAAGTTGCGGTTGTTGGCAAGGTAGCGATAGGTCTGCCCGTCCTTGGAGATATACACATCGAAATCGGCAAGCAGCTCACGGCCGTCCCAGCCCTTAGTCTGATGCACCGTATAGATGCCGTAGGGCAGGTCTTTGGTGACCGCATAGCCATTTTCGTCGCAGATCAGGTAGTCACGCTCGGATGCCTTGGCGCTTTCATAAGAGCCTGTGGCTTTCAGAAAAACCGCGAACTCCGCTCCGGCCTCCGGCGTTTCAAGGCCGGTATCACCGTCATCGGTGTGCTTAATCAGGGCAATTCTGCCTTTGATGATCTGTTCGCCTACATCGCTTGCAACGGCGTTGTATTCCACCGTGTAATTTTTGGCTTCGGCGCCGATATGATGGACGGATTCATACAGCAGATAACCCTCGCTTGGCTCAATCTCACGCAGCGACCAGTCATCACCGCAGACATAATATTTCGTCACGAACTGCCCGTTCTCGTCCGTGGTGTAAGTGTCGATAAGCTGTTCGCCTTTATAAATGCCGTAAACTGCACCTGCAAGAGAAGCGTCGCCCTGCGTCGTGCCGGTTTCATTGTCGCTTTTGGTGACGGTGAGATTCCATTTCTTCAAAACATTGTGAAAGCTCTTACCCGTAACGGTGTTCCACTCGACCGCTGCCGTCTGATTCTCAGGAACGACATAGCGGATAGCGGTATCAACTTCTTCCAGAACATAGCCCGTGCCGATCAGCACATCGTCAAAACGGGCAACGCCTGAACTGTCGGTCACGGCGTATTCATCGACTGCAAGACCCGAAAGAGAAGTGCCGGACAAGCGGAACGTAACGCCTTCATTCAAGCCGTCCTCCGAGGTTTTGGTAACGGTGAGGTCGCCCCGTTTCAGCATGTTATTGAAATTCACCGTTGCGACCTGTCCGCTTACTACCGTAACACGGCGAACCTCCTGCGGCTCGTATTTGTCGTAGCTTTGTTCGGTGATGGCATAAACGCCGGGGGTGAGGTTGTCGATTTGGATTTCACCGTTTGGGCCGGTCTGCACAGTCTGATTTACGCCGTTTCCCGTAACCGTAAAGGTGATTCCCTCCACCTTGCCGTCCTCGCTGGTTTTCACGATTTTGGCGCTGCCGGCTATGGTCTGCACTTTCAGATATGCCGGAACGGGATCGTTATCCATCCGCACACCAGACACCATGTCCTGATTGGCGGCTTCCGCTCCCGCGACGCTCCAAATCAGAAAACCGGTCGATTGATCCGTGGAGGGAGTACGGCGGTTGAGCTTGACGGTTACGGTATCGTTCAGCGGTACGGCAGAAGTGATGGTCAGCTTGTTTCCGCTGATTTCAGTCGAGACACCGCCGCTTGCCGTTACATCATATTGGTCCAGTACATGGTTTTCATCGATCAGCGTGACGGTGTATCGATCGTTTATATTGTCCATAGCATAGGTCTTGGCATTTCCCGCGCTGAATGCTGTAAAGCTCGGTCGGGTATAATGGGACGCCATATCCGACAGGATGCGGTCATAATACGCTTTCAGATAGGGGTTGCTCGTGTACTGCTCGGTCATAGTGCCGGTATACCCGTCCGCCGGGTAGCTCCTATCGTCAAGCTGAGTGGGTGAAGACCGAAAGCCCAAGCTGACCTGCCATATGAGAAGCTGCGTAGCGGCATAGCAGGCGTTGGCATCCTTGCTTGTCTCCAGATCGGTGCGATTCGTATAGCCGTAGGTCAGGACGAGATTGAGCAAATCCTTTTGTTCGTCCGACAACCTTTCGTATTTGTTTCCATGCGCAGGATCGGATGAGCCGCTGTAGCTGCCGCTATCCGGCAAGGGCACACCGTGTTCAATGCAAAAGCAGTATAAATAGTCCTGCCCGTACACCCATTCGGATCTATTGTCAGTCAGTCCGGGACGTTTGACGGTATAATCGTGCATTGCTCGATTCATCGGGGCAATGGATTCGCCGAAAACGTTGTCTTCGGAGCGAATGCCGTATGCCGCCGTAAAGGCGTTCCCATCATAATCCGTCAGCGTATAGTCCCAACTGACTTCGCACCGGGACAAATCCAGCGTCCCATTCGCCGCGGATACGCCGACAGGCAGCATTGCTGTGATGAACAGGAGCACGGCAAGCAGCGCAGATGATACTCTTCTTATCTTTGACATTGTATTTCCTCCATTTCAGGTGCAAAACAGACGCCGTCTGCTTCAGACGACGCCTTGATGTAATTCTTTTTCTTGTTACCCGCCGTAGATGACGGCGAAAGCGATCTCACCATCGATGGTAATCTGAACCACCTTGTAGGTGACGGAATCAGAAGGAACGCCATAAGCCGGATTCGTGCCGGTTTCCACAATCTTATCGATATGGGTTTTTAATCGGCGGATCGTCCCGTCCACACCCTCCTGCCGGAGCCTTGGTGTAAAATACATTTTGATCGCTCCTTTTGCAGTACATCCGGACGGAAAAGACGTGCAGATGGTCAGGCTTTCCTTTCATCCTTTCGTAACATAAAAAAGCCCGAAGTCTTTCAAAAAGACTTCGGGCTGCGGGTATTGGATGGGATACGAAAAAAGCTCCGGAGTGGAAACTGGCATGTTTCCTTCATCCGAAGCTTTTTCTTGATTTCTACAATTGTTACCGCTACCAAATGTTACTCTTATGCCTTCGACACATGTTCTGCACACAAATGGCGGAGGTAGGTATGAATCATAAGACCTTGCAGTATATCATGGGTCATGCCTCAATTCAGATATTATTATACTCATGCGTCCTTTGAATAAGCGAAATCGGAAATGGTGCGAATAGAAGCTACAAAAGTAAAAGCCAATCAGCCGATCGCTGCATAATAGTAAAAGCCGGAGGGTACTACTCTCATACCACTTTTGGAAGCAAAATCATACTATGCTGTGCAAAATATACTCCCGTATGACAAATGGCGGAAAGTCCCATAGTTACAGGTTTCGCCGCCATATGTCAAGTTACATAAGGTTGCGGTGCCAATCCACTTGACGTTTCAGATAAATTATTTTATAAAAGAAAAAATCTACTGTACTATTTTATGAAATAGCTTATTGACTTTTATTCACATCATTGATAAAATAAATACATAGATTGTGCAGCTTTAACTAATAATGGAAAGGAGATTCATTTTATGAAAAAATTTCGCAAACTACTTGGAATTCTGACCTCTCTCGTTTTAACTATCACCCCCCTCATTGCTGGTGCTTTTTCCGCGACAGCGTATGAACAAGCTTATTTACAAAGCGGGAAAATTTACCGAATCAAATACAAGGATTCCGGTAAATATTTAACTGTATGCAACGGACTCGACGCGGATGGCGTCAACATCATCCAAAAAGATTTAGATGGAACCTTGTCACAGCAGTTCCGAGTGGTTTACGACAGCGCCAGCGATGCTTACCGCATCTACGCTATGTGTAGCTCCAATGGTAATGGCCGGGTTTTGCAGATTTATGCCCCCCTTGGGGTGGAAGCCGGCTGTAATGTGGAATTGAAGAGTCAAAGCGATACCGATTTGCAGCTTTGGAAAGTTGATTTTTATTATGGTGTCCGGGCGGATCTTTGCTATATCTTCACCAAAAATAGCAACAAAATATTGACCGCCACTGCGGGGAACGGAAGTCAATATGGAACCGCTCCGGAGTCAGCTGGCAATGTATGGATCAAAGACTATGTCGATGATAATCAGAGCGGTTGGTGCTTTGAAATTGTCAATCCTTCCGCGGACCCGGAACCCGGGAACTATTATATCCGAAATAAATCCACCAACGATTATCTGTACGTCAATAACAACTCCGTTGATTTGGGCGCTGCCGCTAGCAAGGAAAAATGGCAGGTGATTTATATAGGGAACGGCGTCTACAATCTGCGCCCAAATTCGCAACCTTCATCGGTCGTTTGCGGCGATTTTGGGGCAAACGGTGAATTGATGATGGGCAGTTCCGCCCTTTCTCTTTTTATTATTCCTGACGGTGAGGGGAGTTACCGCATCGTAACAGCCAGCAGCTATATTTCTACTCTCACTGTCAGTGAGGGAATCGCTACACGCGGCACCTATCAGGCTCTGGATACTCAACGGTGGATTTTTGAGCCCGCTTAAATGATTAAAAAAGGAACTGTGGGTTGCTATTTCGCTCACGGTTCCTTTTTCGCATCCAAAACGGGAGGTATTTTTCTGTCTACATCATCGCCATCAGACTTTTTTGAATTACTCGCCTAGCGATAGTTTTCTCATAAAAAGCCCGAAGTCTTTTGGCTGCGAGTGTTGGATGGGATATGAAAAGGCTTCGTAGTGGAACGGGCAGGTTTTCTTCATCCGAAGCTTTTTCTTTATTTCTGCGATTGTTCAGGTTCGAATTCTTACTAGCTCTCGAAAATGGCTGCATGTATCTATATTCTTGCAAGTACGAAAACTTGCCCTTAAACGCACGAAAACCCCGATTGTATCGGGGTTTTTCGTCTGTGCATCTTTTTCATGCACTTAAGATGTGAAAGAGCGCCGTAATGATACGAAAACCTATGGAAAAACGCCAAAATGATAACCGCCAGCGGGTTGTGCTTTTCCCACCGGCGGTTCGTTTTCTCATTTCACGTATTCCTGCTCGATTGCCACGCCGCATTTGAATTTGACCACAATGCCGTTGTTCCTGACGTGTATCCTGTCGACAAGCATTTTCATGGTTGTGCCATCAACCGTGGTGAGCGTATCACTTTGCATCGTTTGCTCTATGAAGGTATCGAGCCACATCCTGACCTCAGCGTATTTGGCTGCCGTTCCTTGCAGCTCGTTGCGCTCTTCCTCCAGTTCCTTCATCCGCTCACTGTACTCTTTGACCCGTGATGCATATTCTACCGACCCGATTTCCATCCGCTGCTTTGCTTTGTGCAGTGCGAGCGCGGCTTCTTGCAGCTGAATGGTTTCTTCATCGATCCTATCCATAGCTGCTTTGTTTTCCGGTTCCAGTGCGAGCTCAGCGCCGTCCCTCACCGCCTCCACTACTTCTTCAGCGCTATCGACGAGCCTTCGCATTGCGGTGAGGTAAGTTGCCTCTAACACATCTTCGTTGACTTGATGACTGTCGCACACTGCTCGACCATTGTTTATCCTATTGCAGCAACCCCATGATGCCGTCCGCTTTCCACTGCCCATTGTTCGTACCTGCCTGCGAAGCTTGGATCCGCAGATACCGCATACGAGCATCCCGCTGAATGGATAGCGGCTGCTGTCCCTGCCGCCACCGACCTTATTGTCATTTGCATCTCTTCTTCGCTGCATCTCTTGCTGTGCCAGATCGAACAACCCTTTTTCAATGATTGCTGGGTGCGATCCTTCGACATAGTAGATTGGCGCTTTCTTGCCGTCGTTTTTCTGTCGGTACTTTGTGAGCACGTCCGGTTTGAACGTCTTGCCGAGTAGCGCATTGCCTGTATATTTCTCATTCGTGAGGATGCTCTCGATGACATTGTGCCGCCAGTTTTCCTTGCCGAGCTTTGTTTTGACTCCATCCGCCTGTAGCCGCTTTGCGATCTGCGTAATAGAGTATCCGGCGATGAACTCCCGGTATATCCTCCTGACGATTTCCGCCTCTTCTTCGTTGATCTCATATACATCGTGGCCTTCATCATCTTTTCCGATCTTTCGGTATCCGAGCATGAGTCCTGTATTCAGTATGACGTCGCCTTTCTGGAACTTCCGCTGCCATGCCCACTTAATGTTGCTACTGATCGTGCGGCTTTCCTGTTCGGCCATAGCCGCGAGGATTGTCAGGAGTACTTCGCCTCCGGGTGTTAGTGTGTCAATGTTCTCACTCTCGAAGTACACGCTGATTCCGAGATCCTTGAGCTCTCTGATGTATTGCAACGCATCGACAGTATTCCGAGCGAAGCGGCTGATGCTCTTAACCAGCACTTTCTGTATTTTCCCCGCGCGACAGTCCTCAATCATGCGGAGGAAGTCCGGCCTTTTTTCTGCTCGCGTCCCGCTGATGCCGGGATCCGCATAGACATCAACGAACTGCCACTCTGGTTTTGAGTAGATCAGCTGTTTGTAGTGCTCGACCTGTCGCTCGAAGCTGTCCTCCTGTTCTTCTTTTTCGGTGGACACTCGGGCGTATGCCGCCACCTGCAGCCGCTCAGATTGGTTATCCGCCACATTGATAAACATCTGCGGCATGGTTCGTACTACTCTCCTTGTCGCTGTTGCCATTATGACTCCTCCTTCTTTTTATTCCACCCAACTTTGTTCCCGGGCTGCCCATTATCGTAGGTGCGCGTAATTTTCGCTCCGTTATAGAACACGAAGGTCACCGTGAACATTGTCACGATGACCTTCGATAGAAATCGTTTTGCTTTTTCTTCGCTGAATTCTGTAATCGGCACATACTCGCTTTCGGGCACACGTTTTGCCCTGCGTTCAGATATCTTATCACTGATGTCAGTGATCTGCATTTTGACGCTTTTGCGTTCTTCCTCATATGCCGCCTTCGGGATCAGCCTCTGCATCATGAGCTCTGCGAGCTCCTGCTCCTGCTGTCGCAGGTCTTCGAGCACTTCCTGCAGTGCTACCATTGAATTGCCCTGCGGCCTGCGCTCGATAAATTCATTATAGGCGGATATGAATTTCTCCTTGAGCACAGTGTCCTTGATTCGGCTGTTGCCGCAGGCTTTTTTCCCATCTCTCAGATATGTGCGGCATGCCCAGATGTCTGTCTGCCATTTGCACTGGCTGTTATTGACCTTGTGCAGATAATTTTTTCCGCAGCAGCCGCATTCTATCATGCCGGTGAAGCTGTGTGCGATTCTTGTCCGGCAGTGGTTTCTGCTGCGGTCTTCCAATATGCGCTGTGCGGCTTCCCACGTATCTCTATCAACGATTGCCTCATGTGTGCCTTCCATGTAGTAGCGAGGCGCATATTCGGCGTTCGGGTTCTTATGGTATTCCCCGAAGTGCCTGACCGATTTTCCCATGATCACATCGCCCTTGTACTTCTCGTTTCGCAGTAAGCCGATGATGTGCTTCGCATCCCACGGATATCCATTCCGGCTTTGGACGCCTGCTGCATTGAGCGCATCCGCAATTTTCTTTGACCCAATGCCGCCGTCCACGTAGGATTCGTAGATGTATCGAATCACTGCCGCCTCTTCTGGCACAATCTCCAATTCATTATCCGCTGTCAGCTTCAGGCCGAAGAGCCCGCTGCCGACGCTGATCCAGCCATTTTCGCAGCGATGCTGAATTGACCAGCGCTGTCGTGCCGAATCTACCTCCAGATCGTTTTCTGCAATCGTCGCTGCGATCGTCAAGAAGATTTCGCTTGTCGGCTGGAATGTGTGGATGTTTTCATTCTCAAATACCACCTCGATGCCGAGGTCACGGAGTTCTCTGACAGCTTCCAGCAGCTGCGTTGTATTCCGTGCGAAGCGGGATACGGATTTCGTATAGATTTTGTCGAACTTGTGCTCCCGTGCATCCTGCATCATCACAAGGAACTTTGGGCGCTTTTGTACGCTGTGTCCGCTGATGCCCTTGTCTGCATAGATACCGATGAGGTCTGTATTCGGGTCATCTTCGAATGCACTCTGCCAGTAGTGCTCTTGGAATTCGTAGCTATGCAGCTGTGCATCTCGCTCCGTCGATACACGGATATATGCGACTGCCCGTGTTTTTTCCATGTCGTTCTTTCTCCTTCCTATGTGCTGGACTCGAACCAACGTATTTTTTTACCCCCGCCATTGGAGGCGGGGGTAAAGATACCAGAGGACTCTTAGAAAGTCCAGCCCAAAAGCGAAAGAACACAAAGAATTATCAACTTGCCTTTCTAAGGGCTTTCTGGCTGCTGTTATTGATTTTTTCGCGCTGTTTCTGCGTTATCAGTCCTTTTACCCAGAGCTGTGTAGTGATTGCTTCAGCTAACGCGATTTTCACCTTTGTCCTATCACTCATAGCTGCACCTCACTTACTTCTGCGGGATCTTAAGTTTCTGCCCCGTATAGATGACAGACGATTTTAGGCCGTTGAGCTTAACGATCTCTGTGTAGCGGGCGCCGCTTGCGAGGTAGGTCTTTGCAATTCCCCAGAGCGTATCACCATGCACCACGGTATGGATACGGAAGTCCTCGGCAGGTTTCGTGTCTGCCACAGCGAGTGCAGAAGTCTTGACCGGCGACATGATGGCGTATCGGCCGCTCTCGTCCCGGTTGATGACCGCACGGTCACCGCTGGCCTCATAGACATACCAGCGGAGCTTCTTCACCCAACCAGGGATGGCTTTGCCGTTATAGTAGGTGCTGCCCGTGATGGTCACAAGGTCACCGGCCTTGATACCTACAGGTGTGGGCTTGACCGGGTTGGCAGGCTTCACATCACCGCCGAGAGTCGCCGTGACCTTGGATGCCAGATCACCCATACGGGCATACATCCAGTTGCCGGGACAGCTCTTGTTCGCAAACCATCTGTGGACGGTCAGAACCATCTCGTCGGATTTCGGCGTATAGTTCAGCGTCTTGGTCTTATCGCCCAGCCAGAGCAGCTTTGTCTTGCCGTTGCGCTTGCAGATGTCGGTGCAAAGCTCGATGAGCCGCTGGTACACCACATCCTTAAAAGCGTAAGGCTCGGTGTTGTCGCTGGCACACTCGATGGTGATGGCTCTCTGGTCGTTGGCTGCGGAAGAGGAGCACCAGGAGCGGTTTTTCTCCTCCACATACATCCCGACCCGACCGTCCACGCCGATGCCGTAGTTGCTGCTTGCCTGCCGTGAGGTCGGCAAAAAGATGTTGCCCAGCGTTTCCACGCTGCACTGACCTACCACGCAGTGCGGCGTGATGCGGTCAATGCTGTGGGTGCGCTGTCCGGAATGGTTCGGGCTGAGTTTGGTGTAAGACACCATCGGGCTGTTCGTATAGGTCATCAGTTGTCCTCCTTCCCGCCGTCACGGTCATGCAGCTGCTCCAGGACTGCTTTCAGCTTTTCGGGGATCGGCAGTCCCAGGTGCGCAGCGTTTTCCAGCAGGCTCACGCCTTCGTTGGAAAGGTAGAAGAAGATCACTGCCGTCCGAAGAACACCAGCCTCCCCAATGACGTTGATGTCCACAATGTTGGCAATGCCAACCAGGGTGAAGATCAGCACCTTGCGACAGATACCCTTGAAGCCTACCGCGCTGGAAAGGTCGTGGTCGGCGATCGCGCACATCACGCCGGTAATGTAGTCGATGACCACAAAGGCGATAAGGGCATACAGAAAACCATCCACACCGCCGAGAAACCAGCCGAAAAAGCCGCCCAGGGCAGTAAACGCGACCTGAATGCCATTCCAAATCTGTTTCATATTCGTTTCCTCCTTTATTCCTCTGTAAATTGAACGAACGGTGCAAGCGCACTGAGATCGTTGACGGACAGGCGCAGTTCTTCCGAAATAGGGATGTCCAGACGCTGGCAGGACGGTTCGACCTCCAATTCCAGAAGCTCCTCCAACTCGGCAGAGGCTTTCTGCTCCCCATCGCCTTCAAAGCAAAACGTGCCGTCCGCGTTTGCTTTCCCGTATTTTTCAAAGATCTTCTGCCGCTGCTCCGCAAAAAAATCCGCCTCCTTCTGGAGAGCGGAAATGTTCTTCTTCAGTGCATAGGCAAGACGCAGGCTCAGGTTCTCTGCGGAGAGCTTGGACAGTGCCGGGACCGCCAGAACGATGTCTTTCAGTTGTACTTTCATATACGTTTTCCTCCTCATGTTCCAATCAGGCCGTATTTGGAAAGGATACCGACCAGGTTGTTTAAGATTTTCAGATAGTTGGATGCCGTCGCTGTGGAATAGCCCATGTTCTGCGAAGTAGAACTGAGCGTCTGCCGTGCAATGGGGCTTCCCGCAAAGAAGCCGATCTTGGAACTGGCTGCGGAGCCAATTTTCGCAATCACCGAGCCGATATAGGCATAATGCCAATAGTAGCTAGACGTGCCGAGATAGAACGGATAGGTCGTGCCGGACGCGGACGGCTTCAATTCGCGGGCTGTGCTGGCGATAATGTAATACGAGGTCGAACCGCCCATTTTCAGTTCCTTGCCCGCAAAGCTGGTCGTGGTGTCCGAACTGCCGCCAATGGCTGTGCCGTTGACGCAGAGCTTTCCCGCGCTGGCCGTGAGATAGCAGTTGGAGCTGAGATACAGCTTTTCGATGTAGCCGGTGTCCCAATAATAGGTAGACGAGCCGAGGCGGTTGACTGCTGCACCAGAGAACAGGCATTCAAAGGTGCCGCCGTTGAAGCCAAACCGTGCAACGGTGTTCGAGCCGGAGCGGATCTGAATGTTCTCGCACCAAAGGTTGCCGAAGGGATAGGAGATGTTCCCCAGATCCCAGTCCACGATCGTTGCAGGGCGGATACAGTGGTTCGTGGTTTCTACGATAAGCGCATGAGTCCCAACGCCGTCCCATGAAGCAAATTTGATTTGCGTCCCTGCAAACACATAGGTGTAGTCGTAGTTCCAGCTGCCGTCGCCGCCAATGTACATCGCCGAGGTGGAGTACTCTTTCAGGCTGACCTTGCCGGACTGCGCATAAATCGTCTTGACCTTCAGCGTAGAGGTGTCGATGCGGTCGGCATGAATGGTGCCAGTGGTGATATTCGCGCCGTTGATGATGGTCTTGCCCGCCGTGCCGAGGGCGGAGATGGTCACATAGCCGGAGAGGTCAATGGTGTCTGCCACCAGCTTGACGGCCCGGTCGGTCATGGTGAAATCAGAGGCGGATGTGCCGGACTTCACCAGCCAGTTGATTTTGTTCGCCGTCTGCGTGACCGAGGTAATGTTGCCCTCCGCCGTCTCGATGCGGGTCTTGAAGCTGTTTACGGTCTGTGTCAGGGTGGAAACGGAGCCTTCCGCATTTTCGATTCGCGTATTAAAGCCGCTGACCGTCTGAGATAGCGTAGAAACTGCACCCTCGGCATTTTCAATACGCGTATTAAAACCGCTCACGGTCTGTGAAAGCGTGGAGAGATTTCCGTCCACAGTCTGAATGTTGGAAAGCAACTTGCCGTCCGCAGCCTTGAATTCCTGCCGCACTCGATCAAACTGCGTCGCCGTGGATGCAAGCAGGTTCGGCACATAGTCGCCGACCTCCACCCGCACGGTGTAACGATAAAATGGGTCGTACTCGATGCTGATGATGCGCGTGTCCACATTCACGCCCATCGGCGTATAGGTGATGTTCACCTCGTCGCCCGCCTGCAAGTCGGCCATTTTGAAGAGAGATATTTCGTAAGACTGCGTGTTCTCCCGACTGTCAATGGTCACGGCCAGGTCGGTCACATTTTCGCCGTCCATTAAAGATTTGCGAACGGTGCTCCCGCGATGTTTACGCAGGTTGATCTTGTACCCGTCATATTCCACCTCGCAGCCGCAGGCGTCAATAAAACGCATGAGCGCGCTGCGGCGGCTGAGTGGGCTTTGGTCGGTGAAAGAGCATTCCACGCGCCCGGTCGCTTCGATTACACCGACGGAGAACGGCGTACCAGACAGCAGCTGCGTCATACCGTCTGCGGGGGTTCCCTCAAACACAAAGGTCACAAGGTTGTACTGCTCCTCGTTCAGCAGATAGCTGATGTGCTCACATTGGGCCGTCGTGACCGGAAAGCCGCCCGTGATCTTCTTGGATACACGGACGATGTTGTAAAATTGCCCGTCCAGCTTCGCGGTCATACCGACAGACAGCGGCTGTGACCGGGAAGTGAGGACGGAGAACGAAAGCGTCCGCTCCCCGGACAGCTTGTCA
>ENA-ORNY01001554-ORNY01001554.1-human-gut-metagenome-genome-assembly--contig:-NODE-1554-length-12961-cov-28.958004_pt1 | contig 12961 bp, 10 predicted proteins | sample MGYA00242122_ERZ509036 | MGnify/ENA primary metagenome ERZ509036 (study PRJEB26280, sample SAMEA2338696) | human gut metagenome | biome: human gut; feature: human-associated habitat; material: faeces... | reverse complement strand
TGATTTTGAAAAATTGTTTGAGAGGGTATCTTCTCTGCCAGCAGCTTAGTTGGCACAACTTCTCATTTTATTTTGTGCTAAATCTTGACACAGGACCAAAACGCAAAGTTGCTAATCCATAATTATTGAGCACACTAATATAAAATAATGAGGTGAAGAATCTATACTACCGTTTGTTATAGTTATTAAACTATTCGTTCGGCTTAGTACCTCACCATTTCTGCTTACATATTTCCTGCTTGAACTACACATATCATTAGAATTAACTCATTTATTGCCGGTTCGATCACAAAAGCTTATCCCATTTATTCCCGATTTGATAACAAATTACAGAATATATAGCAGTAACGCCTCAAAATCAACTCGTTATTTTACTATAATACTCCGTTAGTTTGTCGTCACAAATGGTTAAAATTTGCTTAATCTCATCTTTTGTAAGCTGAGAAAATATAGTCGGGTGAAATCTTAAATATTTTTCATCGCTATCTAATGATATAAAATTCATATTTTCAAAACGTTTGAAAGGATCTAGAATTATGTTTTTCTCAACCTCATCTCTGGTAAAATCAGTCGCACAGTATAAACTCTGATATTTTTCTACAGGTAATTTTTCTTCTTTTCTGCTTTTATAGTAGTTAATAAAATAATCTACAACATAACTAAACTCAACCTTCCCCTCATTGTCAGCCCCACTAAACATCGCCTTTAAAAACACAGGCTTATACGAGTATGACATATCCATTTTTTTGACAAAATCCATAAAAAGTTTCTTAATGTTTTCCTCAGTTATCAATGTCCAACCATATTTCTCAGCATATTTTATTACTGTTTCCTTCTTAAAATAGTTTTCTCTTTTTCTCGGCGTAATAAATACACCTTCATCAGGAATTATTTTTCCGGATCTAATATATTTATCTATAGTTTCTGACTGCACAGTAACCATTTGTGTAAACTGTTTTTGGGTGAGCATTGCCTTTTCGGTAACTTGCTTTAATAATATTTTCTTATCAAAGCTGCCGCGTTTGTCAGCTTTTTCTTTTCTGACCTTTTCAAGCTGTTCTACAGAGTATCCTCTTGCCTTTACAACAGCATAAATTACTTCAAGCAAATCAGCCAGCTCTTCAAGGGTTTTATCGGCCTGATACTCTGCAAGCTCCTCATTAAGCTTTTTATCCAACATTTCTATGTATCTGTCGTCACTTAAAATTTCCAAAGTGCATTCATCCCCTTTGGATTCAATAATTTCCGGAATCTTATCACGCACCAATTTATTATAACTTTTAATTTTCATCTTACTGCCCCCATAATTTTGATATTACAAAAACACAAATATATGGCTTTGAAGCAAAATACTGTGCTTACTTTTTCTTTTTGTGAATACCTGTATCTGTAATCTTGCAAACTGCACCGCTGCCGATTACGAAAATTATTTTTCCTTTGGCTTTGTTTCCCAGCTTGTCATACAGTCTGCCGGCAGTCATCGATTCGCCTTTTATAGTGTTTGGACTGTTGGCTACATAACCACATTTACCAATTCCTTTTATTTTAACCTGTATTGCCTCGCCGTCATACTCGTTGTCCGGCTCTTTTACAAGCTTGACCTTCATACCCTTTTTCATAAAATCATTTCCAAAGTAGTGACTACAGCCTGTAATTGTAAAATACATTTTGTTCATAATATGTGCCTCCATTTTAATTTAATTAAATAAAAAATAACCTTATAGAATTATTCTCCCTTTTCTTCACTATAGCCACAATATCCCATAACACAAATATTATCAATTGACCTTTGCGGCATTGTAGCATTTTTATCAGCAATCCATCAGTTTCAAGCCGACTTTGTCGGTGGCAGCCTACTCAAGCTCTGAAAAGCTTGAAATATCTATATATACCATGCTCTTTTGTCAAGGTGAGCTTAGGGTTTATTCTGCTTTTTACCTCAAAAATCGTAACTTCACTTTGACAATTCAGCACTTTCTAACCCATATTATAAAATATATGGTGTCCAATAAACATCCCACACTACACTAACTTTAATTTTTATTTTTCTACATTTTACTCATTTTAAAAATTTAGAGGTCCTTAAATTTTTAAATATTTCTTTTTTGCCATCTTGCCATAATTACTTGTAAATACTTTTTTGCCTCTTTATTAGCAGGGTCAATATTCAAAATTAAATCGGCATATTTATACGCTTTGGAGAGATTGCACTTACATTTTTGCAACAAGTTATCTATACTACTTTACAATGATATTTTTATTTTAGCTTTCTTTTTAAATAGATATTTTGCAATATTTACATATTCTATAATCTTCCCCTATGTAAAAAAACTTGAACGGCAAGGCGGACATAATTTTAATTTCATTGTTATTTTTTCTATCATTAACTGCTCTAAATTAGTCAATTGCAATAAATTGTATTTCTTCATATAATTTGTTCACCTTAGCCATATTATAATGTATGGTTAATGAAATTTCAATATAAATCACTAAATATTCTAAATTTACTACAAAATATAACGCAGGTACACATCAAAAACAGTAGTACCTGCGTTATTGTACTTTGCTCTGTGTTTACAGAGTTGAAAAATCAAGTTAAAAGAACATTGCTTTTACAGTTTATCCTTTTATGTACACTTAATTGGCTGTAGTTTGGCACTAAAATTTAGAGGGAAACATAAAATTATACAAAGGGGGATTTTTATGAATAACCATACCAAACTAAGCCGTAATACTCAAATATATATGGATAACTACTATAGTATACTTGATACTATGATTGAAAGAATGACATCACAAAGACCTACCGACAGTATATCTAACAACTTTATTGTTCGTATGATACCCCACCACAGGGCAGCAATAGAAATGAGTAATAACCTATTGAATTTTTCAAACTATGCTCCCCTTAGGAAAATAGCGGAAAATATTATAAAAGAGCAGACAAAAAGCATACGCGATATGGAAAAGATTTTGCGCCACTGCAAAACCGTAAAAAACACAAACAGAGATATGCAGCAGTACCAACAGGAATATTCCAAAATTGCATTAATAATGTTTACAAAAATGAAAAACACACCTGTCTGCAATAATGTTAATATTAATTTTATTAAAGAAATGATTCCCCACCATGAGGGTGCCATAAGAATGTCACAGAGCACCCTAAAATTCGACATTTGTAACAGGCTTATTCCTATTTTACAGGCAATAATACAGTCACAGCGTAAGGGAATTTCAGAAATGCGTATATTGCTGGAAAAGCTTGAGAAAAATAACGGTTGTATGTAAAACCTGCCGGTATTTCTCCGCAGTAGAAATACTGCCCTTAAAAGTTCTGTAATCCAATACACTTTATTATCGGTATATTTTTATACACAATAGCTCTATCAAACCAACAAAAAAGCATTTTACATTGACATAAGGCACTGTATAATTTTCAGTGCAGCCTTAAAGCTTGCATAAATTAACCTGCAATGATATAATCGCTATATGACAAGGAGGTCGGTGATTAACCGGCCTCTTTATTTTTTGCAGGGAGGAAAGCATATGAATTCATTTAAAAAGCTAAAGCCCCAAAAATCCTCAGAGTGCGTACAAGCTCTACAAAATCAGGCTAAACGCCCTATTATCGGTCTGCTGCCTTTGGTAGATACCGAAAAAGAGAGCTACTGGATGCTGCCGGGCTATATGGAGGGGATTATTCAGGCCGGCGGACTGCCTGTGATGCTGCCTCTGTCCGACAATCCGCAGCTGATTAATCAGCTGGCAGAAGAAACAGACGGATTCCTTTTTACCGGCGGTCATGATGTTTCGCCCGAATTGTACGGTGAAAAGCCCATAGCTCAATGCGGAGAAAGTGTTCTGCTTCGTGACAATATGGAAAAACTACTTTTGAAAAAAGCCTTAGAGCTAAATAAGCCTGTGCTTGGCATATGCCGAGGTATACAGCTTATAAATGCCGTTTTAGGAGGTACGCTGTATCAGGACTTGCCAGCACAGTACAGTTCAAATACAGAGCACCACCAAAGCCCTCCTTATGACATCCCCATACATACCGTTACACTGGATACCGGAAGCCCATTATACAGCCTGCTGGGAGCAGAACAGCTCGAGGTAAACAGCTACCACCACCAAGCCATAAAAGACCTTGCCCCTCCCCTGTCGGCAATGGCATACTCTCAGGACGGTCTTGTGGAGGCAGTATATATGAAGGGTAAAAAATTTTTGTGGGCTGTACAGTGGCACCCGGAGTTTTCTTATAAATCCAACCAAAGCAGTCAATTAATCTTTAAAAAATTTGTATCTCAATGCTGCTAAGCTCAAAAACGGGTTTTAATTTTTAATAAATTTTCTTTTGCAACACGCCATAGGCTGCTCTGCGGCATACAAAATCACCTGTGAGGTTAACCTCACAGGTGATTTTATTTAAAATTCATAAATTACGGCTTACGCAACATACAGCTCTCAATAATATCAATATTGTACCTCACCGGCAATTTAATATTAATTAACACAGAAAGTATTAAAAAGCAAACACTTATTACGGCTTTTTTAAATACCTAATTCATTTCTTGGCAAGCACGAGCTTTTTTGTCGGAAGCCCGCTCTTTTATGTAGATTTCGGAAAAATTGTTTTTGGCACATCTTAAAAACTCCATAATACTTCTTATGATAATATCCCTCGTTTTACTGTCAATATTTTTTAGGTTTTTAAAGATAGCAACAGGGTTTTCAATCAGGTTTTGGCTGAGATCATCAAAGTTTTTTTCCTCTAAATTATCAGTAAGTGAAAAAAGTGCATCAATGAATGCGGCACGCTGGTCAACCGACATATTATCTGCAAATTCTGTAAAGGTTTTGTCAAAAAACAGGCTTGAATTTGTTCTGCTGCTTAAACAAATCAGTTCCTTGCCGATTAGCTGCCACGAATATATATCATGCTGCATTATACCCTTTTGGGAGCTTTTTATTATTGTGTAATCCTCTCTATGCTCAAACATCATTCCAACAACAGATGATTGAGGTACATATGTATGTATTTTATCCTTGATAACATCAAAGCTTTTCATATTTACTGTTTTGCTGTCAAAGCCCGGACCGTCATGATTATAAACGGCAATTATTCTTTTGCGTACTCTGTCTTTACAAAAAGCTGAACCATACACTGCAAGATTGCCGCCCTTGGAGTGTCCCCCTACATAAAAATCACCCCTAAGCCTTTGTGCAGTATCCTCAATAAACTCAACCGCCCTTTGCTGTGAGCCTATGGGAAACCTGCAAAACATATTAAAGTCCTCATGCCAGCCTACAAAGGAATGGTCAGTGCCTCTAAAAACAATAAAATAATGTCCAGGCTTAAGCATTAGTACAATAGCCGAAAATTGCTCTTTTTCTTCTTCATTAATAATATTTGTACAGCACATTAATTTTACATCGCCAAAGCGTATACTCTCGGCACAATAATTTATTAAATTATCGTCCTCCTTCCACAAAAGCTTTTCTCTGTAATTCTCCTGCTGAGTCAGCATTTTACATGCCTTTGAAAGCTTTATTCCGTTGTCCGATATTTTATCAGGAATATTTTCAAAGGGTAAATAGGATATTCTCGAGAAAATAAGTGCGTCTACATGGTTAAGTTGGTCTTTTTCAAAGCTTAGGTCTCCTCTCCACTGAATATAATCCAGTATGTTTGGCATATAAACACCTCCTAAATTTTATATATAGAAAAACCTGTTGTAATTATAACATAAAATTGTATTGACATCAAACAGCTTTATGTATAAAGTATAAATAGCTCTTACATCCTCTATGATGACATACTCCTCTGAATTTGTACTGTCAATAATATAAAAAGTATATTATTTATGAATATTAATTAATATTTTAAATATAATATATCTATATAAGCAATAAGCAGTCTGTCCGACGGTCTTATATGTGCTTATGTTTGTATGCTTGTTTGATACTTGTTTAATATTATTTGTTTACTTGTTTATATGCTTGTTTATTTACTTGTTTACCTACTTGTTTACCGGTGCTGTTATTTGCCTTGGCTATGGGAATTATCGATATTATAGGACGGTATGCTGTACATAAAAGGACGGTATGGTGTACATAGAAAGACGGTACGCTGTACGCCGTTGGTCGGTGTGGTGTACACAAAAGGACGGTGCGATGTACACAAAAGGACGGTGTGTTGTACATAAAAAGACGGTATGTTGTACACGCATTTTGTCTAAATAATAGTGGGATAAAATTAAATTTATCTCTATAAGTATATTTATTTAAAGACTTTTTTCTATAGTTATTACTCTTTGAGTTAAATTTTCTATAAGACTTTTTAATTATTGGTATATAAGTTGATTTTTATAGAAACAGTTTTTTCAGCCCTTTAAAGGCTGTTTTTTTCTTTTGAAATATATTGCAAATTGCCAAAAGGACGGTATGGTGTACATCAATGTACTCTAGTATGCAGCCGTTGCTGTATAATAGGCACATATGTAGAAAAATTCAAAAAAATATGTGCAATTTTTTTCTGCGTTTGTTTAAAAAGGGAGAATTTTTATCTAAAGGACGGTATGGTGTACAAAGAGGTAATTGGGTGCGTGAGAATATGCCAGTTGCTTGATATTAGTCCCAAAAACCGCATAAATAAGCCAAATTTTTGGCCATCTATATTATTGAATATAAAATTTGGCAGGGCTAAAGGACGGAATGATGTACACAAATATGCAACAATGTACACCGGCAAGACCTTTTGACGAACAGGCATAAATTTGATGTACACCGTACCGTCCTTTAATTTTTCGCAGTAAGAAAAGGACGGTATGTTGTACATAAATAAGCAACATTGCATACGGTTAATAAAAAATTTACATTTGCTTACTGAGATTGCTTTATGATGTTTTTGCTTGCTTTTTTATCAGCAAAATGCTGATAAATCTTGAGGGATAATAAGTAACTGTAGCTTTATTTATAAAAAAGACGGATTACGCTTGACTTAATCCGTCTTTTTTTGTAAAATACAAGGTATTGGGGGTGGAGCCTATGAAAGCAAAAGATGTTATTGTAAATGGATTGGATGGCTCATATATTGTTGAGAAAAGCCGTCCTCTAATGCTAATGAAAACCGTTCCCTTTTCGTTAGGAGAATTAAAGGTTTTAGATACATATTTAAGCAGAATAAATGCAAGAGATCCAAACGGAACTAAAGTGAGGTTTAGTAAAGAAGAGTATGAGGCTCTTATGAATATCGAGCGTATGCATCCTTCCCGACTTGAAAAATATGTTAAATCTTTAATGGGACAAACCGTAACTGTGCCGGATCCCGATTCTCAAGGCGGCTGGAAAATGTATACTCTTTTTGAGGAGGCTGAGTGCTTTCAGGATCCAAGCGGTCAATGGTGGATAGATTTGTCCTGTACAAATAAGGCAAAAAAGCTCTTTTTTAACCTTGACGGCATTGGCTATATACGCTATCAGCTAAAGAATGTTTTGCCTCTTACCAGTAAATACAGTATTCAGTTATATCTTTATTTACTTGATAATCGTTACCGTTCCAGCTGGAGCATTTCCTTGGAGGAATTAAGGGAGAATGTACTTCATTGTGTGACTGACTTTTATAAGGATTTTAAGCGATTTAACACCGATGTTTTAAAAAAGGCGTTAAAAGAGGTAAACGATAAAACAGATTTAACCTTTTCTTATACAACCGAACGAACCGGCCGAAGGGTTTCTCATATTAGGTTTAATTTGGTTCGTGATGAGGTTCATTTGCCTCACGAGGTAATAGAAACTAAGCTTATAGGACCTGGCTCCTCTGAGGAGTACCTTGATGAAGTGCCTAAGTATAGCAACGAATGCTTAGAATTTCTTGCTGATGCCTGCGAAAATGAGTTTTCCGACGAGGAAATGCAGGTTATTTTTAATATACTTACAAGATTGAAGCTTCCAGATAACCCTAACGGCATTGAGTTTTCCCGATATAATTTTCTTGCTGAAAAGTACGCTGTGCTTAATATGCAGGCTTCTAAAAGAAAAATTACCAGCAGATTCGGATACCTGAAAAAGATACTTGAAGCATCTGCATAAATGGAAACAATCTATACTTTTTATACATATTTATAATAGACTTAGACTGAAAAGCCCGACTTTTGTCGGGCTTTTTTATTTGCATATATATTAAGATGTATATGTATGTGTATAAACATAAATATAAGTATAAATACAAATACAAATACAAATACAAACTCCCCCGTTAAGTAATAAAGAATATTTATAGCCGCAGATGTATGCACACCATTATACTTATAAATATATGTATACACATACTCACAATGTATAAAACAGCATATACATTTATTGTGTATACTCAACTGTATATATAGATGTATACACATTGTTATGTTTATAAGTAAGCTTATGTGTATGCTTATAATGATATGCAACTGTATGCATCACTGCATTAGCATACACATACTAATCAATATATGTATACTTATGTGTATAAGTATATTTGTAACGGTATAAGAATTTAATAATGAAGCCATTGCACTGCCTTATACAACTGCATATTATAAGAATTAAAGTCGGTCGGCTTGTCAAAAGCTTTTTAAATTTTTGCAGGCTGCCACGCTCTATATTTGCTTATGTATGTTTTGCTATAGCTGCAGCTTGCAGCGGTTTATATATAAAGCCCTTCAGTCAAGCCGCACTGCGGCTGTGCGGCTAAGGAGATTAATATTCTTGTAAATATGTGTATATGAATGTGTATATCTATATGTATATAAATGCACATAAACATCTGTATGAATATATGCTGTATGTGGAATGATAAATATTGTGTATATGGTATTGAAAAAGAGAAATCTTTATAATATAATAACTGATAGCAGGTGTGCTGGCTTTGCACACAAATGTATACACATTATAAGCAAGTATGTATATTCAAAATAATATGCTGTGTGTATATACATATTTATGCATATATAAATATAGCTGAGTACAAGTATACATACTAAGTATATTCATATGTATATGCATAAGTGTATGTATAGATATGATTATAATTATACTTATACTTATGCATATATTTATGTGTAGCTATATGTGTATATATTATTGAAATTTAGGGAGGAAAACTAATGAAAGTAATAGCAGTGATAAATCAAAAGGGCGGAGTAGGAAAAACCACCACGGCTTATACTGTAGCAACAGGACTTCATTTAAGAGACTATAAAACCTTGTCTATAGACCTAGACCAGCAGGAGAATTTTACATTCACAATTAATGTGAACGCTGACAAAAGTATTTACGATGTTCTTACAGGTAATGTAAGCATTGAAGCGGCAGTTAATAAAACGGATATTGGCGATGTAATTATTGCAGACAAAGCTCTAGCTGCAATTGATACCGTGCTTAATACAGTAGGCAAGGAGTACAAGTTAAAAGAAGCGTTGGATACAATAAAGGATAATTACGACTATGTAATTATAGATACACCGCCGGCTCTCGGAATTTTAACGGTAAACGCTCTGGCGGCGTGCGACAGCGTAATTATACCGGCTCAGGCAGATATATACAGTCTGCAGGGAATAAAGCAGCTTGAGGAAAACATTAATGTAATAAGAAAATATTGTAACCCAAGCCTTAAAATTGAAGGAATTTTGCTTACAAGATACAGTGCCCGTTCAATTTTAAGCCGAGAGGTTACAGAAATGGCACAGCAGCTGGCGGAGAGTATGAACACAAAGGTTTTTGAAAGCAAAATAAGAGAGGCTGTATGCATAAAGGAAAGCCAAATTAGTCAGCAAAGCCTGTTTACATACGCACCAAAGGCAAAGGTAACAGAGGATTATTCAAGGCTTATAGACGAATTGCTCAAGGAGGAGAAATAATGGCAAAGAAATCATTTTCAAAAGCACCGGCTTTACAGTTTTTAACCCGCCCAATTGAGGAGGAAGAGGAGATAGTAAGCACAGCGTCGGAAAAGGAGGCTCCGTCTTTAGCTGATTTTACGGACAAAATGGAGGACGCTACAAAGGTAATTATTGAAGAAGCAGCTGACAACAGTCTAAAGGAGGCAAGCGAAAAAATAGATTCCGATACACAGCCGCCCGCACAGCCGGTAAAGGCATCTGAAAATACGAGGCAGGAGCCACCGGTGGCATATGATGAAGAAAAGCTGCCGCAGTCGTATATGCTTCCTAAAAGAAAAGAGGTTGCTACCAAAAGTAAAAGAGTACAGCTTTTAATGCAGCCAAAGCTGCACAGCCAAATTAAACAGCTGGCACAGGAGAGAGGGCTTTCCTTTAATGATTTTGTCCACCAGATTTTGGAGGATGTAGCAAGGCACAATGTAAGAGGTAATGAAGAATAGCATATGCTCATTGTGTATGTGTATAATGTATGTGTATAATGTATATGTGTAAAAAATGCATATGCAAATGATATAAATAAAAGTAGTGCAGGGAAGAGGGGTGCTGTATGCGTTGTATAAACAAAAGGTGCAATAAGGAAATTGGTGACTACAGGTTTTGCCCTTACTGCGGCAAGGGACAGGAAAGCAGGGGGCATACTCCGAAAAGAGCTAACGGCACAGGCAGTGTATACAAAAGAAAAGACAACAAAGCAAAACCGTATACAGCCTCCAGCACGCTTACGGGCGAGAGGGTATCTCTGGGCACTTTTAAGACAAAACAGCAGGCGTTGGCAGCTTTGGCAGAGTACGAAAAAAAATATAACAGCATTGATGTTGGCTACGGCTTAATTACTATGCAATATGTTTACTATAAATTTGTTGCCCCTAAAATAGAAGAATTAAGCCCTTCATCGCAAAAAAACTACCTTTTGGCATGGCACAGGCTTGCACCGCTGCACAAAATGAAAATAGCCGACATAAAAACGGAAAATATACAAGAGGTTATTGATGTGTACGCACAGGAGCACCAGCAGATTACTTTGGAGGGAAAGCCTGTTTATATAGGCAAAAACGGCAGAAAAACTACCGAAAATACAGGTGTACCCAAAATAGTGCCGCCTTTATCTAAGGGAACAATAAAACAGATGGCAATACTACTGGGCAAGATATACAAGGAGGCACTTGCCAACGACTGGGTTATCAGAGATTACTCAGCTTATATCAGCTATGGCAGTGTGAAAAAAGAGCTGCCGTCGAATATGTCCTGCTTTAGCGATGAACAGCTTGCTTATTTGTTTGAGCATATTAACGACAAGCCCAAGCACGGCAACTATGTTGATTATATAATAGCAATGTGCTACCTGAATTTCAGAGTAACAGAGTTTCTAACCCTTAAGCCGCAGCAGTTTTATGTAAGCGATGACGATATACCTTACTTTATAGCAGGTATGAAAACAAAGGCGGGTACCGACCGTATAGTGCCTGTTCACCCTAAAATACTGGGTATAGTAAAAGAATGTCTTGCAAGTGGCGGTGAAACGGTTTTTTGCGATAAAAACAACAGAAAACCCCTTACCTACAACAAGTTCCGCTATTATTTTGATAAAAATATAAAGCAGCTGGGGCTTTCAAGCAGTTTTACTCCTCACAGCTGCCGAAGAACCTTTAGTACACGCTTTTCCGCTTCGGGGGCAAGTGAAACGGATCTGATTGCACTTATGGGACACACCTCTATAGAGGTTGACCGCAAGCATTACATTAATCAGGAGGTAAAAACACTATACGGCTCATTGTTAAAAATGGACTAAACGGGGCGCTTTGGCGGAGCATATCTGCATTGTAATTAAATTCAGCTTGAGCGGCTAAAGCAGTTAAATGCTTTAGCCGCTTTTTTGTCAGTATAGCACCAAAAGGTTTACCATGCGATTGTAAACGAAGGTATAAATTATAAAAAAGCAACAAAATAATATTGACAATCAATATCATTAATGTTATTATGGTGCCTATAAAAATATTTTATGTGCAAAATTCCGACACCAATGGTTAAGTTTATTATAATATAAGCGAAAAAGCATTTTACAAGAAATTAGGGTGTGGCAAACGTGACAAAAAAACAGTTAACTTTACTTGGTGATGAAAAATGAAATATAAAAGGATAAAAATAATAATTATAATTGGGGCCGTTTTTATGTTGCTTTCAGGATGTTCAAGACAGCAATTGGGCTATTCTATACTCAAAATGTTTGGTTTTACTTCGGATTATTCATATTTGCAGGAAATTGAAGTCGGAACTGAATTAAAAATAAGTGATGATATAGAGGCGATTATTAGGTGTGATAAACATCCGCAAGAAGGAAATGATATTAGTTTTTATTCTGCACAAATTACTAAAGAAGATGACATAAATAGCATAATTGAACAGATATCGCATAACGATCATTGGAGCAAAACTCCGCTTGAGGCAAATGTTTCTAATGTTCTTTCTGAAGATGGCGTTTTAGAAGAAGCCGGTTTTCCAAAAATCAAAAACGGTTACTACATATTTTATTGGGATTTTGATGATAGCACTGCTGATGAAATTGAAAAGGTTTATGGAGTCCCTGAAAATAGAATGAGTGAAATCAATGCAGAAACCTGTAAAAGTCTTGGATATTTTGATACGGATACAAATACTATATATTTCATATCTTTTTTTTGAAAACCATCTAAAACTATGATAGCTATTAGTTTGATTTGTAATACAGATTTATAATAAATAATATTTTTAACATCTGAGCCATTGGGCTCTTTTTATGCCTAAAATTCTTGTAAACTTGTTTTTTCGTGTTACAAGAATGACTGATGAGGACGGTAGAGTAGAGAGGGTGAGAGATGTTGAGAATATAGTAAAGATCCACCGGCTTAGCCGGTGGATCTTTATTTTGCAAAAATGCATATGAGATTCTTTAAAAATGTTAATTATAAATAAGAGGCAGATTCATTTTTATATTTCTGACTAATCGCCGACTCAAATCACGCCAAATGTGCTATATTAGATTCTTC
>ENA-ORNY01001551-ORNY01001551.1-human-gut-metagenome-genome-assembly--contig:-NODE-1551-length-12971-cov-3.624419_pt1 | contig 12971 bp, 13 predicted proteins | sample MGYA00242122_ERZ509036 | MGnify/ENA primary metagenome ERZ509036 (study PRJEB26280, sample SAMEA2338696) | human gut metagenome | biome: human gut; feature: human-associated habitat; material: faeces... | reverse complement strand
AATGCCCTGCGGCTGCTGGGACTGACGCCCTCCGTCCGAAAGCTGGTGGAGGAGGGCAAACTCTCCGCCGGTCACGCCCGGGCTTTGGTTCCCCTCTCCCCTTCCCTGCAGGAAAGCGCGGCCAACGCCATTGTCAGCGGCGGACTCTCCGTCCGGCAGACAGAGGCTCTGGTCAAACGGCTTTCCGCCGAGAAGAAAGAGGCGCAGGCCAAGGACCCTGACGAGGTGGATTATCTGGCAGAGGCCCAAAATGAGTTGAAGGCCCGGCTGTGCCGCGGTGTGAAGATCGTTCCCGGCCGCAAAAAAGGTCGGATCGAGCTGGAATATTACGGCGTGGACGATCTGAACGACCTGCTGGACGCTTTGGCTGTCATCAAGATCTCACAATTAAAGAAAGGACCTCAGGCATGAAATTTGAAAAACGAGCTGACGGAGGCGAGGTGACGCCCGCATCCTCAGAAACGCCGGAAACCGGCAAGAAGCCCGTTATCATCTATATTCTGATCCTGTTCCTGGCGGCATTTCTGCTGATGTTTCTCTCCATGCTGTCCCATCAGCGGAGCAACACGGAGGCACTGGGACAATTACAGAATTCCGTCTCCGCCATTCAGGAGATCCAGGCAACACAGGAGCAGATCATCGAGCTGCAGAAGCAGCTGAACGACCTGAGGAACGGTGTTGCGGCATGAGTCTGCCAGAGGTTGCGTGCGGGTTTCCGAAAGGGTTCCTTTGGGGAGGCGCTGGTGCCGCCTGCCAGATGGAAGGTGCCTGGGATGAAGGCGGTAAGGGAATCACCGTCTCAGACATACAGCCCTATACCAAGGGTCTCGATCGCAAGCATTTGAGGAACGAGGGCGGTGGGACCGAGGATGTGATACGGGACTGTGCGGCGGATAGGACGGGTAACTATCCAAAGCGCAGGGGCATCGACTTCTATCACACCTATAAGCATGATCTGGCGCTCCTGAAGGAGATGGGCTTCAAGTGCTTTAGGTACTCGATTGCGTGGGCGAGGCTCTTCCCGACCGGGGAGGAAGAAGAGCCCAACCAAGCCGCCCTCGCATACTATGACAGTCTGATAGACGAGGTGGTGAGCGATGGTATCGAGCCTATCATCACGATCAGCCACTATGACATGCCACTGAACCTCTCGCTCAGGTATGATGGATTCTACAGCAAGCATGTCATCGACCTCTACCTGCGCTATGCCGAGCTCGTTCTTGAGCGCTACGCCAATCGCGTGAGATATTGGATTCCCTTCAACCAGATAAACCTCTTCTTTCCCACGGGCTACAAGTCGACGGGCGTCATAGAGCGAAACGATGGCAAGACGCTTGCCAAGTACTATCAGGCTGCCCACAACCAGTTTGTTGCCTCTGCCAGGCTCAAGGCCTTTGCCAAGGAAAAGGGTCTCCCGGTACAGATAGGCGTCATGCTCTCTGACCGCATCCTCTATCCCAAGAGCTGTGACCCGGAGGATATCGTCCTTACGCAGAAACGCAACAGAATGCAGTATTTCTTTGCTGACGTCGAGCTACGTGGCACATATCCAGCTTATGCGCTTCGCTATTTCCAAGATGGCGGCATCAGCATCGAGGCGACCGATGAGGAGCTGCGGTCCATCAGGGAGAATACCCTGGACTTCCTCTGCTTTAGCCACTATGCAACAAGAGTGATAGACCACATCACCTGCACGATGGACACGCGGCAGATGGAGCAAAACCCATATCTCAAACCCACGCCATGGGACTGGAGGATGGATCCGCTAGGCTTCTACCACAGCATCTCGGAGTATTGGGACCGCTACCAGAAGCCGATGATCATAGGCGAAAATGGCTTTGGAGCCATCGATCAGGTAGTGGACGGCCGTGTGCATGACGACTATCGCATCGACTACTTCCGCCCGTACATTGCCCAGATGAAGCGCGCCGTCATCGATGGTGCACAGGTGATTGCCTACTGCGCCTGGGCTCCAATAGATATCGTCTCGTCGTCTACGTCAGAGATGAGCAAGCGCTATGGATTTGTCTACGTTGATCTGGATGACTTTGGTGAGGGGTCCGGAGAGCGCCTGCGCAAGGATAGCTTCTGGTGGTATCAGAGGGTAATTGCCACGAACGGAGACGACCTCTCCTAGTGATGAAAAGACAGGGGGAATTACGATGGTTTACTACGAGCCGAGTTGCAAGGTAAAGGCAGCGCATCCTGATGCAAGCGCCAAGATACAACAGTATCTGAGGGAACATGACGTTACCGTCGTCGGTTGCTGCAGACCGTCTCAGAAGCTGTACAAGACAGGAGACACAGTGCTCTATAACTGCACGTCATGTGCTCTCATCGTCAAAGAGGCGAGTCCGCAGGCACAGAGCATGAGCCTCTATGAGTATCTGCTTCAGGACGAGAATTTTCCCCTGGCATGACTGTAAGGGAGAGCACTTGACGGTGCAGGACTGCTGGCGAGCAAGGAGCGACCCAAAGACCCAGCTTGCTGTCCGGGAGTGCCTGAGGAAAATGAACGCGGTCCCCGTCGAGCTTGAAGACTAGAGCTTCGAGCAAGCGAGCTTTGATGGACCATTCAATCTGGCTCCCATGCCAAAGAGGAACCTTGCCATTGCACCTAAGGCATTTTCTAAGCTGGATGCAGAGGTCGTGCCCGTCATCACCGACGAGGAGAAACGGCGTCGCATGCAAGAGCAAGTTGCGAAGTACGCGACAGAGCGAACTGTGGTGTACTGTTCCTCATGCGAGAAGGGCGTGAAGACCGGTGGGGGTAATCCGGTACATATGATTGAGCTTCTCACGGCAGATTTGTAGTCCGACTCAAACGTTCGCCATCTCACGTTTTTACTTGACGCAAAAGCAGGATGTCAATCGTCGTCTGCTCAAAAAGTACAGACGACGATTGACGTTTGCGCACTTCTGGATTCCAGCGCTTGCCATCCACTTCTCCTCTAATTGCCGAGTCGAGAAGCTGCTCAGCAAGCTCTGGCCTAACGCCCCGTGTGGCTTTGCGCGCACACCTCCCAACAAGGTATCTCTCTGCTTGTCCCGTCGAAAAGACGCGACCCCTTGGGCCCTCTTGCGACCCAAGGGCGCCAGATGCAAGACGAGAGGCGGTAAGCCATCCCATGAGAGACGACATCCTCCAGATGCCACGCGACGCGTTCCCGACGGCAGGAAGTATCGGATAATGATGCCGAAAGCTGCGAGAATGCCCGGGCGGAGATACTATCTGCTGCCTCCTCGACATCCGAGGCAAGCGGCTTGCCCTGCGGCCTCATGGGCGTGCCGCAGGTAGCGGGCTGCCTGCGCGTATCGAAGACGTCGACCTGCAAGCCCATCGAGCGGCAGAAGATCCCCGCCATAAGGATCGGGAGACTTCTGATGCGGACGGCAGGTAAACCCTATTCCCAAAACTTGCAATTCTGTTAAGTTTCGGGAATAGGAATGCTAGAATGCAGGTAGGAGGCCTGCCATGAACTTGATCGAGCGCACATCATACCTGTCGGAACTCAAGAGCGTTGCAGGAACACCTGACATCAAGGTGATAACCGGCGTGCGGCGTGCAGGCAAGTCGAAGCTTTTGGAGGCATTCGCAGCGGAGGTTCTCAAGCGCAATTCAGAAGCAAACCTCATCCGCATCAACTTCAATCTCACTCAGTTCGAGGAGCTGCTCGAGTACCACTCCCTTGAGAGCTACGTAGAAGAACATTACGACAGGCAAAAGGATAACTACCTTCTCATCGACGAAATTCAGATGTGCGAGGGCTTTGAGCGGGCCATCAACAGCCTTCACGCCAGCGAAAAGTACGACATCTATGTGACGGGTTCGAACGCCTTTTTACAAAGCAGCGACTTGGCAACACTGTTTGTCGGCAGAACCTACGAGATTCATATCCTCCCCTTCTCGTTCAAGGAGTACATGACCTACTATCCGAGCAATAACCCCTACGAGAGCCTTACGAGATACATTGCCGAAGGCGGTATGGCAGGGTCCTACCTCTATCCCAACATGGAACAGCGGTACCGCTACATAAACAATGAGGTCTTAAACGCGCTTATCGTCCGTGACATCGTGAACAAGTACCACATCAGGAACGAGCCGCTGCTGCATGAGCTCATCGACTTCATGATGGACAACGTCGGCAACCTCACCTCTGCACAATCGATCTCGGATGCCCTTGCACAAGAAGGCACGAAAGCGGACCGAAAGACAGTGAAGGCATACATGGATTACCTCTGCCGTGCTTTTGCCTTCTACCGGGTGCGGCGCTATGACATCAGGGGCAAACGCTATCTGCAGACAGAAGACAAGTTCTATCTCGCAGACCATGGCTTCAAGTATGCCCGCCTTGGAACCAAGAATATGGATTATGGGCATGTTCTTGAGAACATCGTGGCATGTGAACTCATCCGCCGGGGGTACGAGATCTATGTCGGCAAGCTGCGCGGCAAGGAAGTTGACTTGGTTGCCATGAAGCAAAGCGAACTCGAGTACATTCAGGTTTCCTACAGCATCTCAGAGCCCAAGACTTTCGAGCGCGAGGTTGCGCCCCTCCTTGCCATCAAAGACGCATATCCCAAAACCATCATTGCACGTACCTACCAGCCCGAATACCAGCATGAAGGCATCCGGATAGTCGACGCATCAGATTGGCTGCTGGGGCGCTAATCCCTATTCCCACCCAATCGTCGCATGGCCCGCTTCCGTGTAGTCGACGGGGCGGACGAGCTGGGACTCCCCCTACTCTCCTATCGCGAAAGCCATGTAGTCACCATGCAGCCAACGGTGATTACATGCCTGCAGACACTCCGCTATTCAACCCTGAGAGCGGTGTCAACATGGGTTCCGATGAACTGTAGGTTTACCTTGCAGTACATGAAGTTTTAGCCGGAAGAAGCAATTCGGGCCTAATAGTTTGATATTTAGCTAAGTATCAAATACAATGCCTATGCAACGACACAAGAGGAAGAAAGAGAGGGGGCGCTCATGCCAGGAGGCTTTAAGGCACTCTCAGATCCAACACGACGGAAAATTTTGGAGCTGCTCGCAGAAGAAGACTTGTCGGCGGGTGATATCGCCGAGCATTTCAGCATCTCAAAGCCATCAATCAGCAACCACCTCAACGTCTTGAAAGCCGCGGGGCTGGTAGTCGACGAGAGGCGAGGAAGAAACATCGTCTACCACCTCAATACGACGGTATTTCAAGAGTTGATGCAATGGCTATTGGACGTGACACAGAAGGCTGAGTCGAGCGATGCCACCACGGCATCGTCCCCGCAAAGGAGTAGTCATCATGAGTGAAACCAGTCTTGACAAGCGCCCCGAGGCGCTGAGCAAGAACGACTTGAATACTGCGGGAGCAGACAAGCGCAACAAAGCACAGTCGCATCCGGTGCCGCAGATCCCTTCAATGTGCCCTCTTCTTGTCGTAATCCTTGCCATGGGGACCCTCAACTTTATTATTCACCTAGTGGTTCTACCGCAGATGCCTGACATGCTTCCTACGCACTGGGGCATCGACGGCACGGCGGACGATTACACCAGCAAGTACGAGGAGCTGTGGCTTTGCCTGGTCCCTTTCCTCTCGGTACTTATGCTTTTTGTGCCGCGCTTTGACCCTAAGGGCGAGGCCTACACTAAAGTTTGGCGCTTCTTTCAGGTATTGCTGCTGGTGCTCACACTTTTCTTCTGCGCGATGACCTGGCTTCCCGAGCTGAGTGTAATCGGGATTATCCCGCAGGACGACAACCTCATGGGAGCAGTAATTCTGCTTATGGTGGGGCTACTCCTCATCTTTGTAGGCAACTATATTCCGCGCGTGAGGCAAAACTACTCCATGGGCATCAAGACACCTTGGGCCCTGGCGGACGAATACACCTGGCAGCGCTCGCAACGCATGGGTGGCATCTGCTTTGTGGCCATGGGAGTGGTGTATATGCTGACCGGTGCCATCTCGCTCTTTATACCAGCACTCCGTGGAAGCGACATCCCCTTCATCATCCTCATGGTGGTACTCTTTGCGGGAATACTCTGGATGTATGTGTATTCCTACCTGGTCTACAGGGGTATCATGCGCTAGGGATTGCTGCCGTGACACTTCTGCGGCCTCATAAAGCCCAAGTTACAACAATGCTCTTGCCGGCCAGCCAGCCTTGCCGCACCATGCTTCAATACTTTCTCTGCTGCACAGGAATCCGGGGGCCTCATTCAGGTATTCAATAAACTCCGAAGGACGTTTCCTAAAGCGTCGCGCATCGATTTTTGTATAAGTTCCAGAAACGCCAATCCGCGCATGGGAAATCATTACAGCAAGTACCTTGGCTTCTTCGCACTTGGCCTCGGGGGTGTAATTGGGCATTGCGGACTCCCATCCGACCACCTTGCGATGGTCCAATTTTTCGTCCGCACCCCCATTTCTTGGACCGATTACACCGTCAGCCCGAGCCTCGCCCTCCTGTGGTCATGTGCCTGGAGGTGACAGCGAACGTACGTGAGGTCCTCGAGTGCGCGGACGCCGAGCTCTCCCGCACTTCCTGAGACGCTACACCTGGGACAGGTCCCACAGCACCCGCGGCGGCCTCCCGCCGATGTCGCGCATCGGCGGTGCAGGCAGCGTCATGGCGCACAACACCTAGAGCGGGGGTATCTCTTCCCGCATGCTGTCGGGGAGCATCTGAGCATAGACCCTGACCCCTGATTGCTGGATGGTGGAGATGTTTTTCTTGTCGTCCTCACTGACCCAGATTCTGTTGATGAGATTCTCGTATCCCTCCTTGAAGCCCATGTTCCCAAGGTTGAGCTCAACCGGTCCGCACGCCAGACAGATCTCCCGTGCGACCCTCGTGTTGCCCACCAAGACGAAGATACGGTTGTGCGCAAGGCTCCCCGTCAGCTTTTCGACGGCCCGCCGGGTATCATAAATCGCAAGCGGAATATCCTTGGGGGCAGACATCTTCATGAGAGACTGCCTCATCTTGTCTGCCGCGATCTCATCGTCCACAAGGACTAGGGCCTCTGGGGCAACGTGACGAATCCAGGTGGTCGCCACCTGCCCATGAATGAAACGATCATCCAGGCGCATGAACTCAATCATCACAGGGCTCCGATCGCACCAAGGACGAATCCAACGACCATCAGAAGCAGCAAGACCTTGACGGGAGACCACTTGGCCCTGACGAGCAGCTGATAGCACGCAAAGACGAAGCAGAGGGGCAGGAGTCCGGGAAGCAGCATGTCGAGCTTGTCCTGGACCGCAATGGTGGCATCGCCCACGGCAATCGAGATGGGAGTCTTGGCACTCACCAAGAGGACCGACATGGCCCCAATGACGATGAGCCCGATCTTTTGGGCAATGGTCGTCACCTTGCCCAGAGCCGAGGTAATCTGGTCAATTGACTCCATTCCCTTCCTGTAGGCAACGATGGTCCCAAAGTAACGGCAGAGGAACAGCGGGACAAACGTGAGGGGAATGACGAGGATGGGGCCGAGGATGCTGCCCTGGGACGCAAGGGAGGCACCAATAGAGAACAGGATGGAGATGTAGATGGTGAACACGAGTGTGTCGCCCACACCGGCAAGGGGCCCCATCAGGCCAACCTTGAGCGATTGAATCGCATCCTCCTCGACCCTGTTCTCCTCCATGGCCGTCGTAATGCCCAGAATCGGGCCGGTGAAAACGGGATTGCAGTTGAAGAACTCGTTGTGGGCCTGCAGGCGCTTCTTGAGCTCCTCGGGGTCGTCCTTGTAGGTCTCCCCGAGCGTGGGAAGCATGCAGTACAGGTAGTCGTATGCCTGCTCGCGCTCGTAGTTCTCACAGGCCTGAAACGAGGTTATGAGCCTCCATGCAGTCCTTTTGATTGACTTCTCGCTCATGTTTTTCCTCCAGTTTCTAGAGATCGAGCGTACTGGATGACTGGGGCGCCTCTGAGGCGACCTCCCTCTTTGCAATCTCGCCGATGCCTACGGCGACGACTCCGCACAACGTGATGCCGATGAATCCAAGGCCAAGGTAGGCGGCAAGGACGTAACCGAGGACCAGAAAGATCCAGTATCGCCTGACCGGCATCATCTTAAGGAGCAGGGCGATACCCAATGCGGGGAATAGGCCGCCTGCCTTTCCTATTGCCGTGAAGACCCATTGGGGGCAGATGGAAAAGATGGAGTCAACGACCTGAGAGCCAAAGAAGCAGGCAAGGAACACGGGGAGTCCTCGCGAGACTGCCCAAGTAAGGTAACCGAGCGGATGCATGCGGTTCAAGGCAGCGAGGTTTCCTTCCCTGCAGTACTTGTCGGCTCTGTGCTGATAGAAGGTGTTGAACGTCATCGCAAGGATGTCAAAGTACGTAAATAGGAGGGCAACTGGTACGGCGATGGCAATGGAGCCGTCAAAGTCGGTCCCGGTGGCAGATCCAATGGCGATGGCTATGATGGTCGCACAGGTGTAGTCAGGAATCGTTGCACCCCCGTAATTCCAAACGCCCATCGACATGAGCTCGAGGGTGGAGCCAACGGTCAGGCCCAGCGGGATGTCACCACAAATGATTCCCGCGCCAAAACCAGCAAGCAAGGGACGAGAAAGGAGAGAGATCTTGAAGCATTTCAAATCGAGAATACACACGGCTGCCCAGAGCGCGAGCAGGGCCGAAGTACCAATACTGAGCATAATAGCCTCCTATGGTTTCCTTGGTTTCCCTGACCTCTACGACTGTTCTCCACCCCTCCTATTCGAATAGCTTCTCGTAACCAACAAAGGTTCGTATGGCGCGAATGCCATGACGCTCATAGAAGCGCCTCCCTGGGGCGTCGGTCGAAAGGAAGAACATGTGATGGATTCCTCTGCGCTCCATCGCAACCATGGCCTCCTCCAGAAGGACGCTGCCTATCCCCAGGTCCCGATAGCGTTGCGAGATGCCAATGGGCCCAAACCGCATGGGGTTTCCGTCAATCGCCCGCGTGCAGAAACCGCAGATTCGTCCACCAGGTTCAAGGACGAGAAGAACCCTCTGTGGAGCTGTCCCCTCTCGCATCGCCATGAGACAGTTTCTTTTCCAGCCGCCCCCAAACTCGGAGCGGGTGAACTCCAGGAGCTCGAGCGAGCGTGAGTCATCGTACTCGACGATGGAATAGCCCTCAGCCTCCAGCTCCCGCTTGCGCTGGGCAATCTTGGGCGGCATCGTGTGCCCATACAAATCACGGCACATGCGATAGCTCTCTTCTCCACGGCGATATCCAAGGCCGTCAAGGATGCTTGCCATCTTTGGATAGGCGCCCTCGTCGACTCCGCGGAAGAAGTAGCCTGGGCTATAGGCGGCAATGGTTATCCTTGACGCACCTTGGTCGCGAAGGCGACGCTGCGCCTCGACTATGAGGGACCTGCCAATTCCCCTTCCCTGAAAGTCGCTCCCGACAAAGACAATGTTGATCCATCCACGGTCAGGTTCGAGTCCCCTGTCCATATAAGGGAATCTTCGCTTCACTGCCCAAACAAAGCCGACGAGCTCATCGCTCTCGACGTCAACAAATGTCAGGTGAGGATCGAAGTTGTCATCCCACAGAATCTGCTTGCGAAACCTTTCGATGCTCACAGAGTCAAAGGGAAGCGTCGAGTTCCAGAGGTCGATGACACCGCGCTCATAGGACTGGTCAAAATCACAGATCATGGTCCGCCGCCTCTCCAGCAACAGCCTTTCGCACATGTCCACGGGACTCAGTCAGGCGCCTCGAAGCCTCTTCAAAATCACACCCGCAGAGCAGCATGACGATTGCCTCTTTGACGTGGCCGTTCGCCTGGTCCAGAGTCTCAAGGGAAACGTCTGCGTCGCACCCAGTCGCCGCGCACACAATGCTCGCCGCTCGAGAGCAGAGCTTCTCGTTGCTGTGAACCATATCGACCATCAAGTTCTGATAGGCCTTCCCAATGCCCACCATGACCCCCGTCGAAATCATGTTCAGGATCATTTTCTGCGCCGTACCCGCCTTGAGCCTTGTCGAGCCAGCCAGAACCTCAGGACCGGTCTCCACCTCTATCGCAAGCTTTGCGACCTTTCCGATCTCAGATCCAGCATTGCACGTGATGGCAACGGTATTGCACCCAAGGCCGTTTGCATGCCTAATGCCCCCGAGCACGTAGGGCGTCCGTCCGGATGCGGCTATTCCAACGGCCAAGTCTCGTTTGTCCAGCCCAATGTCATCGAGCTGACGGACACACGACTGGCAATCGTCCTCGGCACCCTCGACAGCACCGATAACTGCTCGATTGCCTCCTGCGATGAGTCCCACAACGGTATTAGGACTCACCCCAAACGTGGGAGGGCACTCGGCGGCATCGAGCACCCCTAGACGACCGGAGGTTCCGGCACCAAAGTAGATGATTCGGCCACCTAAGGATAGGGATTCCCTGCCCCATTCGATTGCCTTCGCCACTTCCGGAAGAACCCTTTTGACCGCGAGGGCGACATGTTGGTCCTCCTCGTTCATCGCCTTCGCGATCTCTAGGGGGGACATCTCGTCCAGATTTATGGTGTTGGGATTTCTACCTTCTGTGAGCAAGCCATCAAGATCGACCATTCTCACCTCCCGAATGTTCTCTCACGTAAGTGAGACTCAGACAAGCGGCTTCTGCTTGATGTCCCCATTATCGTAAGGTGACTATTTGTTTTGAATTGCCATATGAAAAATGATTAGTTTGCTTCATTCTATGACACGGTGTCCGTGGAGACTCTTCCATTAGGCGCGTCTACGAGTTCGCTCACGTCCAAGACGCGGCAAGACAGACCGCAGAAAGTATCATCAGCCTAAGTGCAGCCAAGGTGAGCGGCAAGAAATCAGCCGCAAACGCAAGAAACGCCATTGGCCCAGTCATTACGACAGGACACTCCCGCTTTTGTCATAGGAGTTCTTGAGATAGCGCAGGGATGACGAATCGTAGTCTCTGCTCGAATAAGCTGAGAAAATGATATCTACCACGTTCATTTGAGCAATCCTGCTCGCCATGGCACCGCTTCTAACACCCTGCTCGCAGGCGGCCACGCCCAGTACAACGTCTGCATAGTGTAGGAGCTTGGTGTCGGCGCCGACACTCGTGATGACCGCAACGGTTGCACCGGCCTCTTTTGCACATCGAGCGCAGTCGATGACTTCCCTTGACATACCCGAATAGCTGATTGCAATGGCAAAGTCCTCTGAGCGCATGTTTTTTGCATAGAGCAGCTGACTCTGCCAGTCTTCGCAACAGTTGCATTGAACTGCGGCACGTAGGAGCTTCAGCTGCAGATCTTTTGCCACGAGGAGAGAGGCTCCAATGCCAAAGAGGTTAACGGAACGGGCAGAGATGATATGGTCAACGCAGGTGTCAACCGCATCCGGATCAACAATTTGGGCAGTGGCATCGAGGGATCTCATGCTTTTATCGGTAACTTTGTGAATGATTGCCCGCGTGCTGTCTCCACGCTCAACCGCGCCCATCGCCGTCCTCTGACTTCTTCTGCGAAGGGCTAGGTCGTATATCAGCGATTGCTGAAAATCGCGATACCCAACGTAGCCGAGCTTCTTTGCCAGGCGTAGCACGGTCGAGACCGAAACGCCCGCGTCAAACGCAAGCTCTCTGACTGGGAGCCCAGCCGACCGTTCGACGTCGGAAAGGATGTACTCGATAACCATTCGCTCAGACCGGCTCGCCCGTCGCTTGAACTCTTCCAGACGGAAGTTCGTGCCCTCGATGACAGGACCGATTGAAGCGGTTGGGCCCTCAGGAATCATCCTATGTCTGTTTGACACGGCTCCATCTTCTGCAGAGCGCATTTTAAGAACTCTTCTCGCATGCATCCGGCCCTCGCCTCGTTCACTCTGTCCCATGCTGATTTCCACCAGTGCCCCGTGATTGAACTCACGCGTCCTCCCACCAGTCTTTGGAGAGCCGGTACATCGCAAGAGGCAGCGGATGGACTACATGAATCTTACTAGAGATAATAGACGCCCTCATACGGCGCTCGCTTAGACGCCAGTTGCCGCTCATGACCGGACAGCCCGCAGCTGATGGAACAAAGGCCAATCCATTTTTTCACTCAATGGCTGTGTGTACAGAGTGCATGAAGTAAGTGCAGGCTTGCTGCCAAGTAATCCCCTGTGGGGAGTATTCTTCCGAGACCGAGGGGCAGCTCGTTTGACCCACGGGGGCGCAGGGCCGTCTTCGACGCGGCGATGGCCGCAGGGCTGAACCTGTGGGGCACGGCCTACTGTCTGACGCAGATTGAAACTCCCCAATGGGGACTGCGGTGGTGATCCTGGACCAAATCCATCCTACGCTGCTAGCAGACCCAAGTCCCTGCGGTACTGCATGGGGCTCCTGTAATCCAGGTCGCCCTTTATCCTGACATCCCTGTACCATCTGAGGTAGGCGTCAAGCATGTCCATGAACTCCTCGAGTGTAACCCCGGCCCAGTCGCAGCCGTGGAAGAACTCTATCTTCAACCTCCCGAAGAAGCCCTCGCACCTCGCGTTGTCGGGGCCGCATCCCTTCCCCGGCATCGACCTGGCCAGGCCGTTCTCATCGCATATCCCTATCCATCCCGGCCAGCGGCAATGGCAGCCGCGGTCCGAGTGGGTCTTGGGACGGTCTCCCTCGCCGAGCCGCTCGCGCGCGCCGAGCAGCGACGAGTCGGCCATCCCGGCGTCGGGCGAGGTCGATATCGACCAGCCCAGCGGCATGCCGCCGGAGCAGCCCACGATGGGCGAGAGGCACGCCCTGCCGGCGGGGATGCGGAACTCGGTCACGTCGGTGATCCACAGCCCGTTGGGCTTGTCGGCATGGAAGTGGTGCCTGCCCCGCTCGTCGCGCAGCAGGTTCTCGGGCGCCTCGGAGATCTCGCCCTCGTACGAGCTGCAGCGCCGCTTCTTCCTGGCGGCGCGGGCGACCAGGCCCTCGTCCCTCATGATGCCGCGCACAGCCCGCTCGCCGATCGCCGCGCCG
>ENA-ORNY01001550-ORNY01001550.1-human-gut-metagenome-genome-assembly--contig:-NODE-1550-length-12981-cov-3.360127_pt1 | contig 12981 bp, 13 predicted proteins | sample MGYA00242122_ERZ509036 | MGnify/ENA primary metagenome ERZ509036 (study PRJEB26280, sample SAMEA2338696) | human gut metagenome | biome: human gut; feature: human-associated habitat; material: faeces... | reverse complement strand
CATCATGCGAATGCCGACGTTGTATACCAGCACCGTGCCGATCGTGCCCGTGAGATCCAGTGCCGGCCAGAAGGCGTTGTTCACCTGAATGGCCTTCATCCACGTGGTGCGAATGTCGTCGTTCACGTTTTCGAAGGTTTCAAGATTTTCGTCCTCGCGCACGAACGCCTCGGTCACGCGCATGCCGGAAAGGGATTCATGCAGATAGCCGTTCATGCTCGAGGTTTTCAGACGCACGCGCTGCCAGCGTTTGCGCATGACGCGCTTCAGGCGGAACAGAATCAGCATCAGAAGCGGCATGATGCACATGCTGACCAGCGTCAGCTGCCAGTTGACCGCCAGCATGATGATCAGAAGAATGACCAGCGTCAGGCAGTCCACCAGCACGTTCACAATGCCGTTAGTGAACAGGTCGTTGAGCGAGTTCACGTCGTTGATGACGCGCACCATGATCTTGCCTGCACTGCGGGAATCGAAGAAGTTGAAGGAAAGATCCTGAATGTGGTCAAACAACGTCTGACGCATATCCGCAATGGCGCTGCGCCCTGCGGTATCCATGATGCGCGCACGATAGCGCACGCAGATCGAGCCCACCGCCGCACAGATTACCATCGCAATCAGGAAGAAGGGGAAGTTGTGGGCGTTGCCCGCGTCGATCTGGTCGATCGCCTTGGACATCAGCATCGGCAGCGCCAGTGAGCACATCGCCGAAATCACCATCAGGCACAGCGCAAAGGCGATGCGCCCCTTATAGGGCTTTAGGAAGGTCAGCAGGCGCTTGAACTGCTCTTTGTTAAACGGGCGCTCAATGGCCTCGTCGTCGATGACGCGCAGTCTCGGCATTTAGACCACCTCCTTGGGAGCAGACGTGATTTTGAATCCCGGCCGGGATGTGATGCTCTCAAAATCGCGGTATTGATCCTGATACATATCGTAGTACAGGCCGCGCTTGGCGAGCAGCTCGTCGTGGGTGCCGCGTTCAGCGATGCGGCCGCTCTTGTCCAGCACCAGGATTTGATCGGCGTTTTTGACTGAGGAGATGCGGTGCGCGATGATGAAGGTCGTGCGGTCTTTCATCACGGTTTTCAGGTGCCTCTGGATTTCATGCTCGGTCTCCATGTCCACAGCGGAGGTCGAATCGTCCAGCACCAGGATCGCGGGGTCGTAGAGCAGAGCGCGCGCGATGGCGATGCGCTGCTTCTGTCCGCCGGAGAGAAGGTGCGGTGCGTGCTTGACATACTGCGACATACCGACAGCCTCGAGCGCGTCGTCCACGCGCTTGCGGATTTCCTCGCTCGCTACGCCCAAGTTCTCCGGCGCGAAAGCGACGTCCTCCTCGACGACGTTCGCGACGATCTGGTTGTCAGGGTTCTGGAAGACCATGCCCACGCGCCTGCGGATCTCAAGCAGGAGTTCTTCGTTGCTCGTGTCCATGCCCTCGATGTAGACCTTGCCGCCGCTTGGCAGCAGGACTGCGTTGAAGGTCTTGGCAAGCGTCGATTTGCCGCTACCGTTGTGCCCCAGCACCACGACGAAGCTGCCGCGCTCGATCTCTACATTCACGCCGCGCAGCGCGCGCGTATTGCCCTCCCCCTCCGCGCCGGGATAGGTAAAGGCGAGGTCCTGTGTTTTTATCATTTCCATATCGGTGCGTTTCCTTTTGTTTATTCGCTGAACCAGCGGCCCGTTGCGCCGCAGGGCAGCGCAAGCCCCGTTTCCGTCACGGGAAGGCCGAGCTCGTCCCACGTGACCTTGCCGCCGTACTTTTCCGCGACCAGCAGATGCAGCATGTAGCCGAGCACGGACGGCGCAAGCCCCGTCGTATACGAATTGATGATAACGAACAGCGGCTTATCCGACAAAACCTGCGAGCAGAGCTTTACGAAGGGAAACAAATTGTCCTCCAGCTTCCACACTTCCCCGCCGGGGCCGCGGCCGTAGCTCGGCGGATCCATGATGATGGCGTCGTACACCTTGCCGCGGCGGATCTCGCGCTCGACAAATTTTGCACAGTCGTCGATGATCCAGCGCACGGGCGCGTCGCCAAGGCCGCTGACACGCGCATTCTCACGCGCCCAGTTGACCATGCCCTTTGCCGCGTCCACATGGCAGACCTGCGCGCCCGCCGCCGCACACGCGACCGTTGCGCCGCCGGTATAGGCAAAGAGATTCAGCACGCGGATGGGACGATCCGCATTTTTGATCTTCTCGCGCGCAAAATCCCAGTTGACGGCCTGCTCGGGGAAAAGCCCCGTGTGCTTGAAGTTCATAGGCTTGACCTGGAATTTAAGATCCTTGTAGCCCACGACCCAGCTCTCCGGCAGCTTATCCTTATCCCAGTGTCCGCCGCCGGAGGACGAGCGGTGATACCGTCCCTGTGCGTTGCGCCAGCCGCGATTCGTACGCGGCGTCTCCCAGATCGCCTGAGGATCCGGTCTCACCAGAATTTGCTTTCCCCAGCGTTCGAGTTTTTCTCCGCCGCCGCAGTCCAGCAGCTCATAATCTTCCCAACCGTCCGCGATCCACATACACTTTCTCCTTTGCCGCATGGGCATACTTGTTCATAATAATCAATGTATTATACTACGCACGAGATTGAATAGTCAATGTATAAATCATGAACGATACTTTATTTAAGTGTTCCGCTTCTTTTACCATGGACTTTGCTGCGCATCTGTGCTATGCTGACGGAAACGATACAGGAAAGCCGGTCTTTTTTCATGGATAAATTGCTTTTGCACTCCTGCTGCGCCCCCTGCTCGGTCTACTGCGTAGACACGCTGCGCGCTGAGGGCATCGAGCCCACCTCGCTCTGGTTCAACCCCAATATCCACCCCTGGACGGAATACGACGCACGCCGCCGCACGCTGCTCGAATACGGCGAAAAAGAGCATCTTGCTGTGCATATTTTAGAGGATTACGGCCTGCGCGACTTTGTCCGCGCCGTGAGTGCGGATATCGACCATCGCTGCGCGCACTGCTACACGATCCGTCTCGGTACGGCGGCCAAATATGCCGCCGACCACGGCTACGACGCCTTCACCTCGTCACTGCTCATCTCTCCCTATCAGGATCACGAGCTTTTAAAGGCTGTTGGCGAGACGATGGGCAAGAAATACGGCGTTCCCTTCTATTACCGAGACTTTCGCCCCGGTTTCCGCGAGGGGCAGAGCAAGGCGCGTGAGATGGGGCTTTATATGCAGAAATACTGCGGCTGCATCTTCTCTGAAGAGGACCGCTACGAAATGAAGATCGAAAAGGCAAAAAAGCGCTACGCCGAGGAATAAGTGAATTGCAAAAGACAAGACCCGTTGGAGCATCCAACGGGTCTTTTTTCATTCCGCGGCGATCAGTGCGTCGTGCACGATCCGCAGCGCGCGGTCGGATTCCTCGCGCGGCACAAAAATGCTCAGAAAACGCTCGCCGGTAACGACAGCGGAAACACTCACGCCGCTGCGTGCAAGCGCGGCGGCGGCTTTGTGCTCGTATGCGCTGTCCGGCAGCGCGCCGCCCACCGCCGTGACGACCGCAAGCTGCGAGCGGTCGCTTTTTTTCTGCGTCACGCCGGTGATGGGGCCTTCCTCCCCCGCCTTGCAGACAACACTGCCTTCGCTCTTCTCCCCGCATGATCTCACCACGATGGGAACGCCGCATTCTGCCGCCATCGCCACGCTGCGGTCATGCAGCACCTGTGCGCCCTTGCGCGCGAGCAGCAGCATATCGTCATACGAAATGCGCGGGCGGCGCACGGCATTGGGACAAATGCGCGGGTCAGAAGAAAAAATACCGTCTACATCGGTATAGATGTGCAGCGCATCGGCGTGCAGCGCCGCTGCAAGCGCCACAGCGCTTGTGTCAGAGCCGCCGCGTCCGAGCGTTGTGATATCCCCCGCCTTGTCGATCCCTTGAAACCCCGCCGCGACCACGACGCGCCCGCGCCCGAGTTCCCGTTCCAGACGTGCAAGACCGATGCGCTCGATCCGCGCGCTCGTATGCGCGCCGTCCGTCTCGATGGGGATCTGCCAGGCACAGAGCGACACAGCGGGAACACCGATGGACTCGAGCGCCATCGCGCCGAGCGCGGCGCTCATCTGCTCCCCCGCAGAGAGCAGCATGTCAAGCTCGCGCGGCGAGGGCGCGGCACTCATCTCCTTTGCCTTTTGCAGCAGTTCGTCCGTCGTATCTCCCTGCGCGGAGAGGACGACAAGCACCTCATCGCCCCTGTCAACGTTTCCCTTGACGATCCGCGCCATGCGCAGAAGATGCTCGTGATCGCGCACGGAGCTGCCGCCGAATTTCTGTACGATCAGGCTCATCAGAACCACTTCCAACAAAAAATGGATTGGCAGCACGCCATAGCAGCAGCCGCCAATCCAGCGTATGAAATTGTATGAGCCGGGGTGATTCAGGCCGCGAGGATATCGAAGCGCACCACGCCCTCGAGCGACATGGCATGCGCCATCATCTCCTCGATGGATTCCTGCATCTCCGACGTTTCGGCAGAGATCGTCACCGCGGCGCAGCCGTTGGTGGGAATGCTCTGGTTGATGGTCAGAATATTTGCGCCGGAACCGGCAAAAATAGAAAGGACATCAGACAATACGCCGGGGTTGTTCTTGAGCATCGCGTAGAACGTGATGATGCGGCCGGTCTTCATGTCATTGAAGGGGCGCACCGCGTCGCGGTACTTATAAAATGCGCTGCGGCTGATGCCGACGGCTTTGGTGGCAACGTTGACCTTGTCGGTCTCGCCGGTTTCCAGCATGCGCTTCGCCTCTGCGACCTTCCGGAAAATTTCGGGCAGCGCGGAGGAATCCACGATGAAGTATTTTGGGGCTTTTTCCATGATGTTCACCTCGTTTGTCTTTGCTAAGCAAGCATATGTCCGCTTGTTGTGACCACTATACCTCATGCTTCACAAAAAAGCAAGAGGAATTTCTGCGCCAGCCGCATCATTAGCTAATCAAAATGTAGATATCAATTTTATGTATTTTACTTATGTTTATTTTGTGATATACTATCTCCTGCTGCGCGTTTGCGCTGCCTTTGACGATTTCAACACAACACCTTAATTATATCAGGAGGGCTTCCGCTATGAGCAGAACTTTGGGTACCGTGGTCCGGGGCGTGCGCGCCCCCATCTTCCGCGAGGGCGACAGCGTGGTGGACATCACCGTCAGCACCGTGCTGAATGCGCTGGCTGAAAACAACATCACCGCCCGTGACGGCGACGTGGTGGCCGTGACCGAGTCCGTGGTGGCCCGCTGCCAGGGCAACTACGCCACCTGCGAGCAGATCGCCGAGGACGTGCGCGCCAGGACCGGCGGCAAGACCGTGGGCGTGGCATTCCCCATCCTCAGCCGCAACCGCTTCTCCCTGCTGCTGCGTGGCATCGCCATGGGCGCGGAGAAGGTCGTGCTGCTGCTGAGCTATCCCTCCGACGAGGTGGGCAACCACCTGGTGAGCCTGGACCAGCTGGACGAGGCCGGCATCGACCCGTGGCACGATGTGCTGTCGCTGGAGCAGTTCCGCGCGGCTTTCGGTGAGGTGGTGCATCCCTTCACCGGCGTGGACTATGTGGCCTATTACAAGTCCATCATCGAAGAGGCCGGTGCCCAGGCGGAGATCGTGTTCGCCAACCGCGTCACCGCTATCCTGCCCTACACCGACACGGTGATCACCTGCGACATCCACAGCCGCCAGCGCAGCAAGCGTCTGCTGACTGCCGCCGGCGCAAAGGTGGTGCTGGGTCTGGACGACCTGCTGACCGCGCCCGTGGACGGCAGCGGCTACAACGCCCAGTACGGCCTGCTGGGCAGCAACAAGGCGGACGACGACCGCGTGAAGCTGTTTCCCCGCGACGCCAAGGCGGTGGCGGAGGACATCGGCAAGGCGATGAGCGACGCCACCGGCAAGCGGGTGGAGGCCATGGTCTACGGCGATGGCGCGTTTAAGGATCCCGCCGGGAAGATCTGGGAGCTGGCTGACCCCGTGGTGGCTCCCGGCTATACCAGCGGTCTGGTTGGTACGCCCAACGAGCTGAAGCTGAAGTATCTGGCGGACAAGGAGTTCGCCGACCTCAGCGGCGAGGAGCTGAAGAACGCCATCTCCGAGAAGATCAAGGCCAAGGACGCCAAGAAGTCTCTGGTGGGCAACATGGTGTCCGAGGGCACCACGCCCCGGAACCTGACCGACCTGATCGGCTCTCTGTGCGACCTGACCAGCGGCTCCGGCGACAAGGGCACCCCCATAATCCTCGTCCAGGGCTACTTCAACAACTATGCCGACTGATAAAATATAGAAATGATGAAAGAGCAGCTAAGGCTGCTCTTTTTACTTCCTGTGTATTGGCTAAGTCAACCCCTCAGTCTCACTGGGGGTGAAATAGACAAAAAACCTACTCGAACACCGCCACTCTGCTTATCGGCGCAACGCGCACGGCAACGCGGCCTATTATGCGCTCCGCGCTTATTATCAGCTCCTCGCTTGCAGTGCTCTGCATGCTGCTGCGCGCATCGGGAAGGAGCAAAAACATTCCTTCGCCAACGGTTATGCTTTCCATATCAACGGGGCAGGCTTCGGTTATATAGTCCTCCTTGAGCAGGCAGCCGTTTATGTATACGCTGCCGCCATTTATGGCGACCTCCTCGCCCGCAAGGCCAACCACGCGGCCCATATATACCCCGCCGCCGTAAACCGCGCGGTAGCAGAGCATGTCCCCGCGCTTTGGGGAGGAGAAGGTAAGGGCAAGCTTGTCGCACAATACGGCGTCCCCGCGCTCAAGCGTGGGCTCCATGCCGCAGTCATCTATTATGACCGCCGTAAACCACACCGTGAATATAAGCGCCACAACGCACGCAGCCGCAAGTATGCTTGCGGCTATTGTGTATATGCTCAGCCTTTTGTATTCGCCCCGGTTGCGCGCGGCCCTTGGAGAAAGCTCCATATCATATGCTCCTTGCTGCGTACAGCGGCCATATCACGAAGTGTGCGCGCCCCGTTATGCGTTCATACGGTATCGCGCCCACGCCCCATGCGCGGCTGTCCTTGCTGTTGTTGCGGTTGTCGCCCACCACGAAGGCGCTGTTTTCGGGGACTACTACCTCTCCCATGTCCAAATCTATCTCCCCGCGGTATTTCCAGTAAGCCGATTCCTCAAGCTCCTTGCCGTTTATGTATATTATGCCGTTTTCAATGCTTACCGTTTCGCCCGGCAGGCCTATAACGCGCTTAACGCAGCTTACGGTATAGCCCGGGTAATAGCATATAACTATATCCCCGCGCTGAGGCTCGCTGAACCAAAGGCTCACCTTTTCAACCAGCATCCTTTCGCCGTTGAGCAGCGTTGGATACATGCTTTCGCCGTCCACAAGCGTGGGTTCGGTTATAAAAAGCCTTATTGACAGCGCAAGCGTTATCACTATTATAAGCGAAACTATGAACCGCCTGTCAGAATCCCTTTTGTACACCGGGTCCTTTTCGTGCAGCGCCTCCGCCGCGTTTTTCAGCGCGTTCAGCCGCCTTTTATTTACGGTGCTATTGCTCATTTTCACCTCCGCGCGCAACTATGCGCTTTGCCCGCTTCAAAAAATCCAGCCTGTCCATCATCACAACGCGGCCGCATCGGCAGCATTTCAGCTTTATGTCCGCGCCCGTGCGCGTTATTTGCCATGTGCTGCCGCCGCATGCGTGGGGCTTTTTCATTTCCACCGCGTCGCCTATATCAAAGCCGTCTATCATTTCCGCTCCGTTCCGCCGCCCTGCGCCGCGGGAAGCTTTATCCCTTCGCGCACGAATCTTTCAAGTATCCTTTTCCTCAGTTCCCTCTGCACCGCCCAATGCTCAAGCGGCTTTACGCTTACAAGGAGCCGCATCGTCTTTGCAAAGGGGCTTACGTCGTTCACGCCGTAAACTTCGGGGCTTTGGCATACCTTGTCCGCAATCTCTGCGCAGTAACGCTCCGCCTCCTGCCGCATAAGCGCCATTGCCGCGTCCGCATCGGCAGACAGCGCAACGGGTATATCCACTATCGCCAGCGAATTTGTGCGCGAATAATTGGTAAGCGTGCGTATGGAGCCGTTCGGTATAACGCTCACTTCCCCCGTGAACGCACGCACGGTAGTCGTGCGCAGGCCAATGGATTCCACCGTGCCGGTTATCCCGCCCGCGTCTATCATGTCGCCCACGGAGAACTGATCCTCAAACAGGAAGAAGAACCCGTTCACAATGTCCGAAATAAGGCTTTGCGCGCCGATGCCTATTACTATGCCGCCTATCCCCGCCGCCGCAAGCAGCGATCTTACGCTTGCGCCGAAGCCGAGCTCGCTTGCAATAAGCGCCGCCGCTATAAAATACGTTACGTATTTTATTATGCTTGCCATCAGCGTTTCCGCCGTTTCGGCACGCTTCTGCTTAACGGGGTCGCCTGTTATCCGGTGGCTGTTTTGCAGCCGCTGCATCAGCCGCCGCACGCCTTTGGTTATCAGTATTGCCAGCAGCGCTATAAACGCAATGTTTATTATGTTGGTAACAAAGCCGAGTCCTTTTTCGCTCAGCAATTCATCCACCGCGTCTATGAACAGCACCATTGTGTTTCGCCTCCGCGCCGCCCGAATGGGCAGCTTTCCTCATTATTATAGCAACGCTTGCGCGCTTTAGTCAATCAATCGTCCTCAATATCGTCCTCATCCCAGCCGAACGTGCCGCCGCCGGCGTAATCCATGCCGCCGGAGTAGCTGTTCAGCATGCTGTATGCGTTCTGCTGCAATCCAAGCTCCGCATACGCGGCGTTGAGTGCATCGGCCATGCTTACACTGTATTGGTCAAGATAGGGCTTGCATTCGCGGCGGATGGCCGTTGCAAGCTTGCTCTTTAGCGACGATATGGCGCTTTTTGTCCCGCTTGAAAGGGAGGATGAGTAGTTCGCGGTTATGCTCTTGGCTTCGTTATAAAGCAGCGCTGCGCCGTAAAGCTCGCCCTGAATGGCGGCGTTATTCTCCGCTGCCGCGGCAAGTATCGCTTCCCCGTCAACGTCCTCGGCAATCTCCGCATCAACGTTGAACACGTCCTTTATAAGCTCAATAAGCTTTTCCCTGTCAACAAGCCATACGTCGCGCGAATAAAGGCTTGCGAATCTGCCTTCTATCATGTGCCTGTCGAGCTGCTCCGCATCCATACGCACCGCAACGAGGGATAGTGCGCAAATCTGCTCGAACGAAAGGTCGGTTTCTATGCAGTCCGATACGGCCTTATAAATCTTAGGAATGTTGGCTATCTGCCCGGTGGACTTCATTTGATTAAATATGGCCTTGAGCATACGCTGCTGCCTGTCCGCGCGGGCGGTGTCGCTGCTGCCCTTGCGCTGGCGGCAGTAATCCAGCACGCCCTGCCCGTCAAGATGCTGCATACCCGGATGCAGCTCGCGCCCGTTCATGCGCACCTCAATATCCACGTCGTAATCCACGCCGCCCATTGCGTTTACTATTTCCTTTACGGCCGTCATATCAAAGCTGACGTAGTAATTCACCGGTATGCCGCCGAGCAGCGCGCTTACGGTGTTCATCTCGCTCTGGTAGCCGCCCTTTTTCATCATGCCGCCGCGTGAGAAGGCTTCGTTTATCTTATTATACGGGTCAAGCGGGTCAATAAGCTTGCCGTTTTTATTATATAGCTTAACGTAGCTGTCCCGCGGGAAGCTTATCATGTCCACATCGCCGGTTTTGAAATTGACAGTCACCAGTATTATGGTATCCGAACGGAAGGAGTTGGACTCCAGCCGCTCCTCGCTGCGGTCTATGCCCAGCACCAGTATATTGACCCTGTTCTTCATGAATGAAAGATCCGCCATGCTCTCAAGCTCCGCCTCGCTGATGGGCGTGGGGGTAGGCTCGGGCGTGGGCTCCGCGCTTTGGATAACGGCGGGCGTTGCCGCGGCATCGGTAGGCGCGGGCGTTTCCTGCGCGGGGGTGGGCGTGACGTCCACGGGGGCGGGCGTGCCGCTCAGGTGATCGAACACGTTCGCGGGATTGTTTATTCTTATATAGAATATGCCTATTGCCGCCGCGCAGATAAGTATAAGCGCCGCAAGCACGATGAGTATTATTTTAAGCGATTTTTTCATGCGTATAGCCTTTCTTCAGCGCGGATGCATACCGCCGCGCCGATGCAAGCATTATACAACAATTTTCGCCCCATAGCCACAAATCCCGCGGGGCGAAAAAATGAACGTTTTTTGAATTTTGGGTGAGGTTCGGAGTTGAGCGCCGCCAGTGGCGGATGAAGCGAAACGGAGAACGGGCAGGAACAGGGAGAATTACGAACGGCAGTGAGTAAGGCGACCTTGTTCCAACCTGGGCTCGGTTTAGCTATTGACTGAGGGGTTGACGTAAACAAGAGTAGCCCCGATACACTCCTTCCGTCGAGCCGAAGGCGAGACTGAGGGGTAAAATGCACACAAAAAAAGAAACCACCCGCTGGATGATTTCTTTTTTGTAGTGCGGTCAATGAGACTTCTGCGCAGCATATCAGCCATTCGTGCTTGCGCTCCGCGCGGCGCACTCAGGCTATGCTGCTCCGCGGCCGCTAAAATCGATCCACCGGAGCGATTTTCCCGTGCCTTGCACGGTCGCGGCTTTCAAGTCTCTTTATTATATTGAACAAACAAAAAAGCCATCCGTTGGATGACTTTTTTATTTGGTGCGGTCAATGAGACTTGAACTCATACGGTTGCCCATACGCCCCTCAAACGTACGCGTCTGCCGATTCCGCCATGACCGCATCTTTGCGAACCGCAAGAGATATTATAACGGCTGTCGGCGCGATTGTCAATCCCTGCTTTTTGCGTATACGCCAAAATTTTTATATTTTTTTGAGAAGATGCTGATGTATAATAGAGCCATGAAAAGAATGATTATATTTTTATTGTGCATAATGCTTGCCGCGCTGCCGTGCGCGGGCTGCGCCCAAGCGGCGGACGATGTATGGATACTGTTCGTAAACGCCAAAAAGGGCGACGCGGCGCTGATAAGCGCGAACGGTAAATTCTACCTTGTGGACACGGGGCGGGAGGAAAACGCGGACGCGCTGGTAAGCACGCTGAAGGAATACGGCGTTGATGAGATAGAGGGGCTGTTTTTGACCCACAGCCATAACGACCACACCGGCGGACTGAAGGCCGTTACCGAGGCGTTCACCATAAAGGCGGCGTATCGCGCGGAATTTGCCGAAGCCAACAAAAAGGGGCAGGCGAAGCTGGATAAAAAGCTTGGCAAGGTCGGCCTTGAAAGCACTATACTCAGCGCGGGGGACAGAATAAGCCTTGGCGGCGACGCATATGCCGAGGTGCTTGCACCTACGGAGCTGAACGAGGACGACGATAACGACAATTCGCTGGTGCTTATGCTGCACGCAAACGGCCATAGGGCGCTGCTTACCGGGGATATGCAGTTCAAGGAGGAGCGGACGCTGCTCAGGCGCAATGCGGACGTTTCGGCAGACATATTGAAGGTGGGCAACCACGGCAACCCGGATGCTACGCTGGAGGAATTTGCAAATGCGGTCGGTGCGGGCATAGCCGTGATAAGCACGGATACCTCCGCCGATACGGATTCCGCCAACGCGCGGGTGATTGCGGCGCTTGGGGAAGCGCAGGTATTTGTAACGGAAAACGATCCCATAGGCGTGATGATAGGCATGGGCAAAGATATAAGCGCAGGCTATGCCTCGATAGCGAATAATTATTAACGTGCATTTTGTAAAAAATTGGGCTTGACAAGTCGAATCGAGGTTAGTATATTATATACAAAATTCTGGGGCGGCAAAAAGCCGCGGGAAAGGAGCGCAGCATGGCAAACGTATTGGCAAATGTTTTTGCAGCAATGGCGGCATTTTCTGCGCTCGTAAACTGCACGAACGTTATGCTTGGCGTTCTCCTTATTATGGTAGGGCTGATTATAGTCAGCCTTATTAGCCTTATAGTCATTCTGATTAGGGGCGGGAGGGCTTGCCATGCATAGCGCATAAAAATACGCTAAGAAATAAGGCGGTTCTCCAAATAAGAAAAGGAGAGCCGCTTTTGTTTTTTAAGAATTTTAAGTTTGCACAAAAAACGGAGGAAAGAAAAATGAAACGGGTTTTTGCAATGGTGATGGCGGTCGTTATGGCCGCGGTAATGTTCGCGGGCTGCTCGGCCGGCGGCAACAACAATGCTTCCAACAATTCCGGCAGCGGCGATACCATAAAGGTTGGCCTGCTGGGGCCGCATTCCGGTGAATACGCCGTATACGGACTGGGCGTGCGCAACGGCGCGGAACTGTATTTCAAAAAGGTAAACGAAGCCGGCGGCATCAACGGCAAGCAGATAGAGCTTGTTGTATACGATAACAAGGGCGATGATACCGAAGCCGTAACCGCGTTCACCAGAATGGTTGACGAAGGCGTTACCGCGCTGGTTGGCGACGTGCTTACCGGCAACACGCTGGCGGTAGTCGGCGAGGCGAACGCCGTGAACATGCCCATGATAACCCCCAGCGCGACTGCCGCGGCAGTCACCGTTAAAGAGGACGGCACGGTTTATTCCAACGTGTTCCGCACCTGCTTCATCGATCCGTTCCAGGGCGAGAAGATGGCCGCCTTCGCCGCGGAGGTGCTTGGCGTAAAGACGGCGGCGGTGTTCGCGCAGACCGGCAACGATCATGCGCAGGGCCTTGCCGATGCGTTCAAGGCAAAGTGCGCGGAGCTTGGCGTTGAAATAGTTGCCGAAGAGGGCTATGCCAAGGGCGACGTGGACTACAAGAGCCAGCTTACCAACATAGCGGCCAAGAATCCCGAGGTTGTGTTCTGCCCCAATTATTATGAGGACGATGGACTCATCGTTACCCAGGCGCGTCAGGTCGGCGTAACCGGCACCTTCCTTGGCGGCGACGGCTGGAGCGGCGTAAAGAACTACGCTTCCGCCAATGTACTCGAAGGCAGCTACTATTG
>ENA-ORNY01001548-ORNY01001548.1-human-gut-metagenome-genome-assembly--contig:-NODE-1548-length-12983-cov-5.123840_pt1 | contig 12983 bp, 9 predicted proteins | sample MGYA00242122_ERZ509036 | MGnify/ENA primary metagenome ERZ509036 (study PRJEB26280, sample SAMEA2338696) | human gut metagenome | biome: human gut; feature: human-associated habitat; material: faeces... | reverse complement strand
GGAGCCGGTCGGCCAGAATGCGGGCGAGAATAAAGATCCCTGTCTCCACGAGGCACTGCAGCAGCAGCGTGAGGATGACGTACTTCGGCGGCAGGAGCATTTTTGCGATCATGCACATGAGGAAATAGGCAATGGTGTCCGTGAAAAAGCTCGAAAGGCCGAACGCGAACACCAGCTCCCGCGTGCGGTATTTCCGCACGCTGAAGCTGCCGTAGATCGTCATGAACAGCACGAGGATCGCGAAATAGACAACGAAGAACAGCACATTGCCCCGCAGAAAAAACGTCGCTGACGGGTAATGGTAAACGTATGTATAGAAGAACAGCAGCGCCGGCACGACCGCCAGCGATATTTCCAGCAGCGCGCTGAAAGCCGCCTGTCCGGTATGTCCCGTATGGGAAGTCTTTTTCATCGTATCCGCCCATTCTGTCGAAAGGATATAAAAACGCCCTTATCCGTATATTGTACCAGATAAGGGCATAAAACGCAATATGTATCCCACGCTTCGGCGAGAAAAACGTCTGAAAGAGTCTTTAACGGTCTCTGTCGTGCTCTCCCCAGTCCATCGTGGCCTCAAACTCCGGATCAAGCGGATACCGGACACCGTCGATGATCTTGCAGTGGATGATGCCAGTGCCGTTCATATAGAACATATGGCCGAGAGCATCGCGCATGTCGTAGTAATCCTGATCGCACCGCCAGGGGTCCTCGTTGGACTGTACCCAGTCGTACACGCCGTGATATACGATGTCCGGGTGCGCCTCCTGCAGTTTTTCCTGCTCCTCCTGCGTGAGAACGCCGTAGCTGAACCACACGCGCTCGATTTTGTCCATTTCCATCAGCGTCTGGAACGTGTCCTCCGGCTGAAGGAGCGTCATAAACGTGATGTTCAGATCGCGCAGGCTCTTGCAGTCCTTGAGCGGGGCGATGCTGGTGGCGTAAGCGCGGTTGAGCTCCAACCAGATGAGATTGTCGCACGAGGCGATCGGCGAGAGATCGAGTGCATGGCAGTCGAGCAGGACAAGATATTTAAGATTGGGCATCTGATAGAGGAAGCTCAGATCCTCGATTGGCCGGTGGCCGAGATCGAGCGCGATCATGTCCGGGCAGTAAGCGAGCTTCTTGATCGTTTCGTTCGTGAAGTATCCGTAATAGCGGGAGGAGGCGCGGAAATAGGTGGTGTCTGTGCGGATGTTGTAGTGCGTTATGTGCAGCGTCCACACAAAACGCACGTTCTCATATTTCTTATTCAGCGCGTCCATTGACTCATCGGAAAAGCCGCAGTCAGACATATCGACCTTTTCAAGCTTGTGCATCACGGGAAGGATGCTCTCCACCGGTTCAGTGGATTCCATCTCGATGCCGGTAAAGTCAAGAAGCGTGTCCTCGGTGCTGATCGGCACGCCGTAAAGCTCGAACGTGAATGCAAAATCGACCGCCGGGTATTTCTCGCAGACCGGCGTCATCTGTTCGACCGTCACGCCGGTGCCGGTGAGATCGACGCGCGTGAGCTTCGGCAGCGAGGCGAGCTTTTCCGAAAGCTCCGCAACATCCGCTTCGGAAAATGTGCGTCCGGCAAAGCTCAGCTCCGCGGTATCGCTCGGGTAAGTATCGCCGAAGATCGCCACGGGCCAGACGAACGCAACGGCGGGAAACTCGGCGCGCAGCGCGTTCTTTTCTGTCTCGCTCCACGGGCACGCGGGGAACGACACGGTCTGCGCCGCCGGAAGATACCGCAGCGCCTCGCGCAGCGCGTCCGGTGTGATGGAGATATCGTCCACGGCGATCTCCGTGGCGCTGTCAAGATACTCCGTGCTGCCGAGCGGCACCTGCCACTCCAGTTCGAGCGCCGGGTATTTCTCCCGCAGGGCGAGAAGAGCGTCGTAGCACGCGCAGCCTCGCGCATCGGCAGAGCGCAGCGCCATGAAGTAGTCAAAAAGCGGCAGCTCGGAAACGGTGAAGTCCGTCAGCGTGATGCTTTCAGCATCCGAGGGATACCGGCTCGCGCCGATGGGGATGCTCCAGCGCACCGAAAGCGCCGGATACGCCGCGCGGACGGCATCAAAGCGCTCCGGAGAAACGTCCGCCGCCGTAAGATCGAGCTCCGCGAGCGCGGGAAAAAATGCCAGACGGGCGACGTCCTCCTCCGTGAGCGACGTGAGCACGATAGCCGTGCTCTCGCAGTCGATCACCGCGCCGCCGATGGGAACGTCCCAGTATATTTTGCAGTCCGGCAGCTGCTCGCGCAGACGAAGATACCTTTCCTCCGAAATGCTCTTGCCGCGCAGATCGATCTGCGCGCTGTCGCGACGGTGAAGGCCGCCGGCGTAAACATACACCGAGTTCAGCCACACCAGCGCCGCCGCAATGACGAGAACGGCGATCACCGGGATCAGTATCCACAGCTTTTTCCCGGCGCGGCCGGTATCGGTATGCTTGGACATATGGGGGTTCCTCCCATGTGTATAAAATTCCTTCTATATTTTATCTTGTAAAGCGTGGAATGTCAATGCGTTTCTCCCCTTCTGCACGGGCGTGCCGATTGACTTTCCCGCCGATGCTCCGTATAATGAAAGCGCCGAAAGGGGTGTTTTTCATGCGCCATGCATGGCTCATTCTCACACACGGGAATTTTGAGATCCTTGAAAAGCAGCTGCGCTTTCTCGACAGCGAAAGCGCCGATTTTTATATTCATGCAGACGCCAAGGCAACGTTCGATCCCGAACGCTTCCGCGCCGTGCCGGAAAAGTCGCGCGTCACGTTCGTTAAGCGCCATCGCATTTCGTGGGGGCATTTTGCCATGGTCGAGGCGGAGCTGGAGCTTCTCCGCGCCGCTGTGCCGGGTGGGTATGACTACTACCATCTTCTCTCCGGCGTGGACGTGCCGGTCAAAACGCGCGCGTACATTGAAAACTATTTTACCCGTGCGCCCGGGAGAAACTATGTAAGCTTTCTCTCGCCGGAGATTTCCCGCACGGATCTCTACCGCGTCCGGTTTTACTACCCCCTGCAGCGCTATAACATCCGAAAACCCGCCGTGCGCCGGACGCTGCGCAATCTCTCCGCCGCGCTGCAGCTCGGCTTCGGCGTAGACCGTACGCGGCGGCGGCCGGACGGCTTCGTTTTCCAGAAGGGCGCGCAATGGTTCAGCATCACGCACGCGCTCGCGCAGTATCTGCTCGAAAAAGAGAGCGAGATCCGTGAGTTTTTCTCCGATACCTACTGTCCGGACGAAATGTTCGTCCAGACGGAGATCGTAAACTCCCCCTTCCGCGATACGCTGCCGGAGCACGCGTTTGAGAACGACTACGCGAGCTGTCTCCGGTACATCGACTGGCAGCGCGGCAATCCCTACACATTCACGGACGGCGACCTCGATGAGCTTCTCGCCGCACCGGAAACGGCGCTCTTCGCGCGGAAGTTTGATTACCGCACGAGCCCCGGCGTAGTTGACGCGCTCTTTGACCGTTTCGGATAATTTTCTCTCCGGCGCACGGAAGCATCCGTGCGCCGTTTTTTGTTCTTGCAGATGGGCGGCATATGTGGTATTCTGTATCTATATGGTGTATATGCCAAGCCGCGCATATACTTTGTGCGAAGCCGCAATCTGTCCGTAGCTTTAGAGAGAGGGAATGATATGAAAAAACGTCTGTTCAGCCTGCTTCTTGTACTTACGCTCTGCTTCACGCTGCTGCCGCTTTCCGCCGCGGCGGAGGGCGAGGAAGAAATGGTCACCGTCACATTCGATATGTGCGGTCACGGCGGCGAAGCTCCGGCGAGCGTCACCGTGCCGAAGGGCAGCAAGATCACTGCGCCCGAATCCCCGGCGCCGGGCTGCGAGGACGGCAAATACTACTTCGTCCATTGGACGGCGCACCCCATTTCCGACGCCTCCTCGGACGCATGGAATTTTGCCAAAGACACCGTGGAGAGCAACATGACACTGCGCGCCGTGTGGTACCAGTACGCCGATATGCACGAAAAGGTCTCTCTCCGCGGTAAGCCGTATGACAGCGCCCTTGTGGAGTACCGCGACAGGGCCGGCAGCGTCGTATATACGCTGAAGGCCTCCGGCACCGACGGGAACTGCACCGATTACGTCTGTGAGAGCACGAAGCCGGGCGAGTACGACCTCTACATCGACGGGAAATACATCCGTCCCGTGACTGTCAACCGCGGCGCGGCCGGTTATTCGACGACCACAAGGCTTTTTTACGTCACCTTCAGCGCCAACGGGCAGGAATTCACGCCGGAGACCCGTCCCGCCGAGGTGCTGTGCTTTACCTCCGGTCTCTTCCACGACGATTCCGTAAGCATGCCGAAACTGACGCCCAAGGCCGTGGACAGCGCTTACACGTTCTCCGGCTGGACAGTCGGGCCGGAGGCGGATTCCGATCCGTTTGATTTTGCCAATAAGGTCTACGGCGATACCGTGGTCTACGCGCAGTGGGAAAAGGCCGCGGATGAGGATTCCGTTCTCGTCACCGCCATCAGATCGAGTATCATCGGCGAAAAATACGCCAAAAAGGGACAGGATTACTCCGCAAGACTCGTCCCGGACGAGGGCTATGAGCTGCCCTACCACGCGGCGATGGGGAGCTACACCTCCTATACCTATGTGACCATCGGCGACGAGGTGCTCAACTCGGCGAACTACACGCTCAACTGCAACACCGGCGAGATCACGATCCCCGGAAAATATGTCACGGGCGATATCCGCATCAAGACCATTCCCCGCGTCCATCCGTATACCGTGACGTTCGATCCCAACGGCGGTACCGGCACGCAGACGCCGATGCTGGTTTTTCCGCACAGGGACGGTTACGACTATGAAAAGTCATCCGCAACGCCCTATGCCTACTTCCGTGCGCCGGAGTGTACCTTTACGCCGCCGGACGGCAAGGTCTTTGCCGAATGGAGCGGCGGTGAGAAGATCGCCTCCAACCTGAGAGTCCGCGGAAACGCGACGCTCACCGCGCAATGGGCCGACGCCCCTGAGGGCGTTTACACCGTGGCGTTCGATCTTACCGACTGCACCTTCTCCGGCAAAACGACCACGCAGGCGAACGCAGATTACTCTGTGAGGCTCGCCCCCGCGGAAGGCTATGCCTACCCGATCACGCTTCGGAATATTTCTATTGGCGGCACGGTGCTCGGCAGCGGGAAGTATTCCTATGATCCCGCGACCGGCATTCTGACGATCCCCGCCGCGGCGATCACCGGAAATATCGTCATCTCCGCCGCCGCCCTAATGCCGACGCCGACACCTACGCCTACTCCGACCCCGACGCCCACTCCGACGCCGACGCCTACTCCGACGCCGACGCCTACTCCAACACCGACACCTACGCCGACGCCTACTCCGACACCTACCCCGACACCTACGCCGACGCCGACGCCTACTCCGACGCCTACTCCGACACCTACCCCAACGCCGACCCCGACGCCTACTCCGACACCGACACCTACCCCGACGCCCACGCCGACACCAGCGCCGAAAGCGACAGCCACGCCCAAGCCCTCTGCCTCGGCAAGCGCTTCGCCCGCCTTCGGCGTCACAGTCTCGCCGGACGTCTCCGCCCCGGCGGATATCCCGGCAGACGCCCTCGCTTCTGACGTGCCCGGCACCGACGTTTCCGAAAGCGAAGCCGGCAAAACCGAAAGCGCCGACAGCGCGCCCTCCTCTCCCGCGAGCGGCAAGACCTCTTCCGCAGCCCCGGCGGTCATCGGCATTTCCGCCGCCGTCATTTTGCTGATCCTGTTCCTTCTGTTCCGCCGCAAAAAACAACAGTAAGTAAGAAATAAGCCAAAAGAGAGCATTGCAGGTTTTGAACTGCAATGCTCTCTTTCTTCATGTTCTATTACTGGATCGTTTCGCTGTGGTTGAGAACGCCGGTACTGTAAAGGAAGAGCACGTCGTCCGCCTGCGAGAGATCCACGAACCGTCCGGCAAGGGCAGGCGCCATATACCGGATGTCCACGACCGTGACCTTGGCATAGCCCTGCGCGAGCAGCGGGGCAATGCTGCTGCCGAACGAATCGCGGAAGATCACCAGCTCCCGGTCCGTTTCAGCGTTGGGGTTTTCGATCGTGAGCAGTGCTTTCGTCCCGCCGAGGAACATTTCGTATCCGTCGCGCCCCGCGGCGAGGGTAAGATCGTAGACAGGGATCTCCGCGCCCGTTTCGTAGTCGTACACGCGAAGCGCCGCTATCGTGCCGTTCGTGAGATAGCGCAGCGCGTCCGGTTCAACGGGAAGGGCGTACTGCCCGGCGTACACGCCGCGAAACGCCGAGGACACATCCACGGTCTCATATTCCGCCGGAAGCGAAGCGCCCATCGCCGCGGCGATCGCCGCCGCCGTTTCTCCCAGCGTTTCCTGTCGCCAATGGGTATCGGTGCGGTAGTACATATCGAGCGAGAGGGTATCGAAAATATCGATATACTCCGCAAACGTCATCCCGGCGCGCATCGTATCGGTGAGAAGCTCATAGTCCATGGCGGGATAGCCGTTTTGCTCCGCAAGGAAATAGTTCTTATCCGGCACAACGCTATAGTAAACGTTCGCGCCCGCACCGGCAAAATTCGTTTCATATACGGCGGAAAACCGCTCCGCCGCGTGCCGGACGAGATCGGTATTCACCGGATAGTCGAGCTTTGCGAGATGCCCGCCGGCTGCATATACGCCGTTATTGTCGAGTTGCCGCAGGATATCCCCGGAGAAAAATGCCTTGAGCGCGCGGAAGCTGTCCCGCAGCGGGAACTGGTCGAGCGTATACTTTTCAAAGGCGGTCATATACGTCCCGTCCGCCACCGCCGGGGCGCGCAGCGCCGGGCGCTGGGCGAGCTTTCGCCGCTCGGAGAGCGAGTCGGTCCTGTCCGGCGTCAGGATCGCCGCGAGCAGAAAGCCCGCAAGAAAGAGTCCCGAGAGCGCAAGCGTGAGAATATTTCGGATCTTCTTCATGCCGCACCTCCTCAAAACCGGAAATAGAGGAACGGGTTAAACGACCCGTCCACCAGAAACGCGGTGCAGAGCGCGAGCAGCGCGAGCGTGCAGAGCGGCTCTGCTACCGTGAGAACCGGCGCGAGAGACTTTGCCTCCTGCGCCTTTTTCCAAAGCATCGCCGGGAGCGGCGTTGCGCCGAGCACGGCGAGCGCGAGCACGACGCCGTAGCTCCGGAGCATATAGAGAGCCTCTGTCCCCAGCCCCGAAGCCGCCCCCGCGCCGAAGAGCGTGCCAAGCTGATGCAGCGCATCCTTCAGAGACGCCGCGTCAAAGAGCACAAAGCCCAGCGTTACGGCGAGAAGCACATAGACGTGCGGAAGAACTCTCCCCTTTTTCAGCGCCGGAAGGAGGAAGAACTTCTCCGCCATGAGCAACACCGCATAGAAAAGTCCCCAGAAAACAAAATTCCACGCCGCGCCGTGCCAGAAGCCGGTGGCCATCCAGACGACGAGGATGTTGAAAATATGCCGGATGCGGGAGCAGCGGCTGCCGCCGAGCGGGATATAGAGATAGTCCCGGAACCATGTGCCGAGCGACATGTGCCAGCGCCGCCAGAACTCCGTGATGCTCTTTGCGATATACGGATAGCGAAAGTTTTCCGGGAACGTGAAGCCGAAGATGCAGCCCAGCCCGATGGCCATATCGCTGTAGCCGGAGAAATCGAAATAGATCTGGAGCGTGAAGGCGATCGCGTACAGCCAGGCATAGAGCGCCGTCTGCTCGGCAGAAGCCTTATACGCGGAGACGAGCTGCGCAAGGACGTTCGCAACGAGCACCTTCTTCCCAAGACCGACCGCGAAGCGCGAAGCGCCCGAGGCCGCGGCTTCGAGCGAGTGTGTCCGCTCCTTCAGCTGGGGCGCGATATCGCGGTAGCGCACGATCGGGCCCGCGATGAGCTGCGGGAACATGGCAACATAGGCGGCAAAATCGATAAAATTATGCTGCGCCGCCACATCGCCGCGGTATACGTCGATCTCATAGCTGGCGATCTGAAACGTATAGAAGCTGATGCCGATCGGCAGGGCGATCTTCAAAAGCGGGAGCGATAGCCCCGTCACGGCGTTGAAGTTTTCGATAAAGAAATCCGCGTACTTGCAGTAGCCGAGCAGGGCAAAGCTCAGCACGAGCGAGAGCGTGAGAAAGAGCTTTTTCCTTCTCCCCCGCCCGATCAGGCGTGCAAAGACATACCCCTGCACGATGGAAAACACCATGAAGAGGAGGAATTTTGGCTCCCCCCCGCCGCAAAAAAAGAGGCTGGCGGCGAGCAGAACGGCGTTTCTCCCCTTTTGCGGCACGATGAAGTAGACGAGCAGCACGCACGGGAGAAAGTAAAAGAGGAACGGGATACCGGAAAAGAGCATCGGCGCTTACACGATCGGGTCGTCGCTCACCGTTTTGGCGCTCGGGTACGCCGCGGCAAGCTTGGCGGTGAATGTGTCCACAAGATCGGTGTAGCCGTACACGGACACGACATAGTCCCCCACCGTGACGATCACGAGCTTATCGGGAAAACCGCACATCCAGTGCCGGTCGAGAATGTTTTCACGAAGCGAGGCGCACAGTGCGGCCACATCGCCGCTGTCCTTTACATGGAATGCGCCGCAGGTGAACGTGTTGAGATTCATCATGTGCACAAGAGAGGCCGCGCCGTCGATCTTTCCGGCTTCCGCCGCGGGAAAGCCCAGCGAGGAATCCAGAAGATCGGCGTCGTCCATGCTGAAGTTGCCGGGCGCGCCGTCGCGCATGTTTTCTTCGGAGTAGTCGCCGCCGGCGGCGGGGAATTTTTCATCTTCGCTATAGCTGTTCCAGACGGTTTCCAGCAGTTCAAGCGCGCTCGCCGGGGCATTATCGTCCGCGTCCGCCGGAGCAGACGCTCCGCAGGCCGCCAAAGAGAGGAGCAGCACTGCGCAGAGAAGGATGGATACGATTCTTTTCATGGATTTTTCTCCTTTAAATTTCAAGTAATTTCAGGTGGATGATTCCAGATGGATGATTCTATGACGAAATTAGATTTCCCTTTGTTCCCGAAAAAAACCGGACGGCGTAGGAATTCCCTTCTGCCGTCCGGCTCATTATTCCGGCTGAGCTCAGCCGTTCTCGTCGCCGGTGTCGCTCTCCGGCGGATAGTAGACCTGTACCGCATTGCCTGACCAGTAGCTTGTGAGATCCGCGGCGGACATCGGCTCGCCATAGATCGTCGCGCGCAGGAAATTACGGTTTATCACAAAGTCCGCGTTATAAATGGAAAGGCCGTTCGCATCCAGCCCGCGCCAGAACGAGCCGGGCGTCGGACACTGCTGCATCTGGATATCGTAGGTCAGAAAATCGGGCGCCTGCAGCAGCAGCGAGGCGCACTGGCCCATGGTAAGGTCGGTGCTGATGATGGACATGATATCCTTCGCGAGCGCGTACTGTTCGGCGAGACTCATCTTCTTCACGTTGCCCCACATCTGCATGAGAGCGTCGCGCTGCTTCTGGCTGCGGCCGGTGTCGCCGCCGATGTGGCGCTCGCGGCAGTAGCCGAGGATCTGGAAGCCGTCACTGATGGTATAGGTGCCGTCCTGATCGGTCGGGAAATAGCAGCGCGGCACATTGGTGCCGTAATAGGCGTCGTTGAGCTGGCACGCCTCGCGGATGAGGAGGTTGATATCCGCGGCCTCCTCCTTGGTAACGGTGACCGTGATGGGGCCTACCATGGAGGCGATCTTGGCGAAGTCCAGAAAGTCCACCATCGCCCAGTTATCCACGTTGACAGCAAAGTTTCTCGTGCTCTCGATCGTGTTGATGAGCATATCCACACCGCCGAAGCGCGTCGCCCAGTTCAGATGGCCGATGCCCCAGTCGGCGATCTCCACCTGCGTGTCGCGCATGAGGGAGGTCAGCCACATGGTCTTCGTCGTTTTGTTGATGGAGAGCAGGATCATCGCGTCGCTTCGCTCAAGCTCTTCCGTCCGTCCGTCCGAGCCGATGAGGAGGATGTTATAGACATTCGAGTCGCTCATGACGTCCTCGGCGGATTCCGCCAGACTGCTGCGAAGCTCCATCTCCTCCAGCTCCGCTTTTTCCTCTTCGGTGAGCGGGCGGGGCGTCGGCTCCGGCGTGGCCGTCACCTCGGGCGTTGCTTCGATCACCGCCGCGGGTGCAGCCGTCGGCTCCGGCGTGGTGCGCGGCTTGGTGTTCATCTGGCTGTAAAGATCGCGGAAGATCAGAAATACCGCGAGCAGAACAACGAGAATCACCGCCGCGATCACGATAATGACCGTGCGTCCAACGTGCTTTTTCTTCTTTTCCGGCTGTGCCGGATGCTCGTTTTCGGGAGCGGCCTTCAGATGACGGCCGCGTTTTGCGTTGTTATCCATATTTGTCCCCCTGTGACCGTTGGGATAATTGCATGCATTTTATCATATCCGCGCAGCATTTGCAACGGTTTCCCCACTCTCAAACAAAACCCGCTGCCGCCGGGCCTTCGTTTGAAGGGGCTGCGGCAGCGCACTCTTCGAGCGCACGTTTGCGAGCCAAAAAGCATCTCCGGCGCACATGTCGCCGGAGAAAATGGTTAAAGCTTTATTTGCGCCTGCGGGCGCAAACTCTGCGAGGCTTCTTTGACATTCCGGCAAAGAAGGCGGGACAAATCCCGCCTTCTTTGTCTGAAATGGTTCAGTTCTTTTCGACGTCGTAGACGGTCTCGGTGCCGTCGGGCTGCACGAGGGTGTACACCGTGAAGCCGTCATAGGGCAGTACGCCGTCCTTGCCGCCGGTGACAAGGCAGCTGGAAGCATATTCCGCCTCGCCGGTCGGCATGCCGATGGCGTCGTAGAGCTCCTGTACCGGCTTGCCCTTGAGCGAGAGCACCAGCTCGATCATACCGGCCACGCGGTCCTCTGCGCCGTCTCCCTCCGGCTCGGCGGGGGCTTCGGTCACGGCAGGCTCTTCGGACGCCGGGGCTTCGGTCGCAGCGGGAGCTTCCGTTGCGGGCGTTTTGGTGGGGACAGGGGTCTCGGTGTTTCCGCCGCAGCCGGCGAGAGCGAGCGCCAGCAGCGCGGCAAGCAGCAGAGCAAGGATCTTTTTCATGTAGTTTTGTCTCCTTTGGTTTTTTATCAGTCTATAGCATAGACGGCGGATAGACGGGAAAAGTTCCCTCCCGCCGCCGCATATACGGCGTCGATCGTGCTGCCGTCCGGCAGCGATACAATAAACCCGTCCGGGCGCGGCACAGCCTCATAGAGCGCGCCGCCGGAGAGAACGTAGACATTGGACGCGTCGTCCGGCGTCACGCCGTCCCACGTGCCGGAAAAGAGCGTGTACCCTTCCGTACCGGCGCTCTCCGTCAAAACGGCTCTCCCATCGCTCAGGGCAGCCGTCTCGACGAGCGAGGCGTCCCGCTCCGGTGCGGGGGCAAGCGAATCGTACTCCACGAGATAGCGGAGATTGCGCTCGACGAGCTCGATCACGAGCGTGCCGTCTCCCGGAAGCGTCGCGGCGGTGTACTCGTTCCGGCGGGAAAACTCCGCCGAGGCGAAGCTCTCGGCGAGATACGGGTAGAGATTGCGCCCGAACGAATCACGGTAGCAGAGAAGCGCGCCGGTCCCGACGCCGCTTTCGGTCGTGATCGTCACGCGGTCGGGGTTATCGGTGTTCGCGGTGAACAAAAAACCGGGGGCATATGTGAAATCTTCCTCCAGCTCTTTGCCCGCGGGATAGAGCATTTCGTAAAGATCGCCGCGGTGGGTGTTTCCGGCGGATACGGTGCCGGAAAAATAATCGCTCTCGCGGCCAAGAGCTGCGAGCAGTGCGTCGGCGGCGAGCGCCGCGCCCTTCGCGTTCCAGTGGCTGTCCGTTTTGAAATAGAGCGGCTCGGCTTCCTGTGAGAATACATCGCGCAGATCGAGATACGAAACACCCATCTCGTCGAGCAGCGCGTAGAGCGCGTCCATATCGGAAACGCTGCCGAGACGCGTCCGCGCCGGCATGTACTCCGGATAGAGCGTATTCTTGTTCGGCGCGGCGGTGAAGAGGAAGTCTCCGCCGCGGTTTTCCGCGTACTCCTGCAGAAGATACAATGTGCGCGCCGCGCAGTAGAGCTCGCGCGCCGTCATGGGCGCGTCGCCGGTATAATCATGGATCGTCGGCGCGTAGAAAAGCCAGCCGTCCCGTCCGAGCAGGACGTTCTCCGCCGTGGACGTACGGAAGAGCGCAGCGTTGAGCTTTGCCCAGGCGGTGATGCCCTCGAGCCGGAAGGAAAACCGGCCATTCACATAGTCCGCCGTTTCCGCGAGAAAATCGGGATTGAAGTCCCCGTCCGCGGCGATCGCCGGCGCAGCGGGCAGTATCTCATTCGCTGCGGCGTCCGCCCCGCCTGTCAAAAGGAGTCCCAGACCGGGGACAAGGCACACGGTGAGGAACAGCACCGTAAAGATAAGAGAGAGAGTTTTTTTCATATCGTCTGCTGCCCTCCCTTAAAACTGCTGGTAAATGAACGGCGTGAAGCTCCCGCCCGAGAGGGCGAGGATCGCCGCGAGAAGGCCGAGCAGCGCAAGGACGTTCCAGACGATCTCCCAGCCGCGGCCGGTGCACCGCCGCGTGAGCGCGGGGACGACCGGCAGGGAGAGGACGGTGCCGCCAACGAGCGCCGCAATACGCGCGCCGGTCAGTATCTCCTCCGCGGCGAGCAGCCCGGCAGCGCCCGCTCCGGCAAAGGAGAACATTCGAGCGATGAGCAGGAAGCCCTGCTGCACGGAGGACGCGCGGAACATCGCAAAGCCGAGAATGACCGCGAGCAGCGTATAGACGTGCATCACGATCCGCCCGCCGCGCTTTTGGCGCAGCTTTTCGATCGGTGCTTTCAAAAGCCCCTCGCCGGAAACGAGCGCGCCGTGCCAGAGACCCCAGAGGATATATGTCCAGCCCGCGCCGTGCCAGAGGCCGGTGCAGAAGAATACGATGAGCTTATTTCGCACCGTCCTCCATTTCCCGCGGCGG
>ENA-ORNY01001546-ORNY01001546.1-human-gut-metagenome-genome-assembly--contig:-NODE-1546-length-13013-cov-9.531023_pt1 | contig 13013 bp, 10 predicted proteins | sample MGYA00242122_ERZ509036 | MGnify/ENA primary metagenome ERZ509036 (study PRJEB26280, sample SAMEA2338696) | human gut metagenome | biome: human gut; feature: human-associated habitat; material: faeces... | reverse complement strand
GGCCCCCGCCGTCGCCCACCGTCCACCGCGCCAAAAAGACCGTCTGCGAGAAAAGTGGGCAGTTTGGCAAAGCCCCTTGAATTCCCTCTCGCACGTGCTTTAATTAGGTCAACCAAACAAAAAGTTTGGTTAGCAGACATATTGTTTACGCTCGGACGTACCAGGCTGCTAAGAACGTTGCTCGATGCGAGGAGGACCCAATGAAGGAACTCGACTACGACAAGATCAAGGAAGCCGCGAAGGCCTACAACGCGGACATGACCGCGTTCCTGCGCGCCATGATCTCCCACCCCAGCGAGTCCTGCGAGGAGGGCGACGTTGTGGCCTGCATCAAGGCCGAGATGGAGAAGCTCGGCTTTGACGAGGTCAAGGTCGACGGCCTCGGCAACGTGATGGGCTTCATGGGCACGGGCGACAAGATCATCGCCATCGACGGCCACATCGACACCGTGGGCATCGGTAACCGCGACAACTGGGACTTCGACCCGTACGAGGGCTTCGAGGACGACCAGCTCATCGGTGGCCGTGGCGGCTCCGACCAGGAGGGCGGCGTTGCCTCCGCCACCTACGCGGCCAAGATGATGAAGGACATGGACCTCATCCCCGAGGGCTACAAGATCATGGTCGTCGGCTCCGTGCAGGAGGAGGACTGCGACGGTATGTGCTGGCAGTCCATTGTCAACGAATACTTTAACGGCCCCGAGGACGCACGCAGCAAGGTCGAGTTCGTCATCTCCACCGAGCCGACCGACGGCGGCATCTACCGCGGCCATCGCGGCAGAATGGAGATCCGCGTCGATATGCACGGCGTTTCCTGCCACGGCTCCGCTCCGGAGCGCGGCGACAACGCGATCCACAAGATGGCTGAGGTCATCTTGAACGTCCGCGATCTCAACGAGAACGACGCTGCCGACGACAAGGAGATCAAGGGCCTTGTCAAGATGCTCGACCCGAAGTACAACCCCGAGCATTACGAAGACGCCCGCTTCCTCGGCCGCGGCACCTGCACCACCAGCCAGATCTTCTATACCTCCCCGTCCCGCTGCGCAGTTGCGGACTCCTGCTCCATCTCCATCGACCGCCGCATGACGGCCGGCGAGACCTACCAGTCCTGCCTGAAGGAGATCGAGGATCTGCCCGCCTGCAAGAAGTATGCCAAGGACGTCAAGGTTTCCATGTATATGTACGACCGTCCCGCATGGACCGGCCATGTCTATGAGACCGAGTGCTTCTTCCCGACCTGGATCAACAAGGCCTCTGCGCCGCACGTCCAGGCGCTGGTCGACGCGCACCATGCCCTGTGGGGCGAGAACCGTCTGTGGGCCGACGAGACTGCCAAGGCCAAGCGCGAGGGCCGTCCGCTGACCGACAAGTGGACCTTCTCCACCAACGGCGTTTCCATCCAGGGCCGCTACGGCATCCCCTGCGTTGGCTTCGGCCCCGGCGCCGAGTCTCAGGCACACGCCCCCAACGAGATCACCTGGAAGCAGGATCTGGTCGTCTGCGCCGCGCTGTACGCAGCTGTTCCCATGCTCTATAAGCCCGAGAACAAGGACGGCTCCGCCACCTCCTTCCGTCAGGAGCTCACCGGCAACGACATCAAGTAAGCAATTTGTGCTGTAGGGGCGGACGACTCTGTCCGCCCGGCACATCAGAAAGAAATACGCATACGATAATATTTTAAGGAGAAAGAACATGAGCAAAACTGTTGAACTGGCAAGACATCTTGAGAAGCTCCACATCAACAATATGTATAAGACCGACTTCTACTGGACCTGGGACAAGACCGACGACGAGATCGACGCTGTCTTTACCGTAGCCGACGCGCTGCGCGATCTGCGTGAGCGCAACAAGTCCACGAAGATCTTCAACTCCGGTCTGGGCATCTCCCTGTTCCGCGACAACTCCACCCGTACCCGCTTCTCCTTCGCCTCCGCCTGCAACTTCCTCGGCCTCGAGGAGCAGGTCCTCGACGAGAAGAAGTCCCAGATCGCCCATGGCGAGACGGTCCGTGAGACGGCCAACATGGTTTCCTTCATGGCCGACGTCATCGGCATCCGCGACGATATGTACATCCATCAGGGCCACGAGTACCAGAAGACGTTCATGGACGCTCTGGAGGAAGGCTACCGCGACGGCATTCTTGAGCAGCGTCCGACGCTCGTCAACCTGCAGTGCGACGTCGACCATCCGACGCAGTGCATGGCCGATATGCTGCACGTCATCCACTACTTCGGCGGCGTGGAGAACCTGAAGGGCAAGAAGGTCGCCATGACCTGGGCCTATTCTCCCTCCTACGGCAAGCCCCTGTCCGTTCCCCAGGGCGTTATCGGCCTGTTCACCCGCTTCGGCATGGACGTCACGCTGGCCCATCCGGAAGGATACGATGTGTTCCCCGAGGTCGAAGAGATCGCCCGCAAGAACTGCGAGAAGTACGGCTCCAAGTTCCACAAGACCAACTCCATGGCTGAGGCCTTTAAGGATGCCGATATCGTCTATCCGAAGTCCTGGGCTCCGTTCAAGGCGATGGAAAAGCGCTCCGAGCTGTACGTTAAGGGCGACCAGAAGGGCATCGACGAGCTCGAAAAGGAACTGCTGGCGCAGAACGCCGAGCATAAGGACTGGACCTGCTCCGAAGAGATGATGAAGCTGACGAAGGACGGCAAGGCTCTGTACCTGCACTGCCTGCCCGCTGACATCTCCGGCCTGTCCTGCCCCGAGGGCGAAGTCGACAACTCCGTGTTCGACCGCTATCTGGTGCCTCTGTACAAGCAGGCTTCCTACAAGCCGTACATCATTGCCGCTATGATCTTCCTGGCTCAGGTCAAGGACCCGGTCAAGGCTCTGATGGACCTCGACTCCGCTGACAACAAGCGCAAGATGTTCTGATTCGCTTCTGACTACACAAATAAGCATATGGCAGGAGCGCCGCTCCTGCCATTGCAGTATCAAGAGGAATTATAAAATGGCTAAAAGAATTGTGATCGCTCTGGGCGGCAACGCTCTGGGCAAAAATCTTGAAGAGCAGATGCAGGCTGTCAAGACAACGGCCAGCGCCATCGCAGACCTGATCGAAGACGGCCACGAGGTCGTCATCGCGCACGGCAACGGCCCGCAGGTCGGCATGATCCAGAACGCGTTCGCCGCTTACCACAAGCAGCAGGCCAAGAGCGACATCATGCCCCTTTCCATGTGCGTAGCCATGAGTCAGGGCTACATCGGCTACGATCTGCAGAACATGATCGGCGAGGAGCTTGACCGCCGCGGTCTGGGCATCCACTGCGCGACTGTTCTGACGCAGGTCGCCGTCGATCCGGCTGACCCCGCGTTCCAGCATCCGACCAAGCCCATCGGCGCGTTCATGACCGAGGAAGAGGCCAAAAAGCTCGCCGCCGAAAAGGGCATCGACGTCGCCGAGGACGCAGGCCGCGGCTGGCGTCAGGTCGTCGCAAGCCCGCGCCCGAAGGAGATCGTCGAGATCGCCACGGTCAAGGCGCTCATGAACGCGAAGCACGCCGTTATCGCTGCCGGCGGCGGCGGTATCCCGGTCGTGTGGGAGGACAAATACCACCTCAAGGGCGTGCCCGCCGTCATCGACAAGGACTTCGCCTCCGAGTGCATGGCCGAGCAGCTTGACGCCGATATGCTCATCATCCTGACGGCTGTCGAGAAGGTCGCCATCAACTTCGGCAAGCCCGACCAGAAGAATCTGGACGAGCTGACCCCGGAGGAGGCCCGCAAGTACATGGCCGAAGGCCAGTTCGCCCCCGGCTCCATGCTGCCGAAGGTCGAAGCGGCTGTCAAGTTCGCCGAGTCCAAGCCCGGCCGTACCGCCCTCATCACCCTCCTGGAAAAAGCCAAGGACGGCATCGAAGGCAAAACCGGCACCGCGATCCATCTGTAAGATACCCGCAAAGCGCCCTTCTTCCGAAGAGCGCTTTGGTTTATAAATCCGCGCACAGGCCCGATTCAGCGCGCTTGACAAATCGGAAGAGTCTGATATAATGAAAATAACCAAGGCCCCTTCCGCAAGAACGGTTTGGCCTCGGATCAAGTTAGCGTTTCAAGAAATCTCGAAACCGTCACTTTGCCGAGTGGCGGTTTCGGCCATTTATGCGGATGGTGACCGTGAGTCCAAAAATATGGAACGTGATCGTAATCGGCATAAACATCCCTCCTTTCGGAGGAGGCCAAACCGCCCGTCTGCGTCGGGAGCCTTGGGGTTCGATAAGAACCGCCTTTATTTTATCAGACCAGTCGAAAAATGTCAATTCGTCCCCGTTTCCGTGCGCTTGACAGATCAAGGATCATAGCAGAATTTCGGATATACGCGTATATTGCAGCAAGGGAAGGCCGCACGGCCTTCCCTCGTTTTATCCGTTTTTCGGGTCTGCGTGCTTCGCTTTGACGCGGGCGGGCCTGCGGCGGCGGGCGCGGTGTGGGCGGGGCTTCTGGCTGAGCGCGGCATAGCTCTTTGCGACCTGCTCGGTCGGCTCGTAGACCAGCCGGCTGACGCGCAGCGCACCGTCCTCCTGCACCAGCCGGATACGGATGTAAAATTCACCGTCCGCCTCGCATCTGGCGCGGGACAGATACCGCCGTCCCTGCTGCGGATACCATTTTCCCGCCGTCATCTGTCCGCCGCAGACAGGGCAAAGGTTCTCCTGCCCGCTCATCGCGCCGAGCGCGGCAGTCTTGTCAGCGTAGCCGTGGAACACGGCCCGCTGCACGCAGCCGGGCAGCTCAGCGCCGTGGAAGCCGTTTTCGTGCGCCTGCACGGCAGCCTCATACGCGGCGATGCCCTCCGCGAGACGCAGCTTCTGGCAGACGAGCGCCGTATGATACGCGTCGCCCAGCGCGTCGTGCGCGGCACGGGTGGGCGCGATGTCCATCATCTGCATGGCCGTCGACAGCGCCTTCTGCGCGCCGGAGCCGTCGGTCTGCGCGTTGAAGATCAGCTGCGCGTTGTACCAGCGCGCCGTCCATCCGCTCTCCAGACCGAACACCGCGAGATTTTCCCGCAGGATCGTGATATCGTCAAAGCCCCACGTCAAAAACACGCAGTCTTCGCCGCACCACGCGGCAAACTGCGCGGCGGCCTCCGGGAAGCTCACGCCCTTTTCGCGCAGCAGACTGTCGCGGATACCGGTCAGCGAGGCGACCTTGCGGTTCATTTTCTTAAAATATTTGGGCCGGATGAGGATCTGGAACTCGTCCGCGACCTGCTGCTCCTGCGTCATGCGCACAGCGCCGATCTGCACGATCTCGCCGCGCATCGGCGACGGCAGCGCCTTTTTCGCGCTGTATGACCCCGGCCACGGCTGGTTCCACTCCATATCCAGAATAATATACTGCATAGCGTCAAACTCCTTCATGTCTAACAGCTATGGTATCACAAACTCGGCGGACTGTAAACAATAAAACCGCATCTGCATAGAATATGCCAGTAAATCAGGGAAGGCAGGAACCGGCATATGCCATTTTTATTCTTGAGTCCGTCCACGCAGTATTTCAATCCCTACATCACGACCGGCGACGAGCGCTATTGGATGAACGCGCTGGCCGATGAGATGACGCCGTATCTGCACGCAAGCGGCATCACCGTCACGCGCAACGACCCGGACGGCAGCGCCGCGCAGTCCATCCGCGATTCCAACGCATCCCGGCAGGATTTCCATCTGGCGCTGCACTCGAACGCCGCGCCGCAGGCGCTGTCAGGCCGTCTGCGCGGCGTGGACATTTACTATTATCCGACGAGCGAGGCCGGGCTTCGCATGGCGAACATTCTGGTTGATAACATCAAGCCCATCTATCCGCTTCCCGACCGGGTGCAGGCGCGCTCGTCCACGATCATCGGCGAGCTGCGCCGCACACGGGCTCCGGCGGTTCTGACCGAGCTGGGATACCACGACAACACAGAGGACGCGAACTGGCTGACTGGCAATCTTGACGCGATTGCGCGGGCGCTGGCCCTCGGCGTGACGGAGTATTTCGGCGTTCCGTTCCTGACGCCGGGCAGCGAATTTGATGCCGAGGCCGCAGGCGAAAACGGGTATATGGCGCTGCGCTCCTTTCCGCAGACGGACGCGGAGGTTCTGGCACAGATCCCGAACGGAACAGCCGTTACGGTGCTCGGAGACTTCAATGGCTGGTACACCGTCCGCGCAGGCGATCTGTACGGCTTCGCCTCCATCGCCGAGGTCCAGCTTGGCGTCATGCCGCTGGGCGAATGACGAACCGGCCCGCAGGTCACAGCCTGCGGGCCGGAGTTTATTTCGCGTTCTTCTGATTGTTCTGCGTCAGAATGCGCTCGATCTCGGCCTGAGCGGTGTAGACCTCATCGTGGAAGTGCTGGGCGGAGATACGCTCGGCCCCGTGGCCGAGGATGATGAGCTGCTCAAGATTGTCGCTCGTCGCCACGCGGACGCGGCGGCGGCCGCGAAGCTCAAAGCTCAGGCGCTCGATATACTGATCCGCCGTCTCCGCCTGCCGGGTATAGACGATGTGGATGTTGTGGTATTTTTCTACAGACCCCAGCCCCTGCGGCACCTTGTACGCGTCAAAGACCAGAATAAGTGTGCAGCCGCGGTAGCCCTGATAATTGCACAGCAGGTTCATGAGCACGTGCCGCGCCGTGTCGAGGCTCGTGCGGGCCAGCTCCTTCAGCTCGTCCCACGCAAACAGGATGTTATAGCCGTCGACCAGCAGGAAATCATCCGCCGGGCCGAGGCTTTGCAGAAATTCGCGCTTGTCCTCGCTGCGCAGCATCATCTGCGGCAGCACATCGCGGCGGCGGATCGCACCGTAGGTGCGCTCAAAGATCGCCAGCAGCTCCTTTTCCAGTTCCGGCGCGCCGCCGGGCGCAACGGATTTTACGATCCGCTGCGGCTCCTGCCGCGCGGGGCCTCCGAGCCGAAGCAGCGGCAGATGCGCCGCCGCGTCCACGTCCTGCCACTTGACCTCGTAACCCGCGCCGTGCGCGCAGAACACGGAGCTTGCCGGATTTTCCAGATCGCGCGCTGGGTCGTAGCCCAGCTCTTTTACGATCTGCTCCTGCTCCCGGCAGGGCCGGTAGCCGCTGACGCGCAGCTGGATACGTCCGCGGCCCCTTGTATAGGCCGTAAGCTCCGTCTGATACTCCCGCAGCAGCCGCACAGGCGCGCTTCCGCGCAGCATGGTCTGTTCCCCTTCCTGCTCCGGCGGCTCATATTCGCCCTGCATCCGCTGGATATCCGTGATCGCCCGGCCCACGCTCGGCGCGGGCAGCTCCATGCGGAACGCGTACCACGGTTCGAGCAGCACAGACTGCGCCTTCATGAGGCCCTGCCGCACGGCGCGGTAGGTCGCCTGCCGGAAGTCGCCGCCCTCCGTGTGCTTCAGATGCGCCTTGCCGGAGACGAGCGTAAAGCGGATATCGGTGATCGGCGCGCCGGTCAGCACGCCCCGGTGGGCCTTTTCCGCCAGATGCGCCAGGATCAGCCGCTGCCAGTGCAGCGCCAGCGTGTCCGTCGGGCACATGGTGTCAAATTGCAGGCCGGAGCCGGGCTCTGCCGGCTCCATCAGCAGATGCACCTCGGCATAGTGCCGCAGCGGCTCATAATGCCCCACGCCCTCGACCGGCGCGGCGATCGTCTCAAGATAGACGATGTTCCCCGCGTCAAATGAAACCTTCAGCCCGAAGCGGTCTTCGATCAGCTTCTGCAAAATCTCCATCTGTACCGGCCCCATCAGCTGCACGCGGATCTCGCGCAGCAGCGCGTTCCAGACCAGATGCAGCGCGGGATCCTCTTCTTCGAGCACGCGCAGCTGGCCATACGCCAGCGCCGCGTCCGTGCCGTCGTCCAGAAGCAGGCGGTATTCCAGAACCGGCTGCAAAGCCGGGGCCTGCGCCGCCGTCTCCCGGCCCAGCACATCGCCCGGCATCGTTTTGCTCAGACCCGTCACGGCGCAGACCGTCCCGGCGGCAGCCTGCTGCAAAAGCGTAAATTTACTGCCGGAATAGAGCCGGAGCTGGTCGGCCTTTTCCTCCCAGTCCTCGCCCGAGAGCGTCTGCTTGACCGTGAGCGTTCCGCCCGTGACCTTCAGAAACGTCAGCCGCGCACCCTTTTCATCGCGTGCGATCTTGAATACGTGCGCGCCGAACTCCGCGCCCCGCGCAGGCTCGTCCACGAACCGGCCCAGCGCGTCCAGAAGCGCGTCCACGCCCGTCTGCCGCAGCGCGGAGCCGAACAGGCACGGGAACACCCGCCTGTGCGAGACGAGCGGCGCGATCTGCGCGTCGGAAAGCGTGCCGGAGGCGAGATAGTCCTCCATCAGCGCCTCGTCGGACAGGGAAAGCTCCTCGTAGAGCTGCGCCTGCGGCTGCGAAAAATCAATGCAGCCCTCGTCCAGCTCCGCGCGGACAGCGGCAAGCAGCGCGTCCCGATCCGCCGTCTCCATGTCCATTTTGTTGAAGAACAGAATGACCGGCACCTGATAGCGCCGCAGCAGCCGCCAGAGCGTGACGGTGTGACTCTGGATGCCCGACGGGCCGCTGATAATGAGCACGGCGCAGTCGAGCACCTGCAGCGTCCGCTCCATCTCGGCAGAAAAATCTACATGGCCCGGCGTGTCGAGCAGCGTCAGCGTGCAGCCGGGCAGCGGAAGAACGGCCTGCTTGGAAAAGATCGTGATGCCCCGGCTGCGCTCCTGCGCGTCGGTGTCGAGAAACGTATCGCCGTGGTCGACGCGGCCAAGCGTGCGGATGACGCCTGCCCGGTAAAGCATGGCCTCCGACAGCGTCGTCTTGCCCGCATCCACATGGGCAAGCAGCCCCACGCAAAGCCGTTTTTCCGTCCGTTCCGTTCCCTGTGCGTTCATTGCCGTTCTCCGTTCGTTATGGTCTGGGAGGATTATAGCACAAAAACGGGAAGCCGCCAAGAGGGACAGGCAGACACATGAGGAGACTGTGCGGATATGCCATTGCCTTTTTCGGGGAAATGCACTATAATATTTATAACTATGTAAATTGGGAAGGAGGCGGCTGCGGTGCTGCCGGAGGGTTTTGAGGCGCGGATGCGTGCACTTTTGGGAAGCGAATATGAGGACTTTCTCGCGTCCTTTGACCGGCCGCTCTGCACCGGTCTGCGGAGAAATCCGCTCAAAACCGGCTTTACGGGCGATCTGTCGCGGTTTTCGCTCTCTCCCGTGCCGTGGTGCCCGACGGGGTTTTATTATGACGCGGTCTCCCGGCCCGGCTTATCGCCGTATCACGCGGCGGGGCTTTATTATCTGCAGGAGCCGAGCGCCATGGCCCCAGCGGAGCTTTTGGACCCGCAGCCGGGCGAGCGCGTGCTCGACCTGTGCGCGGCCCCCGGCGGGAAATCGACGCAGCTGGCAGGCAAACTCCGGGGAAAGGGGCTTCTGGTCTGCAACGAGATCAACGCCAAGCGCGCGAAAATTCTTTCCGGGAATATCGAGCGGCTGGGCATTTCCAACACGCTGGTCCTGAACGAGCACCCGAAGCGGCTGGAAGAGCGCTTCGCGGGGTATTTTGATAAAATTCTCGTCGACGCCCCCTGCTCCGGCGAGGGGATGTTCCGCAAGGAGGAGGCCGCCGTCACCGACTGGACGGAGGGCACGAACGCCATCTGCGCCAACCGCCAGCTGGAGATTCTGACCTCCGCCGCAGCCATGCTCCGCCCCGGCGGGCGGCTGGTTTACTCCACGTGCACGTTCTCTCCTGTGGAAAACGAGGGCGTGATCTCGGACTTTTTGTGGAAAAATCCAGATTTTTCTGTAGAAAAGCCGGACGTGCCGTTCTTTTCTCCCGGCAGACCCGATTGGGTGGCGAATCCCGCGCCGGGATTGGAAAAAACGTTCCGCCTCTGGCCGCATAAGCTTTTGGGCGAGGGGCACTATGCCGCCGTCCTCCGCCGGGCGGGGGACGAAGCGCCCGCAGTGCTTCCGCCGGAGCCTGCGGCCAGGTGCCCGCAGGAGCTGACGGACTTTTGCGCCCGGACCGGCGCGGCCTTGCCGGAGGGGAAGCTGCTGCGGTTCGGGGAGGTGTGCTAGCTCGTCCCGCAGGAACTGCCGGAGGTAAAGGGGCTGCGGGTGCTGCGCGCGGGGCTGGAGCTTGGCGCAGTTTTGAAAAACCGCTTTGCGCCCGCGCACGCGTGGGCGCTGTGGCTGGAAACGCTGGAAAGCAGTGTCTCGCTTGAAGAATCCGACCCGCTGCTTGCCCGGTATCTGTCCGGCGACGTGCTGCCGTCCGACAAGCGCGGCTGGACGCTCGTGCAGGCGGACGGGCTTTCGCTCGGCTGGGCAAAGGGCGACGGAAGCCAGCTCAAAAATCACTATCCGAAGGCGCTTCGCCGCCCGGTTTAAAAACAGGAGGATGCACTATGGCAAAGACAGTCCTGATCGTAGAGGATGAACGCGCGATCGTAGAGATCCTGAAATTCAATCTCAAGCGCGAAGGTTATGAGACGCTTGAGGCGCTCGACGGCGAGACGGGTCTGCTGCTTGCGCAGACAAAGGACCCGGATCTGATCTTACTGGATGTCATGCTGCCGAAAATGAACGGCTTTGATATCTGCAAGACGCTCCGCGGCGAAAACCGCACCACGCCCATCATCATGCTCACGGCCCGTGAGGAGGAGATGGACAAGGTCTTCGGCCTTGAGACCGGCGCGGACGACTATATGACCAAGCCCTTCTCCATGAAGGAGCTGATGGCCCGCGTCAAGGCGAACATCCGCCGCCGCAGCATGGAATACGCCCCGGCGCAGAGCACTGCGGGCCAGATCGAAGCGGACGGCCTGTGCCTGAACCCGGAGACTTATCAGGTCACGAAAAACGGCACGCCGGTCGAGCTGACGCAGAAGGAATATGATCTGCTGTCCTATCTCATCCGCGAGCGCGGGAAGGTCTTCTCCCGGGAAGATCTCATGCAGCGGGTATGGAACTATGACTATTACGGGGATATGCGCACGGTCGATGTGACGGTGCGGCGGCTTCGTGAAAAGATCGAAGACGATCCCGGCAAGCCCCAGTATATCCTGACCCGGCGCGGCGTCGGCTATTATTTCGCGGGATAACGCAGCTTCCCGCGCGAGAAAGGAGGGGCGGCCATGCGGTCCCTGCGCATGAAGATGGTCATGATCATGGTGATCCTGATCCTGGCCCTGATGCTGACGACAGGCGCGTTTTTGATGAGCGGCGTCGGCAATTTCTATGTGTCCCAGTTCTATGAGCAGATGGAGGGCACGTTTACCCCGGAATTCATCGCCCAGCTGCAAAGGCTCTCGGCGGAGGACAACGCCCCCGCGCAGATGAAGGAACTTCTCATGGCGCAGGCCGGGCTTGGCATCGATATCACGGGCCGCAACGTCTACATTCTTGACCAGACCGGCTCCGTGCTCGACAGCTCGAACCAGCGCACCACGGTCGTGATGACGCAGAACATTCTGTCCGCCATGAACGGCGAGGTCGGGCAGAGCAGCTCGGTCACGAACGATTATATGGATCTGGCCGTCCCCGTCGAGTCGGACGGCGCGCAGTATATCGCCTACATCCGCGACAACCGCGCCACGGTCGACGCGCTGACGAGCGAACTGCTGATCATCATCCTGCGCGCGCTGGCGCTGGGTCTGGTGATCTGCGTGATCTTGTCGTTCCTGCTGTCGCAGATTCTGATCACACCCATCCGCGCGCTGACCGTCGGGACGAAACGCGTCGCGGCAGGGGACTTTGCAAACCGCGTCACGGTAGACAGCCGCGACGAGATCGGCGATCTGACCCGGAACTTCAACCACATGGCAAAGGTCCTGCAGGACACGATCTCCGAGGCGGAGAACGAGCGCAACAAGCTTTCCACGCTGTTTCTGCACATGACGGACGGCGTCGTCGCGTTCAACACCTCCGGAACCGTCATCCACTATAACCCCGCCGCCACGCAGATGCTCGCGAAGAACCTGTCAAGCCAGACGACCTTCGACGAAATTTTCTCGAAGGAAGCCGAGCTTGACACGCTCCTGACCCTGCGCAGGCCGCAGTATATCGAGGCGCAGAAGACCGTCGGCGAACGGGAGCTGGAGCTGTTCATGGCCCCGTTCTCGTCCGACCACGCGCAGGGCGGTGTGCTCGTCGTCATCCACGACGTCACCGAGCAGCGCAGGAGCGAGCAGCTCAAGCGCGAATTCGTCGCCAACGTCTCGCACGAGCTGCGAACGCCGCTGACCAATATCAAATCCTACGCCGAAACGATCGTCGACACCGGCGACGAGCTGCCGCCGGAGCTGCGCTCGAACTTCATGAACGTCATCATCAGCGAGGCCGACCGCATGACCCGCATCGTGCAGGATCTGCTCACGCTCAGCAAGATCGATTACGGCAAGATGGAGATGAACATCTCCCGGTTCCCGTTCCTCAAAGCCGTGCAGAATGTCTACGACGCGGCAAAGCTCAACGCCGAGCAGAACCACCACCACACTATGACGCTCACCTGCGAGGGGGACATTCCCGACGTCAACGGCGACCGGGAGCGCATCGAGCAGGTCATTACCAACATCGTCTCCAACGCTGTCAAGTATACGCCCGACGGCGGCAAAATTACCGTGACGGCAAATTGTGCGGACGGCGAAGTAATGGTGTCCGTTGCCGACAGCGGTGTGGGTATGGATAGCGACACCGTCAAGCACATTTTTGACAAGTTTTACCAAGGCGACAAGTCGCACACTACCCCTGGCAACGGGTTGGGGCTATCCATTGTTAAAAAAATTGTGGATTTGCAACACGGCAGTGTGACGGTGGACAGTACCCCTGGCAAGGGCAGTACCTTTACCGTGGTGTTGAGTGAGGATGCGAAATGACAAATTTGACGGAACAAGATTTGCTAGATAAGTTTGTGGAAATTGTGGAAAACTCACACAAAATCGTGTTTTTCGGCGGTGCGGGTGTGTCGACGGAAAGCGGTATCCCCGACTTTCGCAGTACCGACGGCTTGTACAACACCAAGTACGATTATGCGCCGG
>ENA-ORNY01001541-ORNY01001541.1-human-gut-metagenome-genome-assembly--contig:-NODE-1541-length-13038-cov-5.730340_pt1 | contig 13038 bp, 14 predicted proteins | sample MGYA00242122_ERZ509036 | MGnify/ENA primary metagenome ERZ509036 (study PRJEB26280, sample SAMEA2338696) | human gut metagenome | biome: human gut; feature: human-associated habitat; material: faeces... | reverse complement strand
CTGCCGAGCGCGTTGTGGTCTCTCACCACTTAGTTGTTGCTCATGCCGGGCGCACCAGAAAAGACCCGCGCCCGCGGGTGCAGGCACAGGTCGGAAAAGGGTGATATTCAATTGTGATTTACTTGATTTTCTCGGCTTCCAGATCTGTCAGCGGCACAGCCGCAGTTCTTGATGGCCATTGGCGGCTTATGCACCGCAGGCGTTGGCGTTGATTGTGTCAATCACGCCCTTAATCCCCTTCCACACTGACAAATCCGTAAACACCTCGATGATGCTGCCCTGATCGATGAATGGTGCTTCCTGTAGAATCGACATATCCTTCATCATGCCGTTATGCACAATGTACTCCACAATTTGATTCACAAAATAGATTTGCCGGCTGTCCAGATTTACATTGGTCAAATAAGCGGAAAATGCTTCTTTTGCGGCATTCATATCCAGCCCGACGATTTCGCGGATGAACTCGCCCAGCGGCTTCTTTCCGTACTCGGCTTCGTAATCCTGCTTTGTTCCGACTTCGCTCCAGAGAATTTCCTCTAGCTGGGTAATGTCGCTGTCCGTCAGCGGAACATTCATCTTGAGTTTCGCAATCGCCAATTCATTCTGATGCTGGCGGACGTAAAACTCAGCCCGCATTTTGTAATTTTGCAAGTCGTCGTTTTCCAATTCCGACTGTTTCCATTCAATGGAAAGGATTTCATCACCAAAGCCTGTTTCGTAAGCGGATTGCTCGTTTGTGATGTATTTCATCAAATCACGCAGGGCTTTGCGGATTTTCTCCAATTCATCCACTCCCGTATTTTCCACATAATCGGTATGCAGTATTTTCTCCAGCAGTGCCGATTGTGCCGCAATTTCCGGCACATTGGCGATTTTGCTGAGCGCATCTGCCTTTTGCAGCAAGTCATGATGCGCCCGATTGTACGGCAGTCCCGCGAGATGCGCCAGCTCCATGCCGTACAAGAGCGCGTCAAAGCGCAGCGCCTTCGGGTCATCCGGCTCCGGCAAAAGCAGAGGCGCTAACTCCTGCTGCATCATCAGCGTGTCCTCGTAGCTCAATGACTGATATCGGTTCGGTCTTGTATACAATTCAACGAATTTCATATGCTGTTTGACGGCGAAGTTGTCTTGGTTCAATTCCGATACTTTGCGCACCATGTCATCCACCAAAGTTTGACGGAATGCGGACAATTCGTCGGTTTTGTACACTGCGTCCTGCAATTTGAACGCCATTTGTGCCTTCAACGAAAAAAGCGCTCCTTGAAGCGAGCGTGCGCTGGCATTGGCATTGCCTTTGCTCATGCGGAAAAACTCGAAGTTTCCGCAGAAGTCGAAAATATAGAACTTGTCCTTGTCTTTGCCGTCAATCAACCCCGGAGAGAGGCGCGTGCCGCGGCCTATCATCTGCCAGAATTTTGCCTTGCTCATCACCTTCTTGAAGAACACAAGGTTTAACACTTCCGGCACGTCGATGCCCGTATCGAGCATATCCACCGAAATAGCAATCTGCGGCAGTTTCTGCGGGTCGGAAAACTCGTCGATAGCGCTCTGCGCATAAGTCATGTAGTTGTCGATGACCTTCGCATAGCCGTACAAATGCGGATATTCGCGGTTGAAAATCTCCAAGATTTTCTCCGCGTGCGTGTGATTCTTGGCGAAAATGATGCTCTTTCCGATTTTGCTGCCGTAGTCAATTTTCAGCCCGTCGGTCATCAGCGTATTCAGCACCTTGCGAATGGTATCCTCATTAAATACCCATTCGTTTAACGCGGATGGCATCACGCATTCCGGCACATCGCCGTTTTCATCCGCAAATTTCGCCTCGTATTCCTCTTTCTCCTCGTCGGTCAATTCGTCGTATACAATGCCCTGCTGAATGAACTTCAGCGTCGTTTCTACCGATACGAAGTCGCACAGATAGCCGTCTTTGACTGCCTGCGCTAATTCATAGCCATACGTCGGCGCACCGTTGCCCAAATCAAAAAGTGCATAAGTATTCTTGTCGATTTCATCCTTCGGCGTCGCCGTCAAACCAACCAAGGGCGCATCAAAGTAGGTAAAAATGTCGCGATATTTGTTGTAGATAGAGCGGTGCGCCTCGTCGCAGATGACCAAATCAAAGTGCCCGACCGTGAACAGCTTGCCTTCCGCATCCTCAATGGCGTCGATGCAGTTCATCATCGTCTGGTAGGTCGAGAAGACGCAGTGCGCCGTGGTATTGTCCCGCTCTTCGCAGAGATTCGTAACCGAAAGTTCCGGCAGCAGGTTCACGAAGCTGCGTTTCGCCTGCGTGACCAGCGAGTTTCTATCTGCCAGAAACAGGATATTCTTCACCCAGCCGTGTTCCAGCAGCACCTTGCACAGCGCAATCACCGTGCGCGTTTTGCCCGAACCTGTCGCCATTACCAGCAGTGCTTTGCGGCGGTTGCGCGCATCAAAAGTGTTGCAAACAGCCTTGATTGCGTTCTCCTGATAGTACCGTCCGGCGATGTTCTCGTCCACCACAATATTGTCCAAATGCGTGCGCATCCGCAGCAGGTTGAACAACTTCTCCAAATCGCGCTTTGACCAGATAGCGGCGCACTTGCGCTCCGGATACTGCCCGTCGTCGATTTTCGTTTCAAACCCGTTGGTTAAGAAGATTACTGGACGCCGCCCCTGCTGCTTCTCGATAATATCCGCATACAGTTTCGCCTGCTGCCGCCCCACCGCCGGATCCACGCAGGAGCGCTTCGCCTCCACAATCGCCAGCGCCTTGCCATCGTCGCCGTACAAGACATAATCCGCATAGCCCGTCTCGCTCTTGTTCGGCATACCGGGCAGCTTGACCTCGTTCAGCCAATTCTTTCCCTCAACCCAGCCGGCATCCTGCAGCATTGCATCAATATACAGTTTTCGCGTCTTGTATTCGGAAATTTCCAGCGGCTTCGGCACATACGACTGATGCTGCTCTTCGCGGCGCTGCGTCAGCTGTTCCTTGAGTGCGGCATTCTCTTTGATGAGCGCATCCAGCTTGCGCGCGGCGTCCTCGTCCACCGCGGGCGGGGTCGGCTGTGCGCTCTGCTCCGCCAGCAAAGCGGGATTGAAGGTGTGTTCGGTGTAATTTTCGCCGTAGCAGTACGCCAGAAAATCGAAAAAAACGAACAGGTTTTGCAGACACAGCACCGCCTGTTCGCGGGTGATGACCTTGCCGCCATGCGCGGCGTTATTCCCCATGCGGCGGATGAAATCCAAGCGAAAAATCAGCTGCTCATCCACGATGCCGCGGAACTCCTCGGTATTGATGAGGGTGACGAGCTTATCATCCCACGGCGCGACCAGCGACCCGTCCACCGCATACATCCACTTGACCGCCGCCTCCATCGCCCGGCGGCAGTTGAGGACGCACGCCGCGGGGTCGATGGACAGGATTTTCTCCGCGGATTCGGCGATTGGGGCGAACGCGGCGAAGGACGGGATGGAGAGGTAGGGGGAGAAATTGGACATGAGAGTCACCTCTTTATGGACTATTAAGCGCTATTTACTTGCTTTCCTTATACAGCTTTACAAGCAACACAGAATTAACGGCTACCAACCCCAGCACATAGTCAACCAGACAGTCAGGTGCGTCTGTTATCTCGCTGCCTTGCCCGTATCCAGCTACTTTATTGCGAACAGTCGGCGCACCACTTTTTAAAGTTTCAATAACCTTATTCAAGTGATTATTCATATATTCCGGAAAAAAACAGTTGTCTTTCAAAGTATCTAATAAATTTTTTGCTGCAAGATTTTTTGCATCAATATTATATTTCTTTTCGCAAATGGTTTTCATTACGCTCTCAAAGCACTTTCCAGCATTGAGAATTGCGTCTTTGTTGTTGCCAGCGCGCCTCGCTTCAAAAGCATTGCGATATTCTTCCTCTGCACCCGCAAACTCCTCATCGCACAGAAGCTGCAAGGCGGGTTTTACATATTGCGCATGAACAGTTTGATTGTCAATTCTCATAAGTTGACCGTTTGTTACTTCATAGCCCAGATTGTGTTGTTTGAAACGGTCGTTCAATTCTGTGAAAGCACGCTGTATAGCATAAATCATTTCATAAGACACAGCATATTGTTTGGGCTTTGTGGGGTCGATGCGCCAATTTAGCATATTGCAGATAAAGTCAATTAAATCGAGCAATTCATCAGTAGTCGAATCATCAATATATTTATCAAATGCGAGACGTGCAGTTCTGGAATCATGAATAGTGTATCCTCCTAAATTTCTAAATCCTTTCTCACGGCAATATTGTTTAGCTAAAAACATAGCTAATTCATCATTAGCACTGTTGCATACGTCCGATAGTATGTACATAAATTGATTCCTAAATTCCACTGGCAAATCGTCATATTGCAGAACATCTGGAACATCTTCTCCACGCTGTCTTTGCGAAAAAAACTTGTAAGCCATACCTTCACTCCTTTACCCGAAGTACTCTTGCATTAGCGCAAGTTTTACCATCTCCATTTTACTCAAAACTTGCTGAATTGTCAATCTGCTTTTGTCTATTTTGGAAACAAAAGTAGCAAATTGTTCTTGAAGTTCAATTGGCGGAACAATAACCCGTATCTCATTCAGCTTTGCTATCGTTAAACGAGTAATTGCAGCACCACCCATATTCATCCTTATATTTGAGTACATTTCAGCATTATTCAAAACTCCACATAGGAAGCATCCATTTATTACATTTCTGTCCTGTTTCAATAGCGCAACACTTGATAGTAAAGAGAACTCTTCGTGTAGTGTATTCACCATTGCAATGCCAGTAGTTACTCCATCCTTGATATACAGTACATCACCATATTCTGGATTGCAACGTTCATAGATAGGTCTATGTACTTCTTCAGGAATATATGTAATGTTTGAAAAATCAAATCCATTAATCCGTATATTTTTGGCTGTCACATACTTGTATGCACCTGTTGCAAAACTTTCTGGTGAAAAATGCGTTCCGTCTGTTAATTTTTTGCACACATGACCCAGTTTCTTTTCTTCCCATCCCATTGGGTTACTAACAGGATCCCCAAACATCTCCACAAACTTCGCCTTGACCATCAAGTCAAGTTCGTCCACCATCTTCCTGCACACCTCAATCCCCTCCGACACCTTATCAAGCGTATCAGCGATATGGTGTTGCAATTGAAAATCAACATCAGGAATGTCGAAGCTGTTGAGGTATTGGTCGAGTTTTAGGTTGTGCAAGCCTGTTGTTTTATTTTCGTATTGTCTCGTTCCACCAAAGCTATAATTGGCAAAGAGGGCATAAAACACATATCGCGGATACCATTTTGTCTGGTCTACGACACGCAAAAGCCCAGTGAAATTGTTGATTAAGTACTTATTCTCTTCTGAATCGAAGTAAACAACACGACCAACGGGTTTTGTATCACTGCCACCAGATTTTTCAATAATAATATCGCCCGGTCTTAAAAACTTCTTTGATAAATCCTTCGTCGGAATATCTCGTAAAACCACATTGGCAAAGTTAATAACCCCGGTGTCTGTAAAATTCGTGGTTCGCAGTACCGGAATACCATTGCCATCTTCGCAATCGTTTCCCCATTCCCCCGAAATAGCTTTTCCAGTAATATCAATTAGCTTCATCCCGTCATCCCCCTCTATCAATCGGTGACAAACTGTCACCAGTTGCGAATTTTCTGCAAGCGCCGCGCATTTTCAGCGAACCATCCCCCTCAATTCCTCCAAAACCTCCCCCAGCCTTGCCATATCCGCATCAATCTGCGCCATAATCTCCTGCGTCGAGGGGTACTCCACCGCCTGATATTCGGTCTTTTTGTATTTGTTGATGCTCAGGTCGTAGCCGTTTGCGGCAATTTCTTCCTTCGGCACAAAGAAACTCTTGTCCGTGCGCTGGCGGGTTTCCTCCGCTTCAAGAGCGTGGAAGCGCGCCACAATGTCGGGAATGGCGTTGTCGGGGGTGGGCGTGCGCTTGTCGTCGAGGGTGAGGCCGTCCGCCTGCATATCGTAGAACCACACCTTGTCCGTGCCGCCATGCCCAGTCTTGGTGAAAATCAAAATCGCGGTGGATACGCCCGCATAGGGCTTGAACACGCCGCTGGGCATCGAAATCACCGCTTCCAGGCGGTTGTTGTCGATGATTTCCTGCCGAATCGCCTTGTGCGCCGCCGACGAGCCGAACAGCACGCCGTCCGGCACGATGCACGCGCAGCGCCCGCCGATGCGAAGCATCCGCAGGAAGAGCGCGAGAAACAGAAGCTCGGTCTTCTTCGTTTTGCAGACCTTCAGCAGATCCGCGGATACAGTATCCGCGTCCAGACTGCCCTTGAACGGCGGGTTGGCGAGGATCAGGGAATACTTGCCCTTGTCCGGGTTCTGATCGCTGAGACTGTCGCGGTACTCGATAAACGGGTTGTCGATGCCGTGGGTCATCATGTTCATCGCACCGATACGGAGCATGGTCCGGTCCATGTCGTAACCGAAGAACATGTGGTTCATATAATGATCCTTTTTCTGGCGATTGAAGAAGATCTCTTCCTTGCGGCGCTCTTTCAGATATTCGCCCGCCGAAACAAGGAAGCCGGAGGTGCCGCAGGCCGGGTCGCAGATCACGTCGTCGGCTTTGGGGTCCATCAGCTCCACCATCATGCGGATGATGTGGCGCGGCGTGCGGAACTGGCCGTTCAGGCCGGACTGGCTGATCTTGCTGAGCAGGTATTCGTAAGTATCGCCGCGCACGTCCGCCGCCTGCGATTCGCTCATCAGACGGTAAATTTCGTCCAGCGCGTCCACGACCTTGGAGAGCAGCAGCGGCGTCGGCAGCTTGAAAATGGCATCGTCCATGTACTTGGAATAGGCGCTGTTTTTATCGCCGTGCAGATTCTTGATGAAGGGGAATACCGATTCCTGCACAACGGTATACATTTGCGCGGCAGGGAAGTCGTGGAACACGCTCCACTTGAGCTGGCGGCCATCCACGGTGCGCTCACCGATCTGTACCTCATCGGCGAAGATGCTCTGATACGGCAGACCCAGCATGGCCGCCTCCTTTACCCGGCGGTTGTCGGAATCGTCAAGGTCGTGAATGAACATCAGATAGGTGATCTGCTCGATCACATCCAGCGGGTTGACAAGGCCGCCCGCCGCGAAAATGTCCCAAAGACTGTCGATTTTGTTTTTCAGCTCACCGGTGATCATTTCTTTTTCTCCCTTGCGTTCTGTATTGTCAAGTATCAGGCGATATATGCGTTTATATTAATTATACTTTGATTCACGCAGGAACGCAAATAAACAATTGGTTTGTTTTTCCCTCGCTCGTCAGAATTCGTCACGGCGGCGCGAAATGCGCATAATCTCCCGCGGTTGGTAAACAATAGGTTTGCCGGACATTAAAAACACAAGGGAGAAGATAAATATGAAAGCAACCGGAATTGTTCGCCGCATCGACGATCTCGGACGCGTCGTCATCCCCAAGGAGATCCGCCGCACCCTGCGCATCCGCGAGGGTGACCCGCTGGAGATCTACACGGAGAAGGACGGCGAGGTCATTTTCAAAAAATATTCGCCCATGGGCGAGCTGAGCAGCTATGCCGCAGAGATCTGCGAATCGCTCTATAAGTCCACAGGCGGGACGGTCGCCGTATGTGACCGCGACAGCATGATCGCCGTATCCGGCGGCGGGAAAAAGGAGCTGCTGGAAAAACCTGTCAGCAAAGCGCTGGAGGAGATCATGGAAAACCGCCGTGCCGTGCGCACGGATTCGGGCAGCCGCGCGCCCCGGCCGGTCGAGTCGGCGGAGGATTACGCCATCGCGGTGGCCGCGCCGATCCTGGCCGAGGGCGACGTGCTCGGCTGTGTGATGTTCCTCTCGCACCCCGGCTCTCCGGCAGCGACGGATCTGGAATTCAAGCTCGCGCAGACGGTGGCGGGATTCCTCGGGCGGCAGATGGAGGGCTGACGGCGAAGACCGTCAAAATATTTTTTCGTTTGGGTGTTGACGGGCGGCACAAACTGTGGTAATATAACTCTTGCAATATCGCGGGGTAGAGCAGTTGGTAGCTCGTCGGGCTCATAACCCGGAGGTCATTGGTTCAAGTCCATTCCCCGCAACCATCATAACAGCCGATTTCATCACGAAATCGGCTGTTTTTCTAACATTTTCGCATTAAATGCAAAATGGCGACGGGAGCGGAATTCAACTTTAATTCAACTCCCGCTCTTTTTAAGCCTGTTTAAGGAAGATTTCGGCCAGAATATCAGCGTTCTTTTTATCCGCTTCTTCCATAGCATGAGCATAAATATTGGCCGTTGTGCTTACCTGTGCGTGGCCGAACCGCTTTGATATGCTCACGCTGTCCACGCCGTTAAAATACAGCATCGAGGCCATTGTATGACGGAACGCATGGGGATTAACATGTGGAAGATTATGGCGCTTGCTGAATTTGCCGAGCCAGTCTGTTACGCTGTCGGGGTGCATGGGGCTTCCGTTATCCTGCGAGAATACAAAGCCCCGATACTGAAAATACTCTCCCATCCGAAGCCGCTCCTCATACTGCCATAGCTGATATTTCTTCAAAAGCTGCATTGTTTCCGCCGGGAGAGAGACATACCGCTTTGAGCGTTCCGTTTTCGGCGTCTCTTCGTATATGCCCCGTTCCGTTGTATACAGAATATTATTGCATATATAAATGCGCGATCCTTTGAAGTCGACGTTTTCCCATTTCAAGCCGAGTATTTCCCCGCGCCTTGCTCCGGTGATAAGCAGCATGTGTGTGAGGGTTTTCCATTTTATCGGCTCGCTTTCCAGCGCATCACGGATGGCAGCAACAGTCTCCGGCTGGAAGTAATTTACCTCTTTCTTTTCTGCTTTCGGGAGCATTACGCGGTCAGCCGGATTTGAAGGTATAAGCCCTTCTTTTACCGCCTGATCAAGCACGGTGTGTATCAGCCGGTGATGTTCAAGAACCGTTTTAGCTGAAAGCGTCCGGGTATTTTCGTGAATGACGAACAGTTTCTCGAGCGGGTCGCCTATGGCGGCAGCAACAGCCAGCGCAGCATCACGGTTGACCGGCTTTCCCTTGACCGCATCGTACACCGCGCAGAGCGGGACACCGGACTTTTCGGCGATTGAGGAGCGAGAGATCCGTTTTTCTTTGAGCAGAGCCGCAAGGTTCTGACGTGCCGTTGCTCGCTGAGCGCCTTTACCTGCACCGGGCTTTGCAAGCGCTGTATATAGGCTGTTCAGATGATCGGGGCGCAGCTCCTTGAGCTTTATGTGTCCAATGGCAGAGTATATGCGCTCTGTAAGCTCGCGGTATCTTACTATGGTGCTGTGCTTTGCCCCGCGCTGTTCTTTCAAGTCAATTACATATGCGCAGTAATCGGCAAACCTCTGGCGGCTGTCGGAAGTTATGCCCTGTCTGCATTCCTTTTCAAAGGTCGCGGCGAAAGCTTCGGCCTTTTTTCGTGCGCTCTTTTCCGTCCAAGTTGGCGAGACATCAAATGTTGCAGTAAACGGCTTTAGCTGTTTACCGTCTGCCCCGCGCCCGCGATGTACGCGGACGGAATAGGAAATCAGTTTACCGGCTTTATCCCTGCGTTCCTGTATGTTGGCCATTGCTGCCGCCTTTCTGTTTAATACAGCCTGAGCGTTTTAGCTCTCTTAGTGCCTCCTGAATCTCTACCAAAACAGCGCTCTCAATCGTCCTGTCGCTTAATTGCAGCGCACGCACATCTATCGTACCGTCCGTATCTGTAACCGAATCAGAGAGCCGCCGATCTGTTATCCGATCTGTTATTTGCCCATTTTCCCATAATTGCTTCGTCACGCATTGGCGACTGTATGAGAAATAGAAGTTTATCAAATCCAGAACCGCACGATGCGTCGATGAACTCGTTTTATATCGAGCGTCAAAGACCAGTGCGGATAATGCGTCGAGGTATTCATGCACATCCCATTTTGCCCATGTTGTGAGTGTATTAATGACCTCAGGCGGAAGGCCAAGAGCAGCGGCCATTTCATTTTCTCCGTGTGTCCGCGAATCATAGTCACAGAGCAGATATCCGAGATCGCAGTTAAACAGTTTTGATAAGCAGAGCAGATCGCTTAATGACGGTATGCGTGCTCCTCGTTCCCAATCGGAAATGTTTCCTTGACTTTTTGTTCTGCCGTCTGCATTGCTTGTGCCGGACAACTCGGCAACTTTATCGCCTAATTCAGACTGGCTCCATTTTCTCGCGAGCCGTTCCTGCTTAATTCGAGCACCTACTTGCTGGCAGCGAGAAACTGCCATCTCCTTAATATCTAAATTTTCGATATTTACACATCCTATCACAATCTGATATTTAAATTTTAGCATAGAATCCTTCGCCACGTCAAGATACAATATATGTATCTAAAAAACGAAAAACAAAAACACGGAGGTATATGCAATGTCAACGTATCTTTCAATCCGTCAAGTGGCAAAAACCGGGCTGATTTCCGAGTACCTGCTCCGGCTTATGGAAAAGCAGGGAAAGCTGCCCGGCGTCTATTCAGGGCGCAAAAAGCTTGTAAACCTTGAGATGCTCGAAGCGCAGCTCGCGGAAGAAAGCGCAGGTGGCCAGGAATGACAGAAAACAAAAAGACCTGTTCCGCTGCTGTAACAGCGGAACAGGCAATCGGCAAAAGTGCGGAAGCAGATTTGTCTATAGAGGATTATACTTTCCCGCCATTCGTGCGTCAAGTTTCACTTTTTATTCCGCGTGGTGCAGAAAACGCCATTTCGGCAAGGGAACTTGCGCGGCGGGTTGGGTATCGCGGCACGCGAGCATTGCGCCTTACGATAGAGCGGGAACGAAGGGCGGGGGAATTGATCCTTTCTTCGGGCGACGGCTATTATCTCCCATCAAGCGATGCCGAGCAGGCACGCCGGGAGATCGAGCGTTTTGTTCGTCGAACTGACGCCCGCATGCGGAGCAACCGTGAGAGCGTCCGCTCTGCGAAGCGGTTTCTTCGCCGATATTCCAATGCGGAGATAGAAGGACAGGAGGCGTTGCCCCTTGACTAACGAACTTTTTACCGTGTGGGTCTCGGATGTTCATTTTACAGATTGGGACGATTACGGAGCGAACATTCTCACATATCGAGATATGACCATTGACGAGATCAAGCATCTTTTAGACCTTTCACTCGTGCGCGGGTATGAAACCATTATTGCGAGGCAGCCATACAGGCGGTGAGGAGACGTGAGCAGGACAAGACGCGGAGAACCACTCAAGGGCTGGCTCTCCGCCCTTCCTGACTGTCGAGACCGGAGATTCATACAAATCGGCAACTCCCTGATGCTGTCAAAGGATTTCCAAAAACTGTCAGCAGGGGCGCGCTGGTTATATGAAGCTATGTCGATGGAGAGCGGCGGTCGGCGTGATTTTATATTCCCGCTCTCTGCCGCTAAAAAATATGGCATAAGCGCCCGCTCGCTGTGGCGGCAGGTTGATGAGTTGATCGGAGCGGGATGGATCACATCACAGAGCGGAGCGACGGTGCGGCAGCCGAATAAATACGCTTTTTCTTTCGAGTGGAAAGCGCAGAACAAATAACAATAAGCCGCATACCCTCTGGCTATATATAGTATATCCGTGCCAGAGTGGCATAAGGCAAAATGCAGTAAAAATTCACTGGTTGTGCCGTTTTGGCATAGTCCGGCTTGAGATAAAGCGCCAGACTATGCCAGAATGGCACAAGATTGGACACTCACATATGCCAAAATGGCATAGCCAAAATGAATGTTCCGTGAAACGATAAGGGGCGGTATTTCGCTCGTTGCTCTCGCACCTATGAGCGGGTGAATGGCAAACGGGAACCGTCAAAGTAAAGCGGCGACAAAGCGGCGAGAATATCCCGTTTGTGACGATCAAAAACGCCATCGAACAAAGAGCGAGCAAAGAGAAATCACCGTCTTGAATATTCCTCTGTGAAGCCGCGAGAAAGCCGCGTGAGAACGTGTTGAAGCAAGGATGAAGCAAGAGAATATCCAATTGAACCCCGAGCGAACGCCGAGAAATCGGCTGTTGAGTGCGCACCCGCGAAGCCGTGACAAAGCCGTGAGAACCACACAAAACCCGAGAAAACGATAGGTGTATTTTCCCGACTGAAATTCGGGAAAATGACTGTGCTGCACGAAGGGGTAATATAGCGCAAGAAGAGCGGGACAAGTATCCCGCTCTCCGTCTATCATATTGACCGGCTTAACCGCCTCCACCGAGAAGTCCGGCGCTTTCCAGAATACCCACGACCGCCGCCCGCGTCTCTGGGACTTGTATTGCCATTTCAAGAAACCGGGTAAACTGCTCATCATTCATAGCGCAGATCATTTCTATAAGCTCTCTCTGATTGTCCGTCATGCTCTCACCCCCAGCCCGTAAAGGTAAATCATAGACATTTCTTCTTCGGAGTTCTTCGAAACAACACGGATTGCATTCAAAAGATCAAGATCAATAGACGGGAAATCGCTGTCATTCTCTACTGCATCTTGATACCGCTCCCGCATCTTTTCCACGAACTCGACGGCGCGGACGTGGCTCAGATACGCCTGGCGTTCTTTCCTCCAATCCAACCAGATACGGCACAGCGCATCTATAGCAGGATCACCGGCGATTTGCTTCACCTCATGGTATATCTCATCTGACTCTTCATTTTCAGGGCTAATCTCCATGAAGCGTGTAGCCAATTCAACAAGCCGCTGCGCTTTCGGATGAGCCTTGTTGACGCACAGCGTCTCACGATTCATTACTACGAATGTCCACGCTTCGAGCGGGACATGGTACAGGAACTCAATGGTGAATTTCGCTGTGAAATCCAGCTCGGCAGTATCCGTGAGTTTGATAGTCATCTGTTCTGCTGTGCAGTAGCTGAATCCGTTCTCTCTGATCGTCATTTTTATTCTTCCTTTCTTTTGTTGCCGCCCTATTGGGCGGTGGTATAATCTATTTGCACCCGCTACGGGTGTTCTTCAAGCTCTTTGCCTGTTGCTTTGGTCGGCTGTCAGGCAAGGGGC
>ENA-ORNY01001540-ORNY01001540.1-human-gut-metagenome-genome-assembly--contig:-NODE-1540-length-13043-cov-5.286033_pt1 | contig 13043 bp, 13 predicted proteins | sample MGYA00242122_ERZ509036 | MGnify/ENA primary metagenome ERZ509036 (study PRJEB26280, sample SAMEA2338696) | human gut metagenome | biome: human gut; feature: human-associated habitat; material: faeces... | reverse complement strand
CTCCGGCGCGGGCAAAGCAGCCGTCATCACTGCCGGAATACCGGGCGGGGCAGGGGAGGATTCAGCAGAAGCGGATTCCGGGGCGACGACAAGCTGCCGCATCCCCAGCAGCAGAAGCGCCGTCAGGCACGCAAAAAAGACCGCACGTCCCACATGCTTCACCGCGCTTCCTCCCTTCTGCCGAAAAACGAAATTTGTCCCCTGCATGAATGATTCATTCCGCATGGGCACACATACATTTATTATACCGCTTCTTTCCCGTTTCGTCAATGTAACAAGCGGACTTTTCCGGGCAGAATCCGAAAAAATCCACTTTCGCGGACGAAAAACGCACAATTTGAACATTTTCGGCGTTTTTGTCCGCTTGCACTTGCGCGGCAGATGTGATAGGATAAGAGAAAACCGGGAAAAATGCTTTCCGGTGAATTTCAGAAAGGAATGAACAAAATGCCCTACTATTATTATTGGGACTGGACGTATCTGCTGATTATCCCCGGGCTGATTCTCGGCTTGATCGCGCAGGCAAAGGTGAAAAGCGCCTATGCGCAGTGCAGCCGGATTCCCGCCAAGTGCGGTCTGACGGCGAGTCAGATGGTCGCGGATTTGCTCCGCCGCAACGGCAACACCCGCGTGCGCGTCGGGCATGTGTCCGGCGAACTGACCGACCACTACGACCCGTCGAAGGAAGTTCTCAATCTCTCCGACGGCGTGTACAGCAGCAACAGCATTGCCGCGATGGGCATCGCCGCGCACGAGGCGGGCCACGCCGTGGTGATGCACGCTCTGCCGGATCTGGACCCGGTGCACCAGATCACCATCGTGCCCCGGGGCCAGGCAGGGGGCATGACCATCTATCTGCCGGACGAGGACCGGTCGTACCTCTCCCGCAGCTATCTGCTGGACAACATCGCCGGGCTGCTGGGCGGCCGGGCGGCAGAGCAGCTGGTGCTGGGGGATATCTCCACCGGCGCTTCCAACGATATCAGCCGGGCCACCCAGATGGCCCGGAAGATGGTGGGGACCTACGGCATGTCCGACCGCATGGGCAACGTGGCCTTCGACGCCGGACACGACGAGGTGTTCATCGGCAAGTCCATGGCCCAGACCCGCCCCTATTCCGAGGAGACGGCGGCGGAGATGGACCAGGAGATCCGCCGCATCATGGACGAGGCCTATGGCCGCTGCCGGAAAATCCTGGAGCAGTATCGCCCCCAGCTGGACCAGGTGGCCCAGTTCCTGCTGCAGCATGAGACCATGACCGCCCAGGAATTTGAGGACGTGTTCCGCTCGCAGGCATAAAAAATAAACTCCCCCGTCCGGGGCAGCCGAAGCTGCCTGCGGGCGGGGGAGCTCGTTATGGGGATTACTGGTCCTCCTCGGTGAAGTGAACGTGGGAGAAGATGTGGTCCTGGCAGAAGCAGCGGTACCCGGCGCACTTGCTGCAATAGCGGAACTGCAGGTCGGGATAGTCCGTGTCCGTGCGGCCGCAGACGGCGCATTTGTGGTGATAGCCCTTTTGCTGCTGCTGTTGCCGCACGGCCTTTTTGAAGTTTACCGTCTGGGGCGCGTGCCGGTATTTCCGGCGCTGGATAAACGCGTCAATAGCGGGCCAGATGAACACCAGGAAGTTCAGCAGCGCCACCACCGGCAGGATGGCTCCCAGCCAGCTGCCTGCCAGCAGGGACTGCACAATGCCGATGACAAACACCGCAATATCCAGCCAGGCCAGCCACTTGATCTTCACCGGGATGAAGAAGAACAGCAGCAGCCGGGTATCCGGGAACAGGAAGGCGAAGGCCAGGAACATGGACAGGTTCACATACTCCGTGCCGCCCACGGGATAGCCTGTGCCGGAGATGGCGGAGGCCACGATGGTGACGATGGCCGTCAGCAGGACGCCGCTCCAGTAATAGAGGTTGAAGCGGGCGGTGCCCCACTGGCGCTCCAGGGAGGTGCCGATCCAGTAGTAGAAGTACAGACTGATGGCCAGCCAGAGGGGACTGCTGCTGGCGGGGACGAAGATGAAGGTGATGATGCGCCATATCTCGCCCCGAAGGACCTTGCCGCCGTCCAGATACAGGAAGGACAGGGCGTTGGCGTCGGCGCGCATGGTCAGCAGCATCAGAACGTACACCGCCACGTTGCCGATGACGATCCAGCGCATCAGGTCCGGGATGCCAAAGCGGGGGTGCCGGGCGCAGAAGCGGTCCACCGCGGTATAGAGCTTTTTCAAGGGGAAATTCCTCCAATACGATTCAAGTGGGTCTATTGTAACCCATTGCAGGGGAAAAGTCATTACCTTTTTTTGAACATTTCGCCCCCGGTGCTTTCAAAACCGCGTCAGATGTGGTAAAATAACAGTAGCTTGTCAAAAAAGTAATTTTTGACAAGCTACTGTGCGGTTTTTTAGAACTTAAAAAGTTCTAAAAAACCTGTGATTGCAAACGAAAGACACCCCTGATGGGTTTCTTTCGTAACGATCTTCCTTTCCGATAGCGGAAGGTTTCCGGTTTTTTCGACGGTCTTATAACTGTTTAATCGCTTTGAAAGGGGGCGGCGATGTGTTCAAGCGGGCCTATGTGGAGATCACCAACGTGTGCAACCTGGCCTGCTCCTTCTGCCCGGGGACCCGCCGCCCGGCGGGGTATATGCGGCCGGAGGACTTCCGGCTGCTGGCGGAAAAGCTCCGGAGCCACACGGCGTATCTGTACCTCCATGTGATGGGGGAGCCGCTGCTGCACCCGCAGCTGGAGGAGATCCTGGCCATCGCCCGGCAGCTGGACTTCCGGGTGTGCATCACCACCAACGGCACGCTGCTCCCCCGGCGGGGCCGGGCGTTGGCCGGGGTCCACAAGGTCAGCGTGTCCCTGCACAGCTTCGAGGGAAACGACTGCCCCGGCAGCATGGAGGAATATCTTTCCGGCGTGTGGGATTTCTGCCGCCGGGCGGCAGGGGAGGGCGCCCTGTGCGCCCTGCGCCTGTGGAACATCGGGGGACAAGACCGCCGCAACGGCGAGGTGCTGGACTTCCTGAGCCGCCGGCTGGGTGGGGACGTGCTGGCCTTGCCCACGGACCGCCGGGGAAACCGGCGGCTGGCGGAGCATATTTTCCTGGAACAGGCGGAAAAATTTGATTGGCCGGACCCGGAGGCCCCGGAAAGCGGCACGGAGTTCTGCCATGGCCTGCGGCAGCAGCTGGCGGTGCTGTGGGACGGGACGGTGGTGCCCTGCTGCCTGGACGGCGACGGCCGCATGGCCCTGGGGAACCTGTATACAAGCTCGGTGGAGGAAATTCTGGCCTCTCCCCGGGCGGCGGCCATCCGGGAGGGATTTTCCCGGCGGCAGCCGTCGGAGGAGCTGTGCCGCCGGTGCGGCTACGCCGCGAGGTTTTAGCCTATGGATGAGATGGAAAATCGACTGGCCCGGCTGCCCGGGGCCCTGCTTCCCTGGTACCGGGAGAACCGCCGGGTGCTGCCCTGGCGGGAGGAGGTGTCCGCCTACCGGACCTGGGTGTCGGAGATCATGCTGCAGCAGACCCGGGTGGCGGCGGTGATCCCCTATTTTCAGCGGTTCATGGCGGCCTACCCCACGGTGGAGGACCTGGCCGCCTGCGACGAGGGGGAGCTGATGCGGCTGTGGGCCGGATTGGGATACTACAGCCGGGCCAGGAACCTGCGCCGGGCGGCGCGGGTGATCGCGGAGGAGTACGGCGGGGCGTTCCCCCGGACGTATCAGGAGCTGATGGAGCTGCCGGGGGTGGGGGACTACACCGCCGGGGCTATCCTGTCCATCGCCTTCGGGGAGCCTGTCCCGGCGGTGGACGGCAATGTGCTGCGGGTGGCCGCCCGGGTGGGCGGCTGTGAGCTGGACATTCTGGACCCCAGAAACCGGCGGCAGTTCCGCCGCCGGATGGAGGCCGTCATGCCCCGGCAGGAGCCGGGGGTCTTCAATCAGGCCCTGATGGACCTGGGGGCCGGGATCTGCCTGCCCGGCGGCGCGCCCCTGTGCGATACCTGCCCGGCGGCGGACTTCTGCGCCGCCCGGGAGCAGGGGCGGCAGCGGGAGCTGCCGGTGCGGGCCCCCAAAAAGGAAAAACGCCTGGAGGAAAAGACGGTGTTCCTGCTGCTGGGACCGGAGGGCACGGCCCTGCGGCAGCGGCCGGACACGGGACTGTTGGCGGGCCTGTGGGAATATCCCCATGTGCCCGGACGGCTGACGGAGGAGCAGGCGGCCCGGCAGCTGCGGCAGTGGGGGCTGACGCCCCGGGCCTGGCTGCGGCAGCTGGACGCCCGGCATAGTTTCACCCACATCCGCTGGGAGATGACCGGCTACCTGGTGCAGGTGGAGGGCCTGGGTCCGGCGGACTGGCTCTGGGCCGACGGGGCCCGGCGGCAGCGGCTGGCGATCCCCTCCGCCTTTGACCAATTCACGCGGGCCCTGCCCGCAGAAGGAGACTGACGATGGCACAGCTTTATTTCAAATTCGGGGCCATGGGCTCCAGCAAAACCGCCAACGCCCTGATGGCGCGGTTCAACTATGAGGAGCGGGGCCAGGAGACCCTAATGGTGAAGCCCCGGCTGGACACCCGGGACGGGGACCACATGGTCTCATCCCGCATTGGCCTGACCCATCCCTGCATCTATTTTGACGAAATGCGGGCCATGGCCGACCAGGACTTGCAGAAATACGCCTGCATCATCATCGACGAGGCCCAGTTCCTCACCAAGGACGAGGTGTTTTACCTGGTGCACCTGGTGGACGACTGCGGCATCCCGGTGCTGTGCTACGGGCTGAAGGTGGACTTCCGGGGCCAGCTGTTCGAGGGCAGCTATTATCTGCTGGCCATGGCCGACAAGCTGGAGGAGGTCAAGACCATCTGCTGGTGCGGCAAGAAGGCCGCCTTCAACGCCCGGTTCGACAGCCGGGGCCGGGTGGTGAAGGAGGGCGAGCAGGTGGTGCTGGGAGCCAACGACCGGTATACCAGCCTGTGCCGCCGCCACTGGATGGCCGGGGACCTGGGGCCGGACTTCTACATCCGCCGGACATGAGGTGCACGCTTTGCCCCCGTATGTGCGGCGCGGAGCGCACGGAGACCAGAGGGGAGGGCTTCTGCCGGATGCCGGCGGGGCCGGTGGTGGCCCGGGCGGGGCTTCATATGTGGGAGGAGCCGGTGATCAGCGGCACCCGGGGCAGCGGCACGGTTTTCTTCTCCGGCTGCACCCTGGGCTGCGTGTTCTGCCAGAATCACGAAATTTCCGCCCAGGGCGTGGGAAAGCCCGTGACGGTGGAGCACCTGGGGGAGATATTCCGGGAGCTGATCCGCCAGGGGGCCCACAACATCAACCTGGTGACCCCGGGGCACTTCGCCCCCTGGGTGGCCCGGGCCCTGGAGCCGGCGCTGCCGGTGCCGGTGGTGTGCAACACCGGCGGCTATGAGCGGGTGGAGACCCTGCGCCTGCTGGAGGGGAAGGTCCAGGTGTATCTGCCGGACATGAAGTACGCCCTGGAGGAGCCTGCCCGGCAGCTGTCCGGCGCAGGGGACTATCCCGCTGCGGCCCGGGCCGCCATCCGGGAGATGTTCCGCCAGGTGGGGCCCTGGGAAATACGGGAGGGCCTCCTGGTCCGGGGGGTGCTGATCCGGCACCTGGTGCTGCCGGGACAATTGGAGAACACCCGCCGGGTCATCGACTGGGTGGCGGAGACCTTCCGCCCCGGGGAGGTGCTGTTTTCCCTGATGAGCCAGTATACCCCCCAGCCCGGGGCCGCAGGCCCCCTGGCCCGGCACATCACCCGGGCGGAGTATCGGGCGGCGGTGCGGTATATGGAAAACTGCGGCATCTGGGACGGCTTCACCCAGGAGCGCACCTCCGCCCGGGAGGAATACACCCCGGCCTTTGACCTGACCGGCGTGTAACCACCCTGCGATTGCCGAAGAATAAATTATTTTTCGAATCCGACAAAAAAGTACTTGCTTTTTCCGCAAGCAGACATTATAATGGACATTACTAAATAGGGTAATGGAGGGTTATGTTACCATGAAAAAGATTCTTGCTGTTCTGACGGTTATTGTGATGCTGGGCTGCATGCTCTCCGTCACTGCCTTTGCCGACGGCGGCTACGTCCCCAGCCCCAAGCACGACGACGAGCCCGGCACCACCCCCACCTCCCCCCAGACCGGCTACGACCTGGGCATCGGCAGCGTGGTGATGGCCATTGCCGTCAGCGGCGGCGTGGCTTACGTCTGCACCAAAAAGGCCCACACCCGGGCATAACGAAGTCCATCCAATAACGAGGAGCCCCATAAATGCTGAGCCGTTTATGGGGCCTTTTTCCCGTTCTGAACAAAGGAGAAATGTCCTATGAAGCGTCCTGTGCGCATCCTGCTGACGGTGGTGGCCGTTATTGCGGTGATCGTGTGTATTTTCTGCATCCTGTTTATCGTCCAGTATGTCCGGGGTAAGTCTGTCAGCGATAAGCTGGGCAGCGGCGTCCGCACCGGCCAGGTGGTGGAGCCCCTGGACCCCCAGGACGACGGCAAATATATGGCCATCAATGTGGACTTTGACAGCCTCCACGACGTCAATCCGGAAATCTACGCCTGGATCGAGGTGCCCGGCACCAACATCAACTACGCCGTGGTCCAGAGCGCAGCAGACGACCTGTTTTACGACGATCACGGGGTGGATCGGTCCTATTACTCCGGCGGCAGCATCTTCTCCCAGCGGTACAACACCACCACCTTCCAGGACCCGGTGACGGTGCTGTACGGCCACAACCGCCAGTCCCAGACCATGTTTGCCCAGGTGAACAACTTTGCCGATGCGGCGTTTTTCGCCAAAAACCAGAAGATCTTCGTTTACACCCCGGACAAAGTGTATGAATACACCATTTTCGCCGCCTATCCCCACTCCAGCGAGCATCTGCTGCTGTGCCACGACTTCACGGACCCCCAGCAGTTCGCCGACTACTTCGCCTCCCTGGGGGAGGCCATCAACGCCAACTACCGCCGGGAGCTGTTTCCCCAGGCCGGGGACAAGGTGCTGACCCTGTCCACCTGCTACCGGCAGAACCGTATGCAGCGCTTCCTGGTCCAGGGGGTGCTGACGGAGACCTATGATGTTATTAAATAAGGAGCCCCCTATGGAACAGGAAAAGCAGGAAGCCCCGGTGCAGGGGAAGAAAAAGCGCCTGTCCACGCCGCTGCTGATTTTCATCATCCTCATGGCGGTGACGGCGGTGCTGTGCGCCATTGTGGCGGGCATCTGGCTCCACGGGCGCAGCAGTCTGCGGAACGGCGGCTCGGCCCCCACCGTCACCCCCGGCGGCACGGAGCAGCTGGACAGCTACACCGTCCTTCACGACGGGAAGTACTACCGCTATAAGGAGCACATGGTGAACCTGCTGCTCATCGGCGTGGACTCGGACAACAAGCCCGCCGCCCCCCTGCCTTACGGCAGCGACAACCAGGCGGACGTGATCCTGGTGGCGGCTCTGGACACCGATGCCAACAAAATGACCCTGATCTCCGTGTCCCGGGACACCATGTGCGACATCGGCGTGCCGGACGACACCGGCGAAATTTCCGGCGTGGCCCACACCCAGCTGGCCCTGTCCTTCTCCAACGGCGACGGCCTGTATGAGAGCTGCCGCCTGTGCCGGGAGGCGGTGTCCCAACTGTTTTACGGCCTGCAGTTCGACGGCTGCGCCGCCTTTTACATGGGCGGCATCGGGCGGCTCAACGACGCCGTGGGCGGCGTCACCGTCAACGTGCTGGACGACTATCCCTTCACCAATGTTCCCGGGGGCTGGAATATGTACCCCGGGCAGAACGTGACCCTGACCGGCCAGCAGGCCCGGCTGTATATCCAGGCCCGCCGGGGCGACGCCACCGGCAATGAGGACCGCATGCAGCGCCAGAAGCAGTATATGCTGGCCCTGATCGGCCAGGCCAAGGCCCGGGTGGCCTCCAGCCCTGCCAGCGTCCTGCCGCTGTACAACGCCGTCAGCGACTATGTGCTGACGGATCTGGACCTGGGCAAGCTGACGTATCTGGCCACCCAGGCCGCCGGGATGAGCTTCTCCGGCGACATGCTGCGGGTCACCGGCCAGGCCGCCCTGGGCGACGGCAACCGGGTGGAGCTGACGGTGGACCAGGAGGCCCTGTACGACCTGATCCTGGATGTGTTTTATGACGAAATCCCCGCCCCGGCCCAGACCGGCGAATGACCAACAACCCCTGCGGCGCAGCCGCAGGGGTTTCGCGCGCTATTGGGCGGTCTCCGCCGGGAACTGGCGGCCGGTGTGGTCGATGGTATAGTTCTCCCAATAGATCAGCTGGCCGATGGGCACCACGGTATAGCCCTCCCGGATCATGTGCTCCAGCACCGAGGGCAGGGCCTCCGGCGTGTGCAGGGCGGCGTTGTGGAACAGCACGATGGACCCCGGGGCCAGCTTATCCCGCACCCGCTTGCAGATGGTGCCTGCGTCATAGTCCTTCCAGTCCAGGCTGTCCACGTCCCACTGGATGGGCTCCATGCCCATGGACCGGATGGCGGAGATCACATGGTCGTCATACTCGCCGTAGGGGCAGCGGATCAGGGTGGGGGTCACGCCGGTGGCGGCGGCGATGCGCTCATTGCTGGCGGTGACGTCCTCCACGATCTGCTGGGCGGTGAGGGCGTTGTAGTGGTCGTGGTGGTTGGAGTGGCTCATGACCTCGTGGCCCGCGTCGTGCAGGGCCTTCACCGACTCCGGGTACTTCTCCGCCCAGTCCCCCACGCAGAAGAAGGTGGCCTTCACGTTGTACCGGGCCAGGATGTCGATGAGGGCCTGGGTGTCCTCGTTGCCCCACGGTGATGCAAAAGTGCGGCAGTTCACGGAGAACTGTCGCACTTCTTTATTGTGCTTTTATGATAGCATAAATGCGTCCTATCTGCAACAAAACTTGATTCGAAAAGTGGAAGCTCTTTGATAGACAATGATGGTCACAAGCGTTGAGGAACAAGCAGTTGCCGGTGTTTGCTTTGCAATTTTAGTCGTGAAACCAGAATTGGTGCAAAAGAAAAATACTCGGAAAATCAGGAACGACTGGAATTGAAAAATAGTCGGGAATTCAGGAATGAAGAAAAAGCGATTTTAGTCGGGAAAACGGGAATGAAAAAATGAGAATTTTACTCGGGAAAAGCAGAATAGACGTAAACGAGTAAAATGCAAAATCGACTGAAATCTAGTCAGGAAAATACGCCATTAAAAGGGAAAAGCAGCCCGACTGGACTGCTTTTCCGAATTGATGCTCACCATGTCTCGGCCAGCAGGAAATCCTGAAGATGCACGATTTTAATGCCGTTTTCAATCCCTACATCCATGTCATTCAGGGTGACAACGTATTTGGGGTAATGGTCTTTGATCTCCATGAGGTTGCCCACCTCGCGGTCAGAGCCCGCCGGCAGCTGGACGCAAACCTGCACATAGATCTGCTCGTCGCGACGGGTGGCCACGAAGTCGATTTCTTTTGTTTCATTCTTGCCGATATACACATCGTACCCCCGCCGTTTCAATTCCAGAAACACGATGTTCTCCATGGCCCCATCCAGCATTTTGCGGTTATAGCCCAACAGGGCATATTTCAGGGAGACATCGGCCAGATAATACTTCTCCTGCGTTTTCAGGATGCTCTTGCCCTGCAGGTCGTAGCGTTCGCAGGGATAGATGATGAACGCCTGCTCCAGCCAGCGCAGATAGTTGTAGATGCTCTCTACCGAGACCTTGCGGTGCTCACTTTTCAGAAAGGTAGAAATCGAATTGGCGGAGAAGGTCTTGCCCACATTTTCGATGATAAATTTCACCACACGGTCAAAAAGATCCTGCTTGTTGATGCGGTGACGCTTCACAATATCGCGGGAGACCACGGTATGGTAGATGCCGTTGACGATCTGATAGGCGTTCTGCGCGTCATACTGGCTCAAGGCGATGATGGGGAACCCGCCAAACCGGATATACTCCCCCAGCAATTCCTTTTGGGACAGTGCGTTGCTAGCTTTGAAGTCCAGGTACTCGCGGAAAGACAGGGTGTAGATGGGGATAGAAACATAGCGACCCGTCAGATAGGTGGAGATTTCGCTGGACATGAGTTTGGAGTTGGAGCCGGTCACGTAGATGTCGGCGTCCACACCCTCCAGAAGACTGTTGACCGCCCTTTCCCAGCCGGTAATCTCCTGTATCTCATCCAGCAGAAGGTAACAGTGCCCCTTGCCCGCCATAGCGTCCAACAGCTCGTCATACATCTGCTTGGCGGTAATGCTTTCGGGAATGTCCATCTCCGTGTACCGCTTGCAGATGATCTGGTCCTCCCCAATACCGCGCCGCAGCAGTTCCTCTCTCAGCATCTCAAAGATCGTAGACTTGCCGCAGCGACGGATACCGGCAAGTATCTTGACGAGCGGCTTGTCGATAAACGGCTCGATTGCCGCGATATAGTCCGGTCTGTTGATCATCGTATCGCCTCCCTACAGCTAATAGTATACCCAAAATAGTTTGTATACTCAATAACTTTTTAAGGTCTAAAACAAAAAACTTTTCAGTTTGGGCATTCTAAGTGTGCGTACACCGCTCTGCAAAATCACCTCGACCGGCGAAATTGAGCAGCGGTTCCGCAGAGCGGCCAGTATGAAGGTAGTCCAGTTCCTCAAGCTGGACGCTTGTCAGTCGGACGGGTGCGTTCTCTGGCAACAAAATTTCGTTGTTCAATGCAAAGACCAGTTGACCGTTTCTCTCATTTACGCTATACTGACTTGTTGACGTTTCAATTATATCGTATCTGAAACAAAATCAAGCAGTATCTTAAAGTCCCCCTTACCCACCCCTTACAGAGTGGGCTTGCGGCGGACATATTGTCAATCGCATTCCCACTCCAAGCGCAGGGAAGTCCGTCATGCAGGAATAGCTTGCGGATCCTGTAAAGCTCTGCTACAATCATTTCACCCGAGCAAAAGAGCAAAAGAGTAAATGAGTAAAAGAGGGAAACGATCATGAAAATCGATGGAAATGAGCTGGCCATTCTGCAAAACGATCTTGATCGCCGTGGGCAAAAGCAGGAGGCATGGAAGATCAAGCAGGAGTTTCTGAAGCAGGTCCGGGAGAGCGGGGATCACTGTCCCTGTCAGGAGAAGTGCCCGCACCATGGCAATTGCTTTGAATGCGTAACGCTCCATCGCGGGCATCGTGACCATCTGCCCATGTGCATGTGGGATATGCTGAATGAACGCATTGCGGCGCTGTCACACATGACTGAGGGAACGCTGTACGAATATGAGAAAAAGCAAGCAGCCTGCACGGATTGCGAGGGCTGCCCCGGCTGCGGCGAATAAAGGAGCTTTTTATGCACACGATCCGATCCTGGTGCCGTACCAACGCCATGCTGGTCATCTCACTGCTGGCAGCGGCAGCGACCGCTTTCTTCGTTCCTCCCGACAGCGCATATCTGGGGTATTATGACCTCAAGACCCTCTCCTGCCTGTTCAGTGTTCTGGCGGTGGTGGGCGCGCTGCGGGATCTGGATGTCTTTTCCGCACTTTCCCAGCGGATGGTGCACACCTTTTCCACCGTCCGGGGCGTATGCACGGCGCTGGTGGTCATCACCATGTTCGGCTCCATGCTCCTGACCAACGATACTGCCCTGCTGACCTTTCTTCCGCTGGGCTGGTTCGTCCTCTCCGTCACAGGGCAGGAAAAGCACGCCGCGCTGCTGTTCATTCTCCAGAACTGCGCCGCCAACCTCTGCGGAATGATCACCCCCTTCGGCAATCCGCAGAATCTCTATCTCTTCAGCTATTACGGCATCCCTGCCGGGACGTTCTTTTCCGTGATGCTGCCGCCCTTCATCCTGTCCACCGTGCTCATTCTCCTTTGCTGCCTGCTGTTCCCCAAGGACCGGCTTACGGTGCCGGAGGCACAGGTCGTCGTAGACCGCCGCCGGGCCGTGGTCTACGGCGGGCTCTTCTGTCTGGCCGTCGCTATGGTGCTGCGGCTGATCCCCTACGGTCCCGGTCTGGCCGTCATCGTTCTGGCGCTCTGGTTTCTGGACCGGCATGCGCTGAAGTCCGTGGACTGGGGGCTTCTGGCCACCTTTGCCGCTTTCTTCACCTTTTCGGGCAACCTTGCCCGGATGGAGCCTGTCCGGATGCTGTTTGTCCGGCTCTTATCCCACGGGACCATGCTGATCTCCGCCCTCACCTGCCAGATCATCAGCAACGTCCCCGCCGCGATCCTCCTCAGCCGTTTCACACAGGATGCCCACGGTCTTCTGGTAGGCGTCAACATTGGCGGCGCCGGAACGCTGGTGGCCTCTCTGGCCAGCCTCATCACCTTCCCGCCGCGTTCCCGGCGGCGCCAAACGCTTTCTCATCCTGTTTTCCGCCATCAGCTTCGCTTTTCTGGCAGTTCTTCTGGCTGCCATGTCCCTTCTGGGCTGAGCAGCCGGGGCCTGAGCGCCGAAAAACAAAACAGCTACCGCAAGTGAGCGAAAAGATTTATTTTTGTGGTACTGTCTCCAAGGTCGTGAAAGTCAACGCCGGTTCGTTTGTAGAAGAACTGGCCGCAAAGGGATATTGCAATCCGACCCAGTTCGAAGCCGTGATTCTTCGGAGAGGTCCGGCAAAAGCTGCCCGCCTATAAAGCCGAACTGCGCCGCTGAGCTGCGGCGATAACAAAGCCCCGACGCTTGGCGTCGAGGCTTTGAAAATAACGGATCAATGGGTAAAAATTTGCAGGGTCGTCGTCAGTTCCCGTCCCGGAGAGCGGATCAGCTTACCCTGATAAGCCAGCGCGGTGGAACCGCCGCCATCCAGATTGACCGCCTCCACGCAGCCCAACTGGAGCATCAGCTCCCGAAGCTGCTGAATGGAAGCGGAGCCGGTGGAGACGATGACCAGCTTGCCGTCCGCCAGTTTGCCAAGGGCGGTGCGGGACGTTACCGCGGAGGTAAAGCGTGCCTCCTGGAAGCCCGGATCCAGCGCGGGGCAGATCGCGCCGTTTTCAACCAGACGG
>ENA-ORNY01001537-ORNY01001537.1-human-gut-metagenome-genome-assembly--contig:-NODE-1537-length-13047-cov-4.210899_pt1 | contig 13047 bp, 9 predicted proteins | sample MGYA00242122_ERZ509036 | MGnify/ENA primary metagenome ERZ509036 (study PRJEB26280, sample SAMEA2338696) | human gut metagenome | biome: human gut; feature: human-associated habitat; material: faeces... | reverse complement strand
CCCGCCACCCCTTTTTTCATCGTGCTTTCATTCAGCGTTCTTTCTTTGATACAGTATAAAAAATTTGATATAATATTTTTAGATCCACCATATAAATCAGATTTTGCAATTAAATCAATGGAGTATATCTTCAGAAATAACATGTTATTAGATGATGGGATCATAATATTTGAAACAGATGATAAAAATAAAGAACAAGAAATTTTAAAATATAAGGAAATGAGAATTTTTGACATAAGGAAATATGGAAGCGTATATGTCATATTTATTCGAAAGGGGTAAAATCATGGAAATTTTTACATTATTAGAAACATTAGAGGATATAATGGAAAGGAGTAGAAGCCTACCATTTACAGACAAAGGGATTGTAGATAAAGAAGAAGTACTAGAAATAATAAAAGAAATAAGACTAAAACTTCCAGATGAATTAAAACAAGCTAAATGGGTAAAAGAAGAAAGAGCTCGTATTCTTGAAGAAGCTCAAAAAGAAGCAGATGGAATAGTAAAAGAAGCAGAAAATAGAATAATAGCTATGATAGACGAACATGAGATTACAAGAAAAGCTTATGAACAAAAAGCAGAAATAATAGAAACAGCAAATGAAATGTCAAGAGAAATATCAAAGGGAACAAAAGATTATGCAGATAGCATACTTGCAAATCTTGAATCTGCAATAAACAATGTTAGTGTAACTTTAAATGAAGCAATAAAAACTATAGAACAAAATAGAAAAGAACTTAAATAAGAAAAAATACCAAGGAAGTCAGAAATTTTAATGGAAGTCAGAATTTTTAAATTTATAGATTTCCTGTAATTTCTGGCTTTTTTAGATAAAAAATTATATGCAAATTGGAATTTGTGTGAGGGGGAATTCTAGGGACTGTCCCTTAAAATCACCAAACCTGAGGATTTTGGGGACTGTCTTGAATTCATCCAGAACTAAACAAATTCCAATTTATAGAGAGTCCAATTAATAAAAGGAGAAAACATGTCAAAAGGAAAAAGAAGTAAAAAGAAAAACAGAACAATGTTAGATTTACAAGTTGTTACATTAATTATTGCAAGCATTTTACTAACAATATTAATATACACAAAAGCTGGATATATAGGGCAAACATTAAGCCCAATTTTAGGAGGAATAATGGGTTGGATAAAATACATTATTCCAGTAGGAACATTTGCAATTGCTATTTTTTTGGCATGCGATGAAGATAAAGACAATTTTATGAAAAAAATATTGCAATATGCAGTTTTTTTATTATGTATTACAACAATTATTACAGTAATTCAGATTTCACAAGGAAAACTTAGCACGGCAAATGGCTTCGAAGAAGCTATTAAACAAGCATACTATAATGGTAATAAAAATATTGGCGGTGGAGCAGTAGGAGCAATTTGTGCAATAGGATTAATAAACTTAGTTGGAAAAATTGGAACAGTAATAATTGCAATAGGAATAGCTATAATAGATTCAATCTTTTTATTTGGAATAAAGCCAGCTGAATTATTAAAAGAATATATTGAAACTAGAAACGAAAAGAAACAAGAAGCAAAAGCGCAAAGAATAGAACAAAGGAAACTAAGAGCAGATAAAGAAGTAATTCCAAAAGAAAAAGAAGAAAAAAAGAAAAAATCAAAAATAATGCCAGAAGATAATATAGTAACAGAAGATCAAATAAATATAAAAATGGCAAATAATAATGAAGAACAAACATCATTATTTAAAAAACAAGAAGAAATAAAAGAAGATAAATCAAAAGAAATTTTAACACTAGAGCATGCTCTAACTGTTGAAGATGAAAATTATGAATTCCCACCGGTAGAATTTCTAACACCTGGTAAAACTGCAACAAAAATGGGAAAAAAGGCTGTAACAGATACAGCAAATAAATTACAAAAAACTCTATATAGTTTTGGAGTATCTGCAAAAGTAGAAAATGTGTCTGTTGGACCAACAATAACAAGATATGAATTAAAACCAGCAGAAGGAGTTAGAGTTAGCAAAATAGCAAATTTGGCAGATGACATTGCACTTAGCCTTGCAGCAGAAACAATAAGAATTGAAGCACCAATTCCAGGAAAACAAGCAGTAGGGATAGAAATACCAAATAAGGAAAAAGAAGTTGTACATTTAAGAGATATTATAGATAGCAACGAGTTTAAAAATGCAAAATCTAAACTATCATTTGCACTAGGAAAAAATGCAGCAGGAGAAGCAATCGTTACAGATATAGCAAAAATGCCACACGTTTTAATAGCAGGAAGTACTGGATCTGGTAAGAGTGTTTGCATAAATACATTAATTACAAGTATAATATATAAAGCTAAACCAAGTGAAGTAAAACTTGTAATGGTTGACCCAAAAGTTGTTGAACTTTCTGTATATAATGGAATACCACACTTATTAATACCAGTTGTAACAGACCCTAAAAAAGCAGCAGGAGCACTTGCTTGGGCTGTTCAAGAAATGGTAAATAGATATCACTTGTTTGCAGAAAAAAATGTTAGAGATATAGCAGGATATAATGAGGCTCTAGAAAAAGAGGGAGCAGAAGGAAAGTTGCCACAAATAGTAATAATAATAGATGAGCTTGCAGATTTAATGATGGTGGCAAAAAATGATGTAGAAGATGCTATATGTAGATTAGCACAAATGGCAAGGGCGGCTGGAATGCATTTAGTAATTGCAACACAAAGACCTTCTGTAGATGTAATTACAGGTATTATTAAAGCAAACATAGCAAGTAGAATTTCTTTCGCAGTAACATCACAAGTAGATTCAAGAACTATTTTGGATTCTGCGGGAGCAGAAAAGCTACTTGGAAAAGGAGATATGCTATTTTTCCCAACAGGAGTTTTAAAACCAATAAGAATTCAGGGAGCATTTGTATCTGACAGCGAAGTAGAAAAAATAGTAAGTTTTTTAAAGGAAAACGGTGGACCTACATATAGTGAAGATGTATTGGAAAAAATAGAAAGAGCAAATAGCACAGATAAAGAACTAGATGAACAAGATGAGGATGAAACAGATCCATTTTTAATGGAGGCAATTGATACAGTTGTTGACTTAGGACAAGCATCAGCATCATTTATTCAAAGAAGATTTAAAGTAGGATATGCGAGAGCAGGAAGAATTATAGACCAAATGGAGGCAAGAGGAATAATTTCTGGATATGAAGGAAGTAAACCTAGACAAGTATTAGTTTCAAAAGAACAATGGCAAGAATTGAAAATGGCAAAACCTGTAGGACCAGAGACAGAATCAGAAGAATAAATATTAACGAAAGAAGGGTATAAGTATCTTGGGAAGAGAAGAGATTTTTTCTAAATTAAATATAAGAGACTATAATAATGAGTTAGAAAAAATATTAGAAAAAAAATCTTTTTCTGAAGGTACTAAAAATATCCTTCTTAATATTTTGTATAAAATGGAAACAGCATATGATGATTATAACAAAGTAAAAGTTTACACAAATAGCAAGAAAGATATGCTAGAAGAAATGCTAAAAATAATAAAAGAAGACTGTGATGAGATAGAACTAGTAAAACCAAGGTTGAATGAAGAAACCAAATTAGGAGATAAAAAGTTTATTGTAGAAGAAAATAAAATAGTTTCATATCCTAATGAAAAAACAGTTTGCTATGGACTGTATAATTTAATAAAAAATAGAGTGAGTATTAAAGCAAAATACGGTTTTTTAAAGAGACCATTAGAAAAATTACTAAGCAAAGGCAAAATAGTTGATGAAGAAGAAATAGTAAGAGATTTTGATGGATGGTCGTGGAATGTAGTGACAGAAGAAATCGAAAACTATATATGCAACATAGTATATCAAAATATAAAAATATTAGTTGGAAATGAATTCTTGCAAGAACAAATAAATAAAAGTAAAGAATTAGATTTTATAGAAGAATTAGAATTAAAGCTAAAATTAAATTACGGAGAAGAATTAGCTCAAAAAATTTTGAATGATATATATAAAATAAGCATTCTAGAAGAAATAAAGAATGATAATAAAAAATTAAAAGACTTTATAAAAATAGAAAATATAATGAAAAAAGACTTAGAGAAAATAAGTAACAAAGAACAATATTTGCAAGAATTAGACACTGAAAAGAAAAAAATAGGTAAAGAAATAAAAAGAATTGACGAAATAATGAATGACACTCAAATACTAAGAAAAGAATTTATGCAAGGAAATTTAAGAAGAGAAAAAAAGATATTTAGCCTTAGCGAATATACGGAATTACTTCAAAACAGAAGAGAAAAATTATTAATAAAATTAAAAAAATGTAGTAAATTAATGGAACCATTTACCTATGTTCAAATGAAGTTAAAATTAAATGAAAATGTTAAGCTATTTGAAGAATTAGACTTAAATCAGTACAATGAAGAAAAAATATTTAATGAATTAATAAACTTACAAAAGAGCTTTTTGAAAGCATTTAACAAAACACTAAAAAATATAGAAAATAAAAAAGAAATTATAGAAAAAATATATGTGTTTAGATATTATAAGCTAATACCAATAAATAAAACAGAAGAAATAAAAGATATTAAAGATTTAAAAACAGAAATTAAAAGAACAGAAAAATATTTAATAACAAAAGCTTGCAATTTACGAGCAATAAATATATTATGTAATAACGTTGAGAAAAATTATGAAATAACATCAGACATATTAAAATATAGAATAATTGATTTAGAAGATATGCTTTTAGAAGCTCAAAAAAACAATGATAAATTCATTTTAAAAGTATATGACGATAATGCAATAGCGGGAATCTTACAATATGAAACTAATGAAGATTTTAATATAAAATTAAATAAAAAAACTAAATTATTTATATGAAGGAGCGAAGTTTATGAATATTACTTTTTTAGGAGCAACAAAAACTGTTACAGGTTCAAACTTTTTATTAGAAGGAGCAGGAAAAAGAATTTTAATTGACTGTGGACTTTATCAAGGAAAAGCAGCAGAAGAAAGGGAAAATTATGAGGACTTTGCATACAACGTAAGTGACATAGATTATCTATTACTTACACATGCACATATAGATCACTCTGGAAGAATTCCAAAATTATATGTAGAAGGATATAGAAACCCAGTAATTGCAACAAAAGCAACATGTGATTTGTGTTCAATAATGCTTCCAGATAGTGGACACATTCAAGAACAAGAAAATGAATGGCAAAACAGAAAAAGAAAAAGAAAAGGACTTCCAGAACTACCACCACTATATACAGCACAAGATGCAATAGATTGTTTAAAAATATTTAAACCAGTAAAATATGATGAAATAATTGAGTTATCACCAGAAATACATGTTAGATTTAATGATGCAGGACACATGCTTGGGTCTAGTATTATTGAAATATGGGTAAATGAAAATGGAGAAGAAAAGAAAGTAGTATTCTCAGGTGACTTAGGCAACAGTGATATGCCACTTTTAGATTCTCCAACAATGATAGAAACAGCAGATTACTTAGTTATGGAATCAACATATGGAGGAAGACTTCATATAAGGAACGACCAAAAAGCAGAAATGTTTTTGAATATAGTAGCAGAAACATTAGATAAAGGTGGAAATGTTGTAATACCATCATTTGCAGTAGGAAGAACACAAGAAATTTTGTATGAGTTAAACAATTTAAAAGAACATAGAACAGATAAGGAATTCTTAGAAAAATATGATAAATTAATGAAAGTGCCAGTATATGTAGATAGCCCACTTGCAATATCTGCAACACAAATATTTAGACAAAATACAGAATTATTTGATGAGGATGTAAGAAAACAAATAGAAAGTGGAGATAATCCATTAGAGTTCCCAGGGCTACAATTTACACAAACAGCAGAAGAATCAAAAGCATTGAATGAAAATAAAACACCATCAATAATAATATCAGCTAGTGGTATGTGCGAAGTAGGAAGAATAAAACATCACTTAAAACATAATTTATGGAATCCAAATAGCACAATATTATTTGTTGGTTATCAAGCACCAGGAACATTGGGAGCAAAGCTTGTTGCAGGAGAAAAGAAAGTAAAAATATTTGGAGAAGAAGTAGCTGTAAATGCTAGAATAGAGTACATAGAAGGATATTCAGGACACGCAGACCAAGAAGGACTTTTAAACTTTGTATATTCATTTATAACAAAACCAAAGCACATATTCTTAGTACATGGAGAACCAGAAGGACAAAAGATATTAAAACAAAAACTAATGGAAACAACAGAAATACCAGTAACCATACCAGATTATGGTGAAGACTATAAACTAGATGATAAAATATCAGTAGAATCAAAAGTTAATATGTATGATAAACATAGATATTTAAGATTAGAAGTAATAGATAGATTATCTACATTAAAAGAAGAATTAGAAGACATGAGTTCTATGATAAAAGATGATATATTTGATGAGGATAAAAAAGACGAAGAAATAATGGCAATAAACGAAAAGATAAAAGAATTAGAACAACAAATAGTAAAAACAATTTCATAATTACAATAAACGTAGGGGCAGAACCTTTGTCTGCCCTGAATAATTTTGAAGGAGATACAAATGGAAAAATATTATAATGATGCAATTATAGGTAATAAAGAAATAACAGCAAGTTATACAAAAAAAGGAGAATTATTGAGAGTATTTTACCCAAACACGGATTACAGGCAATTTGTAGATTATTTTCATACAGGAGTAAAAATAAATGATTCAAACATGATTTATTTACATGATGACATAAATAATCAATATGAGCAATATTTTACAGAAAATACAAATATATTAAACACAAAAATATTAAATACATATTTTGAATTAAATATTTTACAAACAGATTTTGTATGTATAAATAAAAATGTAATTGTAAAAAAATATAAATTCAAAAACCAAAACAATATAGATTTAAATGTAAGCTTTATAATACATTCTGCTTTACTTACAAATGATAACAATCAAGCAAGTGGCTACTATGTTAATGATAGCCTAGTTCAATACATGCATGATTATACATTTTCTATTTGTTCAAATAATAAAGTAAAAGCTTCACAAATAAATAATAATGAAGCTAACATAGAAAACGGTGTAATTTGGGATAAAGATTATATAGGAATGTCAAATGATTCAAGTATTTGCTATGACTTAGGAACATTAAAACCAAATGAAGAAAAAGAATTAGATATATATATAACAGTTTCTCAAGGTTCATCAATAAAAGAAATAGAAACAAAAATTGCAGAAGCAAAAAATATAGATGTAAAAAAGGAATTAGACAAAGCAAAGAAACATTGGGAAAAATATATAAAAGAACATGATACAATAAAACTTCCAGAATCTAATACTAAATACATGAAAAAACTAGAAAAAATATATAAAAGAACAATATTACTTTATCCATTACTTACAAACGAACTAACAGGAGGAATATCAGCAGCAGTAGAGATAGATGAAAACCGTACAAAATGCGGAAGATACTCTTATTGTTGGCCAAGAGATGCAATATTTATAACAAATTCATTAGATATATTAGGAATGACAAAAGAAACAGAAAAATACTACAAAACATTTTGCAAAATGACACAAAGCAAAAATGGAATGTGGGAGCAAAGATTTTATACAGATGGAAGTTTAGCTCCTTGCTGGGGATATCAAATAGATGAAACAGCAAGCGTAGTATATGGAATTTACAATCATTATGAACACACAAGAAACGCCAAATTCTTAAAAGACACGTTAAGAATGAGTGAAAGTGCTATAAAATTCTTAAAGAAATATGTACAAAATGTTTTAGATGAAAAAGAAGAAGAGTATAAAAGCTATGATTTGTGGGAAGAAAACGAGGGAATACACACATATTCACTTGCAACAATCTTTTCAAGTTTTGATGCAATGATAAAAATATATGAAATAGTAAAACCAGAGTTCGAAAAAAATAGATTAAAAATAGAAAAAATTGAAAAAGAATTACAAATATTAAGAAAATATCTAGTAGAAATTAAAAACTACATATTAAAAAATTTATATGATAACAACAAAAAAACATTTATAAGAAATAAAGATCAAAAAATGGATATAAGTTTACTAGGATTAGTTACACCATTTAAAGTAATAGCACCAAAAGAAAAGAAAATGCTAAACACATTAGAAAGAATAGAACTAACATTAAGAACATATACAGGTGGCTATTTAAGATATGAAGGAGATAACTATGCGGGAGGAAATCCATGGGTAATAGCAAACTTATGGATGGCAGAATATTGCTTAGAAGCAGGAAATAAAAAGAAAGCAAGAGAATGTTTTGAGTTTGTTGTAAAAACAGCAACAGAACATGGATATTTGGCAGAACAAATAGACAATAGCACAATGCAAGCAAAATGGGTAATAGGATTAGGATGGTCACATGCAATGTTTATTGATGTATTGCAAAAACTATATAAATAAAACAAATGAAAATCAGTATCTTGGCAAAATGCATAATCTATTAATTTTGATTTGTTTAGAAATGTGATTAATATTTTAATTAAAGGAGAATTGTATGGCAAAACCAAGTACAGTATTTGTTTGTAGCAATTGTGGAAATGAATCTTCTAAATGGTTTGGAAGATGTCCAGCATGCAATGAATGGAATACTTGTTATGAAGAAAAAATTAATTTAAAATCTAGTGGAAAATCAGCTAGCAAAAAAACAGCGACAACAGTAAAATTAGACGATGTAAAGAAACAAGATATCGTTAGAACAAAAACAGGATTTGATGAACTAGATAGAGTATTAGGAGGGGGACTTGTTAAAGGCTCCCTAACTTTACTTGGAGGAGAACCTGGTATTGGTAAGTCTACTTTAATTCTGCAAATATGCGATAAAATTAAAGGGGAAGGACAAGTTTTATATGTATCAGGAGAAGAGTCTGCTCAACAAATAAAAATAAGGGCAGATAGATTAGGAATAAAAAACAATGATATTGTATTTTTAGGAGAAACAGATATAGATGTAATAGAAGATGCAATATTAAAAACAAATCCAAAATTGGTTATAATAGATTCTATACAAACAATGTATTCAGATGAAATAACTTCAGGACCCGGTAGCGTTAGCCAAGTAAGAGAAATAACAGCAAAAATAATGAAAATGTGTAAACAAGAAGAAATTACAACAATAATAATTGGGCATGTTACAAAAGATGGTAATATAGCTGGGCCAAGAGTTTTAGAACATATGGTCGATACAGTTTTATACCTAGAAGGAGAAAGATATTTTGCTTATAGAATTTTAAGAGGAGTAAAAAACAGATTTGGTTCAACAAATGAAATTGGAATGTTTGAGATGAATGATATAGGTATGTGCGAAATTGACAATCCCTCATCTGTACTATTATCAGAGAAAAATGAAAATGTAGCAGGCTCAATTGTTGTAGCAAGCATAGAAGGTACAAGACCAATACTTGTAGAATTACAAGCATTAACGGCTACAAGTGTATTTGGAATGCCAAGGAGAACTGCGAATGGTATAGATTATAATAGATTAACACTATTAATTGCAGTATTAGAAAAAAGAACAGGATTGCCACTTGGAAATCAAGATGTATATTTAAATATAGTTGGAGGAATAAAAATAAATGAACCAGCTTTAGATTTAGGCATAATTCTTGCAGTAAGCTCTAGCTTTAAAAATATACCAATACCAAATGATGTAATTGCAATAGGAGAAGTTGGACTAACAGGAGAAGTAAGAAGTGTAAATCAAATAGAAAAAAGAATAAAAGAAGCAGAAAAACTAGGATTTAAAAAATGTATAATTCCAGAAAGCAATAAAAAACTATTGAAAGATACATACAAATTAGATATAATAGGTGTGCAAAATATTTCAGAAGCGATGAGATGCTTAGAATTAAAGAGGTGATAGTTTGGCAGAGAAAACAAAAAATGATGAAGAACTAATCAATATACTTAAGATTATAGCTCCGGGCACTTTATTTAGAGAAGGACTAGACAACATATTAAAAGCAAAAACAGGTGCTTTAATTATAATAGGAGATACAAAAGAAGTCTTAGATTTAGTAGATGGAGGCTTTAGAATTGATGAGGAATATACTCCTGCTAGACTATATGAGCTTGCCAAAATGGATGGAGCAATAATATTAAGCAAAGATTTAAAACGAATTCTTTTAGCAAATACACAAATAATACCATCACCAAAAATATTAACACAAGAAACAGGAACAAGACATAGAACTGCAGAACGTACAGCAAAGCAAACCGGAGAGCTTGTTGTGAGTATATCTCAAAGAAGAAATATAATAACAGTATTTAAAGGAGACTTTAGATATACAATAGAGGACAGTAGTAAAATAGTAACAAAAGCAAATCAAGCACTTCAAACTTTAGAAAACTATAAAAGAGTTTTTGATACAAAACTAAGAGTATTAAATGAATATGAATTTAATGATATTGTTACTCTTGACAATGTAATTACATGCATACAGAGAGCTGAAATGGTAAACAGAGTTGCAGAACAAGTAAAACGTTCAATATATGAATTAGGAGCAGATGGTGTTCTAGTAAAAATGCAATTAGAAGAATTAATAGAAGATTTACCACAAGAAGAATTATTAATTATAAAAGACTATATAGCACCAAGCAGAAGATTATTACCAGAAAAAATATTACAAAACATACGATTATGTTCACAAAATGAATTGATACAATCAGAAATTATTGCTAGATTTTTAGGTTATGAACAATTCGACAACTATGAAGAAGTTGCTGTATATCCAAGAGGATATAGAATTTTAAATAAAATACCAAGAATGCCTAATAGTATTGTTACAAATTTAGTAAAAACATTTAAGTCTTTCCAACATATTTTACTTGCAGATGTAGATAAGTTGGATGAAGTAGAAGGAATAGGAGAAGTTAGAGCACGAACGATTAAGCAATCATTAAGGAGAATGCAAGAACAATTTGTATTTGATAATTTAATGATTTAAAGAGGTGAAAAATTTGAAAAATAAAAACTCACAAAAAGGTATTACTATAATAGCATTAGTAATAACAGTTATTATGCTTTTAATCTTAGCATCTGTTGCTACATATACAGGAATAGAATCATACGATAAAGCTGAACAAATAAAATTTGTATCACAAATGAAATTAATTCAAACAAAAGTGGACGAAAAAGTTCAAGAAGATGGTTTTACTCTTGAAGGATATGGAACAATATTAACAGATGAACAAAAGCAAACAATAAATAATGCAGTAGCTAATGGAGAAATATTATCACCAACTGAAGATGACTATAGTAACTATGTAAGATACTTTTCAAAAGAGCAGTTAAGTACACAATTAAGTCTAGATAATATAGATGAGGGCATAATTATAAATTTCAAAACTAGAGAAGTTATAAGCACAGTAGGATTTGAATATGGAGGTACAATATATTATACTCAATACAAACTGCCAAAAGGGGAAAAGTTAACTCAATATGTAAAGCCTAATACAACACTATCTGTTGAGTATTCTAAAATTTTGCAAGATTTATCTTGGGTAATAAAAATAGAAGAAGTGAAAAGAATAGAAAAAGATAATACAGACGGGACAGAATTAAAAACAGAATTAAAATTAGATACATTGAAATATGAATTAGGCAAAAAAAACTCGAATGGAGCTGAGTATACTTATTTAAAACAAACGAATCCAAATGAAATTCTAATTTCAGAAGCCGGTGACTATAGTATAAAGGTAATAGACAATGCCGGAAATGAAACTGAAGAAAAATTTACCATTAAAATTGCAAACCCACCAATGATTAAAGACAATTGGGTCAAATTGAAAGAGAAAAAAACAATAAACGAAAAATATGAAACAACTTATGCATTTGAGAAAGGAGTGGATGGAACAAAATGGTATGATTATTCAAACAATGCACAATTTGCATATGCAATGAATGAAAATAATGATTATTTTGTTTGGGTTCCACGATATGCAAAAAACAATTCAACAAATGAAATTAAGTTCATAAAGGGAAATTCTAATATATTTGAAGATAATACAAAAATGAACAGCAATTGGACTGTGCCTGAAGAGTTTTCACCAAATGGAATTAAGCTTACTGGATTCTGGCTAAAAGTAACGGGTCCAAATCCGGAAGAAAAAGGCATAGATACATTTTTAATAAATATAAATAAAAATGATATAATATATATTTATGAGCAATAAGGAGGAAATATAGATGAAAAACAAGTTAACTTATAGTATAGCAGCATTAATTATAGTAATTATATTAGGAAGCTTTTTAGCATATGGATATTATCAAAAGGCAACATATAAATTACAAAGACCAATAGTTTCTATGGAAGTAGAAGGATATGGAACAATAAAAATGGAATTATATCCAGATATGGCACCAAATACAGTAAAAAACTTTATTAAATTAATAAATGAAGGGTATTATAATGGACTAACATTCCACAGAATACAAGAAAGCTTAATACAAGGTGGAGATAAACAAGGAGATGGCACAGGTACTACAGAATATAGTATAAATGGAGAATTTTCTAAAAATGGATATAAAGAAAATACATTAAGTTTTGAGAGAGGAACAGTAGGATTAGCAAGAAAAGATTATTCATATTATGCATCTATGGATTCTAGCTTAACAGAAAAAGGATATAATTCAGGATATGCACAATTCTTCATAATGGCACAAGACCAAAAGGAATATGATGGATACTATACAGCATTTGGAAAAGTTATAGAAGGAATGGATGTTGTTGATAAACTAACAAAAATAGAAACACAAACAAAAACTGATGAACAAACAGGAGAAACATCAACAACTACTACACCAGTAAATGCACCTGTAATAAAAAATATGACAGTAGAAACATTTGGAGTAAACTATGGAGAACCAGAAACACATAAATCTTTTGATATAAATTCTTGGTTTATGAGTTTATATGGATTATCACAACAATAAATTGGAATTTGCATGAGGGGGAATTCTAGGGACTGTCCCTTAAAATCACCAAATCTGGGGATTTTGGG
>ENA-ORNY01001535-ORNY01001535.1-human-gut-metagenome-genome-assembly--contig:-NODE-1535-length-13051-cov-2.091721_pt1 | contig 13051 bp, 8 predicted proteins | sample MGYA00242122_ERZ509036 | MGnify/ENA primary metagenome ERZ509036 (study PRJEB26280, sample SAMEA2338696) | human gut metagenome | biome: human gut; feature: human-associated habitat; material: faeces... | reverse complement strand
GCGCCCTTGGTTCCAATAGTTATTTCCGATGTATCCACAAGTTCTGCGAGCAACCGACATCTTATTCTGGTCACGATTGCCGCAGTTAGGGCATTCCCATACCAGCTCCCCACTTTCTTCGTCTTCTACAATAAGAATCTCCTTATCGTAGCCACATGCCATACAATAATCACTCTTAGAGTTCAGTTCAGCATACATGATATTCTCATAAATGAACTGAATAATTTGAATTACTGCTTCGATATTATCTTGCAGATTCGGGCATTCAACGTATGAAATCGCTCCTCCAGGGGATAGCTTCTGGAACTTCGCCTCTAGTGCAAGTTTGTCAAATGCATTAATCTCCTCTGTTACATGAACATGATAACTATTAGTTACGTAATCCTTGTCAGTAATACCTTCAATCACACCGAAACGCTTCTTAAGACACTTTGCGAACTTATATGTAGTTGATTCGATAGGCGATCCATACAAACTATAATCAATATTTTCTTCTTGCTTCCACTTAGTACACTTATCATTAAGCGCTTGCATCACTTCAAGACCAAACTTTTCACCAATATCGCCGTCTGTATGACTATGACCAGTCATGTACTTTACACATTCGTAAAGACCAGCATATCCTAGAGAGATAGTAGAGTATCCACCATGAAGCAATTTGTCAATTGTTTCTCCCTTTTCAAGACGTGCTAATGCTCCATGCTGCCACAGAATAGGCGCTACATCTGACGGAGTTCCTTCTAAGCGGTTATGGCGAACTTGCAAAGCTTTATGACATAGTTCTGTACGTTCTTCAAAAAGATCCCAAAACTTATCAATGTCCTTATTGGATGACAACGCAAGGTCAACTAGATTAAGAGTGACAACGCCTTGATTGAAACGACCGTAATATTTTGATTTACCATCGTAATTTTTTGCCTTCGCAATATTATCATAGCCATTTCCAGAACGGTCTGGGGTTAGGAAGCTTCTACAGCCCATACAGGGATATACATTACCGTTTCCATTTCCATCAATCTTATATTCAAGCATTTTCTTCTCGGAGATGTAGTCGGGAACCATACGCTTTGCCGTGCATTTTGCAGCAAGCTCAGTCAAATAAAAATACTTAGAACCTTCATAAGCATTGTCTTCTTCGAGAACATATAGCAACTTTGGGAATGCTGGGGTAATCCATACACCCTTTTCGTTCTTTACGCCTTGAATTCGCTGATTAAGAATCTCTTCAATGATTAGAGCGAGGTCGTTCTTCTCTTGCTCATTTTTTGCTTCATTGAGATACATATTCACTGACAAAAACGGAGCCTGACCATTAGTGGTCATAAGCGTTACTACTTGATATTGACTGGTCTGACCTCCACGCTCAATCTCATTCTTCACCATACGTTCAACCATGTCGTTATACTTATCAAGCTCGTCATCAGTTTCTGGCTCATGTCCAGCAAACTCAATAAACGCGGTCATTGCGTCTTTCTTAAATTTTTGACGGCTTACGTCTACAAATGGAGCTAAATGTTTAATAGATATTGTTTGTCCGCCATATTGACTTGAAGCCACCTGTGCAATAATCTGCGTAGCGATATTGCAAGCAGTAGCAAAGCTATGTGGCTTTTCAATCATAACACCAGAAATTACAGTGCCATTCTGAAGCATGTCTTCAAGATTTACTAGATCGCAGTTATGGAGTGCATTCTGAGCAAAGTAATCCATATCGTGAAAATGAATAATGCCAGCATCATGTGCTTCGACAACATCCTTTGGCATGAGGAATCGCTTAGAGATATCTTCGCTTACAACACCAGCCATATAATCACGCTGCGTTGTTACAAGCTCGGCGTTCTTATTGGAATTTTCATTGTTCCAATAGTCGCTTTGACCACTCAGCAGTTCCATGATTGTTTCATCTGTAGTATTCGCTTCACGAATAATCTTACGTTGATAACGATATTCAACATAACGAGATGCAACATCCTTGCGAGAAGTAGCCATCAGCTTATTAACCACCATATCCTGAATATCCTCTACAGACATCTCCTCCTTCTTGGTGCCAGCAATTTCGTTTGCAATCTTGTCAACGATAGCTTCTGCCTTATCGTCAATATCGCCGTCTACTTCGATGAATGCCTTCTTAATTGCATTTGAAATCTTGTCTTTATCAAATTCTTCTTTTCTACCATCACGCTTGACTGTAATGCTAACCATAAGCATCAGCTCCTTTCTTGGGTGTATAACCTTATTTGTATACCAGTATAGAACAACACTGTACCAATATCAAGACATCATTTCAATAATTTTTTGCTCATTTACGATGGGGATATTTAAACTTTTCGCCTTCTTGTTCTTCGATGAATTGGATTCAATATCATTGTTAATAAGATAATCAGTTTTAGCGCTTACAGAACCGACAACCTTACCACCAAGAGACTCAATCTTATCCTTCAGCTCATCACGGTTGCTGAACGCATTAAGCTTGCCAGTGATAACAAACGTTTTACCAAAAATGTTACTATTGTTTGCACTCACAACATCTGGTTTCTCAATAGTTAGAATCTGAGGAAGAGCATAGAAGATCATATCCCAATTGTTGTCGGTGTAATTCTCAATCGACTCAGCCATTTGACTACCGAATCCATCTAGTTTCTCAAAGTCAAAGTCACTTCTACCGCAGCAATCATAGAACGCATCGAAGTCACCGTTAAAGTAATTGCTGATAGCCTTACTTGCAGTCCTGCCAATCAAAGGAATCGACAGAGAGTAGATATATCTATCAAGCGTAGTAACCTTGCTGTTCTCAATTGACTTCAGCAGCTTGTCTACCAACTTCTCGCCAAGACCGTCAATCTTAGTCATATCATTTTGTCTAATATAAAGATCGTAAATGTCCACGATACTACTTAGGATACCAGCGTTAACAAGCTTCTCAATAGTAGATTCAGACAGACCATCGATATCCATTGCGTTCTTAGATGCAAAATGCGTCAACTGTGCAACAAGCTTGCCATCGCAGCTCTCGTTCCCGCAAACCAAGAACTTCGTGTTGTTGTCCTGCTTTACTTCAAGCGGCATACCACAAACGGGACATGTGGCTGGTGTCTTGATATATTCTACAGAATCATCATCTCGGTCAATTGCGCTTAGATTCTCAGCAATAGCTGGTATGATTGCGTTCGCCTTGAAACAGGTAATAGTATCGCCAACAGCAAGCTTATAGCCTTCAAAGATAGAGAGATTATGAAGTGTAGCTTTTTCTACAATGCTGCCGTCAATCTCCACTGGGTCAAACACGGCAACAGGCGTAATCTGACCAGTCTTTCCAAGCTGCCATTGAACCTCCTTCAGAGTAGTTTCAACCTCCTCATCCTTCCACTTGCGCGCAATCATATCCAATGGATGATGGGCAGTCATACCAAGACTCTTACCATATTCATAGGAGTTGTACTTGAAAATCGTACCGTCTACGGGATACTCGTATTCTTCTGGGTTAAATAAATCAGCATCAATATCCTCATAATTATTAACATCAACCATATGATGCGGTACAACATCGAATCCCATGGTTTTCAAGAACTCATACGTATCAATCAAGTCAGCCTTAGCAATATTATCATTGTTGATTCCAGAACCACTTGCATCTACAAGCTCAAAAGCAATGTACTCAAGATGCCTGTCTTTAGATACATTCGTGTCAAGGCAACGCAACGATCCCGCCGCTAAGTTTCTTGGGTGTGAATACGGCTCTTCAAGAGATTCGTTGATTTTGTTGAAGTTCTCCCATGAGATTACACATTCACCACGAACCTCAAGATCAAAATCATAACGCAGCTTCAAAGGAAGGTTAGTACAATTTCTGAAGTTCTCTGTGACATCCTCGCCAATCTCACCATTACCACGGGTAATAGCTTGCTTGAATACGCCTTTTTCATACCTACAAACTATAGTCAGACCATCAAGCTTAAAGCTCTCAACTACTTTATGACCGCCAATGAACTTGCCAATCTCATCAATGTCCTTTGTCTTGTTTGCAGACAACATCGGTTTGGTATGCTTTACCTTCTTGAAGCCGTCAAGCAGCTTACCTTGCACCTTATGCAAAGGAGAATTGCTAAGCACATATCCAGTCTGCTTCTCAAGAGACTCAAGCTTATCCATCATCTCATCATACTCATGGTCTGACATAATCGGATTGTCGTACAGATAATATGCATCAGATGCGGCGTTAAGCTTTTCAACTAGCTGTTTGATTCTTTGTATCAATACTTTGTCATCCATTTGATCGCTCCTTTAGACATATAACATTAACAGCTATGACGCATTAAATAGTATCATAGCTGTTATTTGTGTTCAATATTTATTTTGACTTATTTGACAAGGCTCTTTAGCATTCCTTGAATGAACGTGTGTCTACTTAGATTTGCCTTTTTCTTAACTGCCATGTTAACAGTATCTACAGAGCCAAGATGGAAACATCGCTCTTTCATGCGGGTAAGCGCAACATAAATAAGATTTGAATTGAGCATGAAGATATCTGCTTTTGGAGTGCATACAATAACATTTTTAATGCCGCTACCTTGGGACTTATGTGACGTAATTGCATAGCCAAGTCCAACCATTTGCATATCCGACTTGCCATACGTTACCCTAATGCCATCAAAATTAAGAATGACATGTTCTTTACAAGCATATTCAACAATAGCTGTCTCGCCGTTTGCAACGAAGGCTGTTTGTTCATTATCGCAATCAGCTAAGATGCCTTTATAATTGTTCTTTTTCTCAATAATAAGATCGCCCTTGTAATAAGAAGTATCGCCAATCTTCATGCATAATTCACTGCCATAGTTAGGATTCACAGCTCTTTGAATCATATTATTTAATGCGATAGTTCCATAATCGCCAACATTTTTAGCAGTCAATACCTGAATGTCCGTAACGTCAACTCCACTATCGTATAATTTCTTATACAGCGACACGGCACTTCTTGGGATATCCTCTTGTGGCATATCGATGAACATATAATCTTTATTGGCACCGAATGACGTTGCTTTTCCCTTCATAGATTTATCAAGATAGGTTTTGCAAAATCTTGTATCGGTAGCAACCTTAGACAAACCGCCTTCATTGTAACGAAACACGGTGGTAAGGGTTGTTGTTGGAATCACGTTGCTCTCCATGAAATCGTGTAACAAGTTACCACAACCGACAGATGGAAGCTGCGCATTATCACCAACTATCAGCAATCTCGTAAATTCAAAGTCAATAGCTTCAAACAAGTGCCGACATAGTGATACATCTGTCATAGAGAACTCATCTACTATTACAACATCATGCTCTAATTTGTTGTATTTATTATATCCCCATCCAGTCTGAGGATTATAGCAAAGACCTCGATGAATCGTTGATGCTTGTCTGTGTGTGAACTCAGACAACACTTTACTGGCTTTCCCTGTCGGCGTAAGAAGAATATAGCGTTTTTTGTTGTCATCAAGCATATTGATGATTGCCTGTGTAGAAAAGCTCTTGCCGCAACCTGCCCCGCCATTAAGGATGCTAATCGAATGCTTGCAAACATTCTCAACGGCTTTCATCTGCTCATCGGACAACGCAAAGCCCTCTACCATACGATATTTCTCTACATCGTAACCCCATACATCATCGTTCTTAGATACGTTGTGAAGGTTGTCGGCAATCGTCTTAGCAATATATAACTCATCCTCATAAGTCTTTTTCAATGCGATAGACATAGACTCTTTACTGTAATAAATAGCATCATCTTGAATTGCATTAGCAAAGTGCTTAACAGAAGAAGGAATGATCTCAATGCATTGACTGCGAATATCGGCTAGATTAGCCCTAGTGTTGCCATTGCTCTCATTCTCTTGAAGCAAGTAGATAATACAAGCAAGACATCTATCTTCACTTGTCTTCACATCATAGCCGAAGTCAATAATGCTCTCTTTTTGCAAGTCGAGGATAAGGCTGTCTGCTGTTTTAAAACCAACACCGCTAATCCTAGTAAGTGTTTTATATGGTTCTGTCTTAAGCTTTTCACGTAGTACATCAATATCGGAATACTTGTCGTAGATTTTTTTAAGCATACTAAGAGAGACAGTCCCTTTGAACTCGGCAACAAGGTCTGCAAGCTTGAAGTTCTCGATAATCTTGTTTTTTATTACCTCGAAAGTCTTCTCGCCGATACCATGCAGTTTGCTGATATCCACCTCATCACATCTATCGTTTTTAACAATGTCAATGATATCTGGATACTCTTCATACAGAACATCAGCCTGGTTTGCAGTAAGAATCTCTTCAAGAAAGATTTTAGTATCTGCTGCCGTAGTAGGCACATTACGCCTGATGTTAGTAACGCGATAGCTGGTGCCATACTTTGATTCTTCTTCTGTTGCTGTTACCTCGTATTCAACACCAATTGTTAAATCTGAGATACCACCGATGATACTGACGTTCCGATATTTGTTCTGCTTGATGTCTGGATACTCATCTTTATCGACATCCATTGCATAAGTCTTAAAATCGGGAGAGGAATAAACGCATCTAACCGCCATCCCTTTGAACTCTACTTGTTTATCACTCATCGCATCTATCCCTTCATGCACTCAAAATATATATCTTTATTGATTATAATGTTAATCATCAATTTCAACTTTATAATTCATCATGGCATTATAACAAACTTTTGTTATATTTCCCTTTGTATACTCTGACTTTGCAACGCATTTTATTACATCTTCTTTATATTTTTTATATACCTCAAAAGCTTTTTCTTGCGTATTTAGCAAACTCGATCTTTTTGATTCTTTTGTAACCATATTATACACATTTATAGTCCTAAATTTATTGTTTGTCCTTTCTATACCAATCGGTAAGCTCCCTCTCCTTGCATCATTTTTTACAAATAAACTGTTTATATTTTGCGGAACCAAACAACATGTTTTCGGAGAATAGATATTGTTTCCTTTGTTTATAATGTCTTTGTCTAAAGCCCACATTTTATTATTAAGCCACTTATCAAAATTTTCTTGACTATGTAACCATTCATAAAAGTTGTCAAATAGTAGCCATTCATCGCAACATGTCGCATTTTTATATGCAGGACATTTTTCTTTTGTTTTTTCATCAAAACACCTATATAGCATTCCACGCCACACACTATATTCTTTCGTGTCTTTATATTTATATGACACTGGATATTTGTTACCAATCATTCCAACTCCGCAAACACTTGGATAATACGGATTTTTAACTTCTCCTTTTAAAAAATGATTATATTGAGTATGAACTTTTGCTTTGTATTCATCTTGAAACTCAACAACAATATCTTTGGCGTTACTGTAATTAATAATCTTCATTAAAACGCCTTCGTTATTATAATTTACTTTTCCAAGCCTGTTTATTTTGTTTTTAACTTTTCCATTTTTAAAATTATGATATGCTGTATGAATTTTTGTTTTATATTCGTCTTGAAATTCTACCACTATATCGTTCGCATTATTATATTCAACAATCTTCATTATATCGCCATTATTATTAATGCTTTCCTCGCCAATTCTTAAGTCTTTTTTTGCTTACACCCATAATAAACTGCCTAACTTTTTACTACAATATAGTCATTGAGTACAATTTCTTTTTCGTCACTATTTTCCCATTTGCCATCTACCTTACGCTTCTTAAAGGCATGTGTAAAGCCTTCAATTCTAAGAATCGCAAACAAGCCAAATGCGTTTTCCTTATATATCTTCGCTTGCTTAATCCTGCACTTTGTTTCATCACCATCACAGATATGTCGCAGCACAAGATTTGGTCTACATGTACCATACTTATCATCGAATCCTACTACAATGTAGTAATCTTCTGACATGTTTTCATTGATGTAGTCGCTGTATCCCAGATATTCCATGTCTGCCTTGACTTGACTAACGATATCTAATGGCTTGTTCTCTAGTTTACTGCAAAGCTCTTTGATAAGACCCTGATTATCGAGATCGCGCCACTGTGATTTAGTCTCGCGTCCAGCGTACTTCTTCATAAGGAACTCAGACACGCCAAGCTCTTCCATCTTCTTCTTGGCAATAATCTTCGCGTTTGCGAACTTGCTGTAGATGTCTACTACTTCAAGTAGATACTTGTTGTTTCCAAAGTCAGAGAAGAAGTTGAGCTTAATAAGAATATCTAGCTGCCTAGAGTTCACTGACGTATGTTCGTTGATGTCCTTTAGCAAGTCGATAAATGAGTTGTACTTGTTCTTCGAGAGTTCAAGTAGTTCATCGGCGATTTGACGGTTAAGGAATTTCACACTTGCAAGACCACGGTAGATACTATTTGTGTTCTTATCCATAGCATAATCAGCAGATGATTTACCGAATTTGATTGATCGAATATTGATATCAAAGTATGGCATCTCCGCAATAAGCTTTGATGTTCTATCCATATCATCTGCATATAACGTTAATACTACAGTATAGTATTCTAGCGGATAATGAGACTTTAAGTAAGCACCATAGATACTGTCAACTGCTACGCTTAACGAATGCGATGCATTGAAGGAATAATGCGCTGCATCTTGTACTACCTGCCAAGTCTCTGCAAAGCCGTCTATTGTGCCTACATTTTTAACCCAGCCTTCTTCGAGTTTCTTTTGCAATTCATCAAGTTCCTTTTGCTTGAATTTCTTCTTAGCAATCTTCTTGATAATATCGTATGTTCCTTTTTCTTCAATTCCAAGCCATACCAGGTACTTCATGATGGATTCCTGGTACATCATGAAGTGGAATGAATCTTTCAGGATTTCATCAAGCTCGTTCACACCAGTAGAATATGGCTTTCTATCAAGAAAGTTATCAAGCAATGATGCAAAACCAGGACGAATAGCCGCTACCCAAGCCGACATTTCAGCCAATGATGTAGGTTTATAACGCTTCAGAGTTTGCTTGCCGAAATCAGAATCGGATTGGTTGATTGTAGTAGTCAATCCATTTGCATAAATATCCCAAACATTTTCATCGCAGTTATTAAGAAGCGTAGCAATATCATCAATCGGTCTTCCAATTAATTTGTATACCTCACTGATGATTGACCACACACGGACGGTCAAGTAATCATTCTTCAAATATTTATATTGATCGCAATTATATCCGTCCAATGCACAACACATTTCATAATTAGTTGCATTGCCAACTCTAATAAGCCCTACCTCGTCTGGAATAGGCTTATCGAGAAGCAAGAATGAACATGGTGAAGGAGCAATACTTTCGATTACGCCTCTGAATCTCTTGCTACCTTCGATTATCTGACTCCACTTCTTATCATTTACATGGCTATCCAAATCTTTAGCGATTTCATTGTATTCATCGACATGCATACCAATAGCTTTACACCATAGTCTGAATGCAGACGATTCCTGAAGAGGTTTATAGGCTACCATATAGTAGATACCTTCCTCTCCAAGAATATCCTTAGATGCCTTAATAACAGGTTTCACATCTGCAAAGTTAAGGTCAATATCTGGCAATGAACGAGAACTTAGAATACGTTCAGCACTCATAAAACGAGTAGGATATAAAGTAATTGGAGATTCCAATCTATCAATCTCTGTCAATCCAAGAAGATGATTAACATAAAATGATACAGCAGATCCTCGCCCACTTCTAGTAAGAACAGCATCATACTCATCTACTGCTTTCTTAACAATCTTATGATCGAGAATGAAGTAGTCTGCCATACCGCAATCTTCGATAATCTTTGTCTCATAATAAATTGCCTGTTGATATTCCTTGATTCTATATTGTGGAATATACTTCTTTTCTTCTTTCCATGCGTCACGAATAATACCACGAAGAACGGCGTTGCTATCACCTTCAGTGACTTTTGGAATCTTGAATTCTTTATCTAGCTTAATACCTTCTGCTTTATCAATTACAAGGGTATTGTTTAGTGCTTCTGCGATTTCATCTTCACTTAGCACACCTTGCTCTTTATATCGCTCAATAATAGTATCCGAGTCAGGATAATCAAGAATGAAATTACTTTCGTCTTCGTAATAGATACCCTTTGCTTTCAGAAACAAGTCACGATACTTAGCATCTTCTGGGTAAATATAATGGCTATCGTTTGCATGGATAAGTTGAATCCTATACTTTCTCTTAACCTCAAGCAGTTTCTTATTATGTTCAATCTGTACTGGCTCATTATGATTTTGAACCTCAAGATAGAAATTATCTTTGAAGTGATTGTATACAGGAATAAGGAATTTCTCTTCCCAATCATCGCCTTTGAACATGCGTGATTGAACACATGCAGTGGTTATAATTGTATCAGTAGGCGTAAGAGAAAGAAGACATTTTAAATCAATGCGTGGCTTATAATAGAAGCCGTCCGCATTTGCTATAGACATGATACGATTGATTTCCCTACGTCCCTTTTCGGTCAAAGCAACAAGCATAAGATGGTAATTTGCACGGGAAGTCTTGTCATACATGTCATCAACGTAATATGCCTCGACACCATACACGCATTTAAGTCCGTACTGCTGACACAAAGTATAAGCTTCGAAGATATTGCCTTGAAATCCATGCTCAGTCGTTACATATTCTTTATGTCCTAACTCAACAGCTCTTTTCATGTAGTCTTCTGGTTTCGAGATACAGTCAAGACTCCTAATGTTGCTGTAATGACTATGGCGGTGAAAATTAATATATCGTTGCATATACTCACTCTTTCGATATAAAAATAGGGAGAACATTGTCTCCCTTATTATAGCATATATATTTATTAGTAAACCAAGAAATAATTAATTTCGCTTCTTCTTGCGCTTACGTTCACGCTCAAAAGCCTCCTTTGTTTCTGCTCCAACATCGCCATCTTTTGCACTCTTCTTCAGAGTCTTCTTCTCGGCAACACCTTCACACCTGGGAATCAAGTCTCCAACCCATTTCTTGATAACTTCATAGTAATTACCCTTGTTACCAAGAGCCTTCTTTGCAATAGCCATAGTCAGACCCTTCTCGGCATCAAACTTGTCCTCATAAGCCTTCACGACAGTCTTGGTACCATCTTCCCACCATACGATAGTGGCTGGATCATGGAAAATAACATTCTTGATATCTGGAATGTGCGACTTTTCTTCGTTTGATTTTCCTAGAGAGTCAATAAAACTGTCAATAAACTTATCCCATTTTTTCGGGTCAATCATCCAATTCCAATCATTGCTAGAAGCTCCGCAATTATGTACCCTAATGCGATAAATATCTTTCATAGATTTCTCACCCATAATAATTTACTCCAATCTTAACTTAACTACTCTTGTTTCTCTTCTGGAACAAATTTCATCGGTTCCATCTCACCATTTTCATCATGCAGAATCACGCAATCAAGCTCGTCATATTCTGCCAAATATCCCATATCAACTTCAACTTCAACCATGATTCACCTCTACTTCTTAAAATAAAAATATCCAACTGCCACTATAGCCAGTATAATCCAAATTACAAAAATAATATTCGCTACTATATTTAACACCAATCCCGTTCATAAGACCAATCTACTTTAATGATCGTACGCTCCTCTGGCGAATATGCAGTATAAGGAAAAACGGCGTATCCAAGACTATTGAGCTGCTTCTTAAAAGTTTCATAATATTCTTCTACATGCTCTTGGCATGGAGGATAATAATCGACTTCTTTTTTGTTGCTTATAAGAGCAATAAGAAAAAAATAATTCGCACCGTTCTTCTCCATTCCTAATTTGATGGTTCAGTTTCATTTCAAGGAGGTCAAGCCAATACTGCGGACTTTCTCGTTTCTTTCTTTTCAATGGTCGAAACAGTTTTGGCTTCTTTAGCCGTCATTATACCCATCTTACTTTCCAATCAACTTACGCCAATAATCTTCATCACGTTCGCCGTACTCGCCGCCATGATGCTTATAAAAAGACTCCATGTATTTCTTGTAATCATTATAGCTGTTCCAGCCAAGCCTATAATCACAATGATTCCAAGTCTCATTTACTTTGCGATAAGCCTTGCCAGAAGGGATATCTTGGCACTTGGAACTGCGACGAAGCCTACGATTGAAGATCTTCTTCATACCTGCATTATCTTTGTAGCAAGGAGTTTTCTTATAAGACCGAGACATCTGCGCTCCGTTCTCAAAACGATTTAACCTACATCAAGAATTATAACACCGTCTTCTTCTTTAACTTCATCAACACCATATACTTCACAAGTTTCACATTTTTCATATGGCTCGTCATAAGTCGGCAAACCGACACAAACAGAAGCCTGAACTTCATAGTCTGGATACTTTAGCAGCTCTTCTGCCAGTTCTTTTGCTTTCATTTGTTACCTTTCTTATTAGACGAATTAAAGTATATCTAGTCTTGCAAACATTTCTCAAACATCGTGTCGTTTTAGCTATGCTTATTACCTATATAGTTACAAACACAATATAAATGACACGAACGACTCCTTAAAACAGATTTTTAAATTACTCCATTTTCTTTAATCTTTGAAGAATATGCAAAGCAAGAGTAAACAAATCATCTATTTGTCGCTCTCTGTTGTCTGACCCATAAAAAATGCCTTCCAGAGTGTCACAGCAGCTACATGAACCATATTCAACTCTTACATACCAATAGTCATATGGTTGATAAAGGTCTTCTGGGATTACGAACAGCAACGTTCCCTGATAATCACCATCATCTATTTCATGGATTGCATTTGGATTCGGATTGCCATCATCTTCGTGTATAGCATCAATGACAATGCGAACAATATCCTCATAATCAATATCGTCTTTACAAGTATCTAGTAAGAATGCTAGAGTTTCTTTGATTTCATCTCTCTTATTGTCGAAACGCTAAACGAACTTGGTTTCCATTTTGACTCCTTAGAACAAATGTTATACTACTTCTTTCTAAATACCCTAAATCTAATTTCGTATTCTGTATTAACATTGCCTTTATTAATATATTCACCCTTAAACCTTAATGAACCCTTATCTTCGTCAATGTAAGTTATGCGCTCTTGCGTGTCTGGATTCGG
>ENA-ORNY01001532-ORNY01001532.1-human-gut-metagenome-genome-assembly--contig:-NODE-1532-length-13065-cov-4.558955_pt1 | contig 13065 bp, 11 predicted proteins | sample MGYA00242122_ERZ509036 | MGnify/ENA primary metagenome ERZ509036 (study PRJEB26280, sample SAMEA2338696) | human gut metagenome | biome: human gut; feature: human-associated habitat; material: faeces... | reverse complement strand
TTTGAATCTTTTTCATCTCTTTTCGAATTTTGCCACCCTCAAAACGTCATTTTTTCTTGCTGGCGCAAGAAAAAAACGGGCTGAGCCCGTCTTCCCCCCTCCGTCAAAGTCCGCAATGCATCAAATTCTTGCTCATGCGGGCGATTTTCGCATTTTCTCACCCGTTAAAAAACACGCCTTGCGGCGTGTCGTCTCTATGCTTTACCTTCCCACCGTTCCCTGTCTATCCTCTGTCGTAATGCTCCAGAAAGCTGTGCGTCTCCCCTTTGGTCTTCCAGCCCGGCATGGTGTCCAAACAGACGGAATGGATACTGTTGAAGACGCTCTTTTCGATATCCGGGTTATCCTTTTTCAGCCTCTTGAGCAGCAGCTTGACCTCCTGCCGCTTGGAATTGCCGCTTCCGTCCTCGCTCGCCGCGCAATTCTCTGTGAACCGACAGGCGCACTGAATAAATTCCAGCCCGTGCGCATTCTTCCAGCGGATGATATCCTCCTCATGGATGCAGTACATCGGGCGGATCAGCTCCATCCCCTCGAAGTTGCTGCTGTGCAGCTTGGGCAGCATGGCCTGAAGCTGCGCACCGTAGAACATCGCCATCACCGTCGTCTCGATGACGTCATTGAAATGATGCCCCAGCGCAATCTTGTTGCATCCCAGCTCCTTGGCCTTGCTGTACAGGTAGCCCCGGCGCATCCGTGCGCAGAGATAGCACGGGTTGTGCTCGCTGCTGTTGGCCACGTTGAACACATCCGTTTCAAAAATCTGGATCGGCACGTTCAGCAGCGCGGCGTTCTGTTCGATTTTCCGACGGTTGAGCTCGTTATAGCCGGGATCCATCACCAAAAACGCCGTCTCAAAATGCACCTTGCTGTGGCGCTGCAATTCCTGCATGAGCTTGGCCAGCAGCATGGAATCCTTGCCGCCGGAGATGCACACGGCGATCCTGTCGCCCTCCTGAATCAGCTCGTAGCGCTTCACAGCCAGAATAAACGGCTTCCAAAGCTCCTTGCGATATGTGGTCAGGATGCTCCGCTCCACCCGCTGATCGAATTCAAATTCGCGTTTCACCTTGTCGTTTCCTCTTGTCTGTTTGTCTGTTTTGATTACAGCGCAAACCGTCCGTTTTCAAATACGGTCACCTCGCGCCCGTCCTTCGTCGTGCCGATGATGGATAGATCCTCCGTTCCGACCATGAAATCCACGTGCATGGTGCTCACAACATTGATGCCGCGCCGCACAAGCTCCTCCTCGGGCAGATCGTCCCCGCCGGGCACACACGCCGGATATGCCTGCCCGAAGGCGAAGTGACACGCGGCGTTCTCATCAAACAGCGTATTATAGAAGAGAAGGCCGCTCTGCGCGATCGGCGAATCGACCGGCACCAGCGCGATTTCACCCAGATAGTGCGCGCCTTCGTCCGTCTCGATGGCCTGCCGCAGCACTTCCTCGTTCGTATCCGCATGGATGCCGACGATGCGCCCGTGCTTCAGCGTCAGCCGGATGCCCTCGATCACGTTGCCGTTCAGCGCCAGCGGCTTGGAAGCAGCCAGCACACCGTCCACCGCGTCGCGCTTCGGCGCGGAAAAGATTTCCTCGGTCGGCATGTTCGCCACAAAGCGGACGCCGCTCTTCGCCGTGTCCGCGCCCGCCATCCAGACATGCTCATCCGGCAGCCCGACGACAACATCCGTCCCCAGCGCGTTTTTGTATCGCACCTGCCTGAGCTGCAGGGCGTTCAGCCCGCCCGCCATTTCCTCCAAATACGCGCAGTGCGCGCGCCACGCTTCCACCGCGTCGCCGCCCTCGGTGACGCGAATCGCGCTGAAAATCGCCTCCCACAGCTTTTCCATCGCCGCGTCGTCCGCGTCGTTCGGAAAGACCTTCTTCGCCCAATTCAGCACCGGCACACTGACCACGCACCACGGGAAGCCGTTCGCCATCATCGTGCGATGGAATTCCTTCTGGTCGCGCCCCGTCGCCGCTTCCCAGCGGCGGAGCCTGTCCGTCGATACCCCGCGCAGATTCTCCGGGTCGCTCGCCGAAACGGAAATGAAGCCCGCGCCTTCCCGCCCAAGCTGCACGTTCTTTTCAATGTCCCACGGATACATCGCGTCGAATACGCCGTCGTCCGCATGCAGCCAATGCTCCCGGCTGCAAACGTCGTCGCGCCACTCCATCACAACGTCCTTCGCGCCCAGCTCAAAGCAGGCCGCGCAGAGCGCCCGCCCGAAATCGGCGCAATCCACCGGGCAGCGCACCACGACGGTCTGCCCCTTCTGTACGTTGATGCCGACCCCGGCCACCAATCGCGCATATTGCTTCAATAACTCTTTTTTCATGTTCTCTCCCGCTTCCGTCTTCGGTTCAAAAGGCCGCCCCTTCCGGGTTTCCCCGTCAAAGAGGCGGACAGCGCGCCCGCCGTGCCTGCGTTCTCCGTCGATTGTACACAGTTTTGCATAAAAGATCAAGTTCCCGCGCAATTTTGTGTTTTCCGCTTTCCGCGATTGTGTTATAATGGCGGAAGTTTCAGGATTCTTCCCGGAGGTTTCGTGATTTATGGATCGTTTTGATATTGCCGTCATCGGCGCGGGGCACGCGGGCTGCGAGGCAGCGCTGGCCTGCGCGCGCATGGGGCTTGATACCCTGCTGCTCACGCTCAATCTGGATTCCATCGCCCTCATGCCCTGCAATCCCGCCATCGGCGGCACGGGCAAGGGGCATCTCGTCCGCGAGATCGACGCGCTCGGCGGCGAAATGGGCCGCGCCATCGACGATACGTTCATCCAGTCCCGCATGCTCAACACCGGCAAGGGGCCGGCCGTCCATTCCCTCCGCGCGCAGGCGGATAAACGCGCCTATCAGCAGCGGATGAAGCAGGCGCTCTTCGCCGAACCGCGCCTGACCGTTCGTCAGGGCGAATGTGGCCGGTTTCTGACCGAAAACGGCGCAGTCTGCGGCATCGAGACGACCACCGGCGCATCCGTCGCCTGCCGCGCGGTCGTCGTCTGCTCCGGCGTGTATATGGATAGCCGCATCATCATCGGCGAATGCAGTTGGATGGGCGGGCCGCAGGGGCTGCTTTCCTCGTCGCATCTGGCAAACGCGCTGCGCGCGCTGAACATCGAGCTGCGCCGCTTCAAGACCGGCACACCGCCCCGCGTCGAGGAATCCTCCATTGATTTTGACGAAATGGAGCCGCAGCCCGGCGACGAAACCATCACACCCTTCTCCTTCCTGACCGACGGCGTGCTTCAAAACCGCGCCAAATGCTACCTGACCTATACCAACGAGGAAACCCACCGCATCATCCGCGAAAACATCCACCGCGCCCCGATGTACGCCGGAACCATCCACGGCACGGGCGCGCGCTACTGCCCCTCCATCGAAGATAAGATCATGCGCTTTGCGGATAAGGATCGCCACCAGCTTTTCCTTGAGCCGGAAGGGCTGGATACCGTCGAATGGTATGTGCAGGGGCTTTCCACCTCCATGCCGGAGGATGTGCTGGTGCACGCGTGGTTCACGCCGGACAGTTCCTTCGCAGACCGGATGCAGGCGCTGCGCAGCCGCTGCGACGAACTGCATCACATGGATTTGGGGCTTGACCTCGGCACGCTGGAAATTTCGACGCTGAATGTTCGTGATGAGGACTGGGCGGAGGTGTGGAAGAAGTTCTACAAGCCGTTCAAGGCGGGGCGTTCGCTGGTGGTGAAGCCGACGTGGGAACATTACGACCCGCAGCCCGGCGACCGTATCATCGAGATTGACCCCGGCATGGCGTTCGGCTCCGGCACGCACGAGACGACCTCGATGTGCCTGGAGCTGCTGGAGGACGCGATGCACGGCGGCGAATCGGTCATCGACGTCGGCACGGGCAGCGGCATCCTTGCCATCGGCGCGGCGATGCTCGGCGCAAAGGACGTGCTTGCCATCGACATTGACCCCGTGGCGGTGCGCGTGGCGAAGGAGAACATCGAGCACAATCACCTGTCCGACCGCGTCCGCGCGGTGGAGGGCAATCTGCTGGCAAGCAGCGACGGCGTGTGCGACCTGTGCGTGGCGAACATCATCGCCGACGTGATTTGCATGTTCGCGCAGCCGCTGGTGGATCACATCGTCCCCGGCGGGCTGTTCATCTGCTCCGGCATCATCAAGGAGCGCGAGCAGGACGTGGTGAACGCGCTGACCGCCGCCGATTACACGATTCTGGAAACGAAGCGCAAGGGCGAATGGGTCGCCATGCTGTCCCGGAGGAAGAAGTAATGCACCGCTTTTATGCTGACGGGCTGGGTGAAATTGGCAGCCTTGTCACGCTGTCGGATGAGGACGCGCGCCATGCGTCCCGCGTGCTGCGGATGCAGCCGGCACTGGTCAAGGCGGCCTGCGATAAGGCCCATGCGCTGGGAATGCAGGTGGCCGCTCATGTGGAGAGCCCGGAGGGCGTCCGGGTGGCGCTGGAAAACGGCGTGGACTCCATCGAGCACGGCGCGAAGCCGGATGAGCACATCATGCAGCTGTGTAAGGAACGCGGCGCTTTCCAGGTGTCCACCATCTCGCCTGCCGTGCCCTATGCGCTGTTCGACCGCAGTATCTCTCACGCCACCTATGAGCAGCAGGAGAACGGCAAGGTGGTGTTTGAGGGTATTATCGCCATGGCGAAGGCCTGTCTGGCGGATGGTGTCCCCGTGGGTCTGGGCACCGACACCGGCTGCCCCTATATCACCCACTACGATATGTGGCGGGAGCTATGCTACTTTGTGAAGTACTGCGGCGTGACGCCGGCGTTTGCGCTGCACAGCGCCACGCTGGGCAATGCGGCGCTGGCGGGTATTGCCGGCGAGACCGGCTCCATCCAGCCGGGCAAGTGCGCGGATATGATCGTCTGCGCGGCGGACCCGCTGGCCGATCTGACCGCCCTGCGGACGCTGGATATGGTCATTAAGTCCGGCTATCGTGTGGAACATCCCCAAGTGAAGAAAATGGACAATGTGGAACGGGAGCTGGACAAGTTCCTGTAAATACAGTGTATCCCCCCGGCGGAGCCGGGGGGATATTTATTCGCTTATTGGCATTGCAGGCCCAACTGGTAGAAGGCTACGGCAGCCGCGGCAGCTACATTCAGACTGTCCACCCCATGGGTCATGGGGATCATCACCGTGTGGTCGCATTGGGCGATGGTGCCGTCGGCCAGCCCGTCGCCCTCGGTGCCCAGCACCACCGCCAGCCTCTCCGCTGACAACAGGCGTGGGTCATCCAGCCGCAGGGAGTCCTCCCGCAGGGCCATGGCCGCGGTGGTGAAGCCCAGATCGTGCAGTGCCGCCGTCCAGTCGCCCTCCGGCAGATAGGTCCATGGCACCAGGAATACATTACCCATGCTTACCCGGGAAGCCCGGCGGTACAGGGGGTCGCTGCCCTCTGTGGTCAGCAGGACGGCGTCCATGCCCAGGGCGGCCGCGCAGCGGAAAATGGCACCCACGTTGGTGGGGTTCATCACGTTTTCCAGTACGGCGATGCGCCGCGCGCCGGCGCAGACCTCCGCCACGGAGGGCAGGGGCGGACGACGCATGGCGCACAGCATCCCGCGGGTCAGGTGGAAGCCGGTGAGCTGCGTCAGCACCTCCAGGGAGGCGGTATAGACGGGGAGGTCCGGGTCACAGCGACCCAGTATCTCGGTGCCTTTGCCGGTGATGTGCTGCGGCTCCATCAGGAACGACACCGGTACGCACCCGGCGTCCAGCGCACGGCCGATGACCAGCGGGCTCTCGGCGATGAACAGGGCGTTGGCCGGGTCGGCCCGGTTGACCAGCTGGTTTTCCGTGGCCCGGGCGTAGACGTCCAGCGCCGGGTCGGAAAAGTCGTGTATCTCAATGACCTGTGCCATATCACTTCCACTCCTTCAGCAGCGTTTCCAGTGCCGTCCGGTAATAGGCGGCGGCGTTGACCCAGGCGTCCTCAAGGGTCGCCCCGGTGGGGTTGATACTGCGGACGGCCCGCAGATCCAGCGGTGCCCATTGCTCCGGTGTCAGTGCCACACGCCCGGCCAGCACGGCAGCGGGGACATGCAGCTTCTGACACCGGCCTGCCACGCCGCTGATGGCCTTGCCGCCCAGGCTTTGGGCATCAAAGGAACCCTCGCCGGTGACCACCAGGTCGCAGCCCACTGCGCGGCGGTCGAAGTCCACGGTGTCCAGCACCGTCGTGATACCGGAGCGCAGGGCACCGCACAACAGCGCAGCGCAGCCCGCGCCGAAGCCGCCGGCGGCACCGCCGCCGGGGAGGGTATCCACCTCCGCACCCAGCTGTGCATGCAGCACCGCGGCGAGATGCCGAAGTCCCGCGTCCAGACGCTGTACGCAGGCATCGTCCGCGCCCTTCTGCGGAGCGAAGATGTACGCCGCGCCGGTTTCGCCGTACAGGGGGTTGTCGATGTCGCACATGACCGTCAGCACACCGGGCCGCAGGCCGGGATGCCGCCCGGACAGGTCGATAGCCTCAATGTCCGCCAGCGTGCCGCCGGTGGGCACGAAGCCGCGGCCCTGCCGGTCGTAAAACCGAACGCCAAGCGCCGCGGCCGCACCGCAGCCGCCGTCGTTGGTGCAGCTGCCGCCCAGACCCAGGATCAGGCGCTTTGCGCCGTGATCCAGCGCGTGGGCCAGAAGCTGTCCCACACCGTAGGTGGTGGCTGCCTCCGGGTCGGGACGGCCCTCGGCCTGGTGCAGGCCCGCTGCTGCGGCGCACTCCACCACCGCCGTGCCGTCGGGCAGCAGGCCGTAGAAGCCATCGATAGTGCCGCCAAAGGGACCGGACACGGGAAGGGCGATACGCTGTCCGCCGCAGGCATCCAGAAAGCAGTCTGTGGTGCCCTCGCCGCCATCGGCCACCGGCAGGGCGTCGATGTGCCAGCCGGAGATATGGAGACTGCGGGCGATGCGGCAGATGTCCGGGGAGGACAGCGTGCCTTTGAATGAGTCGGAGAGGATAAGACAGCGTTTCATGGAGCGCACTCCCTTCGTTTTGATAAGGGGATTATACCAGCCGGGAGAAAAAAACACAAGGGACGGCGTAGGCCGTCCCTCATGTTTTGTACGTTATTTGCTATACCGATTTGAGGAGAGGAGAGAACTTACTTGGCCAGCAGCTTAGCAGCGCGCTTCTTGCCGTACATGCAGCAGGCCACCACATAGGCGATGGCGCACACCACACCGATGATGTAGGCGGGCGTCCAGGGGATGTTGAAGCCGATGTGGGCGTTGGCGATATAAGTGACGCAGATGAAGGTGTAGAAGCAGCCGGGGATCATGGGGATCCAAGCCCACTTACCCTTGCCGTTTTCGAACATCCACGCGGTGATGCACAGGAAGGCGAACAGGGACAGCGTCTGGTTGGCCCATGCGAAGTAACGCCACAGAATGTTGAAGCCGTCGGCATTGGTCTTGGCGAACACGAGGATGGCGATGACCAGCGCGAAGATGGGCACAGCCAGCTTGATGCGCTTGCCGTTGGTGGACTGGTCGATGTGCAGCGTCTCAGACAGGCTCAGGCGCAGGGCGCGCAGTGCCGTATCACCGGAGGTGATGGGCAGCACGATGACGCCCAGCAGGGCGATGATGCCGCCCACATGACCCAGCAGGTACTTGCAGACCACGCCCACGGTGCCGGTAGCCAGCCCGGCATTGGGCTCCTGCAAAGCCAGGTTGTACACGCCCATAGCGCCGGCAGCCCAAACCATGGCGATGAAGCCTTCCAGCACCATCATGTTGTAGAAGGTGTTGCGGCCCTGACGCTCGCTCTTCATGGTACGGGAGATGATAGCGGTCTGGGTGGAGTGGAAGCCGGACAGAATACCGCAGGCCACGGTCACGAAGAAGATGGGCAGGAAGTGCTTGGTGGAGAAGTAGTCCGCGTAGGTGAACGTACCCACGGTGCCGTCAGCACCGGTGAGGCTCAGCACGGGAGCAGCCCAGCTGTCCCAGATGTTCATCAGGGGCATACCGGTGACGAAGATGCCGATGAAGATACCGACGGCGGAGAACAGCAGGATACCGCCGAAGATGGGGTAGATCTTGCCGATGATGGCGTCGATGGGGAACACGGTGGCGATCAGATAATACAGGAAGATGACACCGTAGATGACCCACGTGGAAACAGAGGTGGCCTTACCGTCAAAGCCAAAGAGCTGCGTGGCGGCGATGTCGCCGGGGGTGTAGATGAACACAGCGCCCACCAGCAGCAGCAGCACGCACACGAACACGTTGTAGAACTTATAGATACCCTTGGTGGAGTAGCGGCGGATCATCTCGGGCATCTGGGTGCCGCCGTCGCGCAGGCAGATCATGCCGGAGAAATAGTCGTGCATGGCGCCGCCGATGACGTTGCCGATGGGGATGGTCAAAAACGCGATGGGCCCAAACAGGATGCCCTGGATCGGCCCGAGGATGGGGCCGGTGCCCGCGATGTTCAGTAGGTTGATGAGGCTATTTTTCCAGCCGCGCATGGGAACGAAGTCAACGCCGTCCTCCTTGGTGTAGGCGGGCGTCTTGCGGTCGTCAGGACCAAAGACCTTTTCGCAGAAGCGGCCGTACAGTGCAGCACCGCCCAGCAAAATAACGAGGCCGATGATGAATGTCGTCACAAAAACACACTCTCCTTTGTAAAGTGGATTTTCTCTTTCCGGAACGTCCGGATCGTCCCGAAAAATCATGCTCAGATTATAACACTGCGTGAATAAATTGCACGTTAATCTTTGCGGCGTGTACATAAAAATGTCATAAATAAAAGGTCGAAACCTGTAAAGAATTGCCGTAAAAAGAAACTTGTAAAAGTTATTAACAATGAGGGACTTTTACGAGTTTTCCTGTCGCGAACCAAAATACAAACGGTGTTTGACTGCCAAAATTTTTGTCTGGCGGTAACGTTGCAGGGGAAACGGCAAGATCACCTGGGCACTTGCCCGCTTTCGGCAAACGTGGTATCATAGCAATAATATGAGAAAGGGAGGATATGCCTGTGGAATACAACAAGTCCATCAACGCCATGACCCCCGGCGACGAGATCGAGGGCTACTACATACTCAAGTCCGCCAACCCCAAGGTGGCCGCCAACGGCAAGCCATTCCTGACCGGAGCGCTCAGCGACCGTACCGGCACGATGGAGCTGAAGGTCTGGGACTATGCTGGGCCGCTGACCGCCGCCGACGAGGGCACCGTGGTCAAGGTGCGGGGTACCGTGGGTGAGTATCGGGGCACCGCGCAGTTCACCGCCGCGCGTATCCGTCAGGCGGCCCAGGAGGATCCGGTGGATGTGTCCGCCCTGGTGCCCACTGCGCCCATCGACTGCGGCGCGGCGATGGAGGATCTGCGCCGTGCGGCAGCCTCCATTACGGACCCGGACTACCGTGCCGTGGCCGAGGCCATGCTGGAGGCCCACGGGGAGACGCTCGCGTCCATCCCCGCCGCCAAGAGCGTACACCATGCCTTTCTGGGCGGCCTGCTGATGCACACCGCCAACATGGTGAAGATCGCGGACTTCCTGGCGGGAATGTACCCGGAGACGATCGACCGCAGCCTGCTGCTGACGGGGACGCTGCTCCACGATATGGCGAAGGCGCAGGAGTTCGTGTTTTCGCAGCTGGGTCTGGCCACGGATTACTCCATTAAGGGGCAGCTGCTGGGGCACCTGGTCATGGGAGCGCAGGACGCGGCGGAGACTGCCGCCCGCCTGGGCGTGCCGGAGGAGAAGTCCGTGCTGCTGCAGCACCTGATCCTCTCCCACCACGGTGAGCCGGAGTTCGGCGCGGCGGTGCGCCCTCTGTGCGCCGAGGCAGAGCTGCTGAGCCTGATCGACGCGGTGGACAGCCGTATGGAGATCTACCGCGAGACGTATGATACGATGGAGCCGGACACCTTCAGTCCGCGCATCTTTGCGTTGGAGAAAAAGGTGTTCAGGCACGCGTAGGCTCTTGACAAACGGCGGCGCGGAGAGTACCCTGTCGTCAGTGCCCGCAGGGCACAATACACATTTTATTAAGGAGACGCGTTTGAAACTCAATACCCTGACACTGGAGCGTGTGGCCTGACCGGGAGGTCTGGCAGCCATCGATTGACAAGAGCAAACACGCCTGCCCTTGTCAATCGATGGCGATATGCACGCCATTCCTCCCGGAGCATGAAAACACATCTTCAGGAGGAAACACCATGAACCGCGAAAACAAGCGCAAGCAATACGAAAAAGGCTACTACAAAAAGCATGCGTGCTTAGACCCGTTCACGTGCAAGGTCTGCGGGCGCGAAATTCTGCCCGAGGGCGCAGGCAGCGACCACCGCAACCATTGCCCGTACTGCCTTTCGAGCGTCCATGTGGATAACGAGCCCGGCGACCGCGCATCCGCGTGCCACGGCGTCATGGAGCCCATCAGCGTGTGGGTGCGCAAAAACGGGGAGTGGGCTGTCATTCACCGCTGTACGGTGTGCGGCAAAATGGGCTCTAACCGCATTGCGGCGGACGATAACCCCATGAAGTTGATGGCTTTGGCCCTGCGCCCCTACGGCAGCCCGCGTCTCGACCCAAAGCGCATCAAAAACATGGTGAAAACCATGGAAGACAAAGCATAAGAGGCGATAAACGTGACCATAACCCGAGCTTCACGTTCACGTAAACACGTACCCTGCACGCTTAAAAGGAGCCAATATGTCTCAAAATTACAGCTATTTTGCGCATAAAGAATGCGAGTATTTTCCCTGCCACAAGGGCGCGGACCCGAAAAATTTCAATTGTCTTTTCTGCTACTGCCCGCTTTACGCTTTGGGCCGCAACTGCGGCGGCGCGTTTCAATATAAAGAAAACGGCGTCAAGGACTGCACGAACTGCCTTTTTCCGCACCGACGCGAAAACTACCAAAAGGTTATCGCGCGCTACAAGGATATTCTGGGCGTATTAAAACGGCTGGAAGCGGAAAACAGAACCGAAAGCGGGGAGAACGCATGACGCTTACGCAAATTCAATATGTGCTTGCCGTGGCGGAAACGGGCACCATCAGCGCGGCGGCAAAGCGGCTTTTCATCGCGCAGCCCAGCCTCACCGCGTCGATTAAGGAGCTCGAAAACGAATTGCAGGTCACGCTTTTCCGCCGCACGAACAAGGGCGTGACCTTAACGCCGGAGGGCGAGGAATTTCTCGGCTACGCGCGGCAGGTGAACAGCCAATTAGACCTCATGCGTGAGCGGTATTTCGGCGGCGCGCCCGTGCGCAGACGTTTTTGCGTTTCCACGCAGCACTATTCGTTCGCAGTGGAGGCCTTCGTGGCGCTTTTAAAGGAGCACGGCGGCGAAACGTACGATTTTCACCTGCGCGAAACGCAGACGTATGAGATCATCGAGGACGTGGCGTTATTAAAAAGCGAAGTCGGCGTTTTGTATTTAAACCCGTTCAACGAGACGGTCTTAAAAAAGACGATTAAGGCGCACGGGCTGGGATTTCACCCGCTGTTCAAAGCGGGGCCGCACGTGTTTTTGGGTGCAGAAAATCCCCTTGCAAAGCGAAAAAGCGTCACACTGGAGGACTTAGCGCCTTACCCGCGCCTTTCCTATGAGCAGGGCGACCACAATGCGTTTTATTTTTCCGAGGAAATTCAGAGCACGCTCGAGTGCGCCAAAGACATCCACGTCTGTGACCGTGCAACGCTGTTCAATCTGCTCATCGGGCTGAACGGCTACACCATTTGCAGCGGCGTCATCAACGAGAGTCTAAACGGCAAAAATATCGTCGCCGTGCCGCTCAATCTCGACGATTACATGGAAATCGGCTATCTCACGCGCGAAAATGTGGAGCCGAGCTTGTTTGCGCAATATTATATCGACGCTTTAAAGAAGTTCACAATGCAATAATGCAAACCGAAAGTGGTTTGCCATAGCAAAAACCTATGGCAAACCGCTTTTTTCTTGTATTTTACAAGGCGAAAATTTGCCTGTATACTGTAAGCACAAACTCAAACAGCAGGTGATTAACATGAAAAATATCAAACTTCCGTGTCGTTACGATTATGTCGGCAGCTTTCTGCGCCCGGATGATTTGAAGAAGATTCGCGCCGATTATGAAGCCGGCAAAACCACTTACGAAGCACTGAAGGAAGCCGAAGACACCGCCATTCGCGACCTTGTCGCCAAACAGAAGGCGGCGGGTTATAAGCTGCTCACCGACGGCGAATTCCGCCGCAAGACATGGTATCTTGACTTTATGTGGGGGTTTGAGGGCGTCAGCCACTCTGCGCCCAAGGGCGGCATCCCGTTCCACGATGTCCTTGCGGTCGTCGATGACACGTACCTTACGGGCAAATTAAAGCTGACGGGTACGCACCCTTTTGTGGAGCACTTCCGGTTTGTGCAGGCGCTTGAGGACGAAAACACCGTCGCAAAGCAGACCATTCCGTCTCCGGCACAGTTCTACGAGCAGATGATCTTCCCGATGAACGCGGAGACGACGAATAAAATCTACCCGAACCGCGAAGAACTGCTCGAGGACGTTGCAAAGATTTATCGGGCGTTCATCAAGCAGCTCTACGACGCAGGCTGCCGCAACCTGCAGCTTGATGACTGCTCTTGGGGCGTTTGCGTAGACCCCGCCGCGCCGTTTGTGTTCGGCGTGGAGCCGGAAAAGATGGGCGACATTATGGATCAGCTTTTGAAGGTCAACAACCTCGCGCTTGAGGGCAAACCGGATGATCTCACCGTTGCAACCCACATTTGCCGCGGCAACTACAATTCCTCCTGGGCCAGCCGGGGCGGCTATGAGCCGGTCGCAGAGCGCCTGTTTGCACATGAAAATGTCGATGCCTATTATCTGGAGTTCGATGACGCGCGTTCCGGCGGTTTTGAGCCGCTGCGCTTCGTCACACCGGGCAAAAAAGTCGTTTTGGGACTGATTACGTCCAAGCGCCCGGAGCTTGAGGATAAAGACGCCGTCATCGCACGCATTTACGAGGCTGCAAAGTATGTGCCGCTCGAGAACCTCTGCCTCAGCCCGCAGTGCGGCTTTGCTTCCTGCGAGGTCGGTAACAAGCTTACGGAAGA
>ENA-ORNY01001530-ORNY01001530.1-human-gut-metagenome-genome-assembly--contig:-NODE-1530-length-13078-cov-3.989557_pt1 | contig 13078 bp, 9 predicted proteins | sample MGYA00242122_ERZ509036 | MGnify/ENA primary metagenome ERZ509036 (study PRJEB26280, sample SAMEA2338696) | human gut metagenome | biome: human gut; feature: human-associated habitat; material: faeces... | reverse complement strand
CTAAACCCCGATGCGAAGATCTATATCTGCGGATGCAGCAGTCAAAACAATCCGATGCAATATGAGAATAAGTCCAATATTCGCATGATTTTTGGTAGTTTTGGCAAGATTTCCGCTATTTCAAGTATTATGTCTGACATAGTACTTAATGATGCGCACAAGCCTTTGGTAAATGTTTGTTCGATGCCGGAAAAATATGAGGACGATTTGTCGCCCGAGCTTACGAAAAGCCGAGCTTTTCTGAAAGTTCAGGACGGTTGCAATAATTTCTGTTCGTACTGTATTGTTCCGTATCTTCGAGGAAGAAGCAGAAGCAGAAGCATTGAAAGCGTTGTGGCGGAAGCAAAGGACGTGTGTATGAAAACGCGCGAAATAGTGATTACCGGCATCAACGTATCGGCTTACGGATTGGATTGCGGCAGTTCGCTTGGCGAGCTTATAGACGCGCTTGCGTGCGTTCCGGTAAGAAAGCGGTTCGGGTCAATTGAGTGTACGGTTATTACCGACGAATTACTTGAAAAAATGGTGAAAAAATATATATATGCACAAATAAAAAATGTGATCTTGTTTATTTTCAAGTAGGCAATCCTAAAGTTTATTTAAAAGAAGAAATAAAAGTTCCAGTATGGTTTAAAGAAAAATATAAGAATTATATAGTTTGCTATTGTCATAATATATACTTAGATGACATAGTAAAAATTGTCAAAAATACTAATGAAAGTAATTTGACAAAAAAAGATATATTAAATTTGTTAAACACAAATCACTTAGAAGATTGCAAACACTTAAATCCTACGGGAGAAAATTGTGATATACTATTTAAAAACGCAATTCAATTTGCATATAATCAAAAAGAAAAAGGAGAGAAATAATGAATATTTGGCACGATATAGACAAAAATCGAATTAAGCCTGAAGATTTTTACGCAGTAGTAGAAATTAGCAAGGGAAGTAAAAATAAATATGAGTTAGATAAATCAACAGGTCTAATAATGCTTGATAGAATATTATATACTTCTACTCATTATCCCGCAAACTATGGCTTTATACCTCTTACATACGCAAAAGACTTTGACCCATTAGACGTTTTAGTACTATGTAGCGAACCATTAATACCAATGAGTTTAGTAAGATGTTATCCAATTGGGGTAATAAAGATGATAGATGGTAAATATGCTGATGACAAGATTTTAGCGATACCATTTAATGATCCTAATATGAACCATTATAAAGATATTAAAGATATACCAGACCATGTGATTGGTGAAATCAAGCATTTCTTTATGGTTTATAAAAACTTAGAACATAAAGAAACAACAGGCTTTAAAATAGAAGGAAAAGATGTAGCATTAGATATCATAAAAGAATCGCTAGCTTCATATGAAGAAAATAAAGATAAACTAAAACATTAGGTTTTCCCTAATGTTTTAACTATACAAAAAAGAGGGAAAGAATATGACAATTTTAAATGGTAAAGAAGTAAGTAAAACTATAAAAAACAACTTAAAAAGTGAAGTAAAAGATTTAATAGAGACAACTGGTATTGTACCAAGCCTTTCAATAATATTAGTTGGTAACAATCCAGCTAGCGAAATATATGTAAGAAATAAGATTAAGGCAGCAAATTATTGTGGAATTAATGCTAACTTGATTAGAAAAGATGAAGATATTCAAGAAGAAGAACTTGTAAATTTAGTGAACCAATTAAATGAAGACCAATCATGTCACGGAATAATCGTTCAACTACCTCTTCCCAAACACATTAATGAACAAAAAGTAATAGATGCAATAAGTTACAAAAAAGATGTTGATGGATTTGGAATAATTAATAAAGGGCGACTATTTAGTGGCTTAGATTCAATAGAAAGTGCAACCCCTCATGGTATTATTCAATTATTAGATGCTTATGATATAGAACTTGCGGGAAAAAATGCGGTTGTGATAGGAAGAAGCAACATTGTTGGTAAACCAATGGCCCTTCTTTTGTTAAATAGAAATGCTACAGTTACAATATGCCATTCAAGAACTAAAAATCTTTCTGAAATAACTAAAACTGCAGACATTTTAGTAGTTGCAATTGGTAAACCAAAATTTATCACAGCAGATATGGTTAAAAAAGATGCTGTAGTTATTGATGTCGGAACTAACAGAGTAGAGGAAAAACTTTGTGGGGATGTTGATTTTGAAGAAGTAAGTAAAATTGCTTCATATATTAGTCCTGTTCCAGGAGGAGTTGGACCATTAACAATAGCATCATTATTAGAAAATACTGTAAAAGCATATAAAAAAATGTTAAATATCGAAAAGTAGGAGGTAGAATATGGTAATAGTAGGACTTGGCAACATTGGCAAGGAATATGAAAATACACATCATAATGCAGGCTTTATGGCAATTGATCAAGTTGCAAAAGCCAATAATTTAACATTTCTACTAGAAAAGAAATTTCAAGCATATATATGTGAGTACTTTTTTGAAGGCAAAAAGAACTATTTAGTAAAGCCAATAACATATATGAATAACTCAGGTATTGCGGTAAAAGCTATAATGGATTACTACAACCTATCAGAAAAAGAGTTAGTAGTTATCTATGATGATTTAGATTTACCTCTTGGTCAAATTAGAATTAGAGAAAGTGGCTCAGCTGGTACTCATAATGGAATGAAGTCAATTGTAAATATGTTAGGTACTAAAAATTTTGCAAGAATTAGAATAGGTATTGCCAAACAAAAAGAAGTAGACACAATTGACTATGTATTATCTAAATTTTCTAAAAAAGAAATGGAGACAGTTAACGAGTCGTTAATAAAATTTCCTAATATGATTGATGATTTATTGAGAAATGGCATCACGTATATTATGAACCATTATAATGGAAGTGATAAATAATGAATTATTTAGATTTATTGAAACTTAATTTATCTTTCAAAAATACTTTTGAAGATATAAATAATATAAATAACACCCATACTGAAAATATTTATTTATCCGAATGTGCTACAAACTTATCAAAAATGTTAGCAAGTTATTTATTCAACCAAAAAAAGCAAAATATAATATATATAACTCCATCAATTTACGAAGCATCTAAAGCCTATGAAGTTATGTGCGATATTGCGGGAACTGACAATGTCAGTTTTTTTCCAGTTGAAGAATTCATTTCTAGTGAACTTGTCGCCACAAGCGAATCTTTTAGACTCGCTAGAATGTTGACAATAGAACAGATACTAAATAAAGTACCACAAATAATTGTCACTAATGTAGAAGGTTATACTCACCAAATAATAAAAAAAGAAAAATTAGAAGAATCTATCTTAAAACTTAAAGTAAATGATATATATTCTAGAGATAAACTAGTTCATGAATTAGTTATAAGAGGATATAAAAAGGTGGCAACTACATCAACTAGTGGGACATTTAGCGTTAGAGGGAGTTTAATAGATGTATATCCTATTAATGAGCAAACTCCAATTAGAATCTATTATTTTGATGATGAAATTGAAAGTATAAAAAAAATAAATGTCGAAACACAAATGTCAAGTGGTTCTGTTAATGAAATAACAATATATCCACTATATGAAATGTTTTACGATGAAAAAGAAATTGAAAAAATAGTAAAAAGAATAAAATCAAAAAATATAATTACTGAAAAAATTCAAAGAGATATAGAATCAATTGAAAATTATCAAAATCTTGATCAACTATATACATACTTGCCAGATATTTGTGAAGAATATCAGCCATTTTATCAATTAATTGAAAATAACATATGTATATATGAAGATTATTCATCATGCTTAGAACATGAAAAAGCCATGAATGTTGAAATTTCTGATTATTTTACTATTAATAAAAGACATATCAATAAAGATTTTTTTGTAACTTTACAACAAGCTTTATATTTTGCAAGATTGAATATATTCACTAGTGTTTTTCGTTCATCTTTGGTTGACATAAAATTAGATCAACATATACCGTTAAATACATCTAATTGTTATGAATATAATAACAATATTAGAACAATGCTAGAAGATATAAAGTTAAATAAAGAAAAAACTTATTTAATAACACATATAGATGACAAAAAATTAAAATTTATTGAAGAAACTTTTAATAGCAATCAAATAGATTTTAAACGTATTGATGATGTAACTGAAATAAAAAAAGGCAGAACATATATATCTGTTATGCCTAATGGATATGGCTTTGAAGATTTAGAGACTAATTTTTCAATAATAACTCCTAATGAATTCGCACCAGGCAAAATAATTAAAAGTTCAAAATATCAAAAATTCTTAAAAGATACAACAAAAATATATAACAAAGAAGAACTAAACCCAGGCGACTATGTAGTACATCAAGAATATGGAATAGGTAAATACTTAGGAATACAAACTAAAGAAGTACGTAACGCTTTAAATGATTACCTATGTGTTGAGTATTCTGGTGATTCTAAACTTTACATACCAGTTGAAAATATATATGTTTTAGAAAAATATATTGGTTCAAAAGATAAATTGCCTAAACTTAATAGTTTAAATAGTAAAGAATGGCAAAAGAAAAAAGAAAAAATTAAAGAAAAAACTCGTGAAATTGCCAAGAAATTAATAAAAGTTCAAGCTGAAAGAGATTCTAAAATTGGATTTAAATATAAAGAAGATACACTGGAACAAATAGAATTTGAAAATGATTTTGAATACAATGAGACTCAAGATCAAAAAAGAGCAATCGAAGACGTAAAAAAAGATATGGAAGGCCCACATCCTCTAGACCGTTTAATTTGTGGAGATGTAGGATTTGGAAAAACCGAAATTGCAATGCGGGCTGCATTTAAAGCAGTTGATAACGGAAAGCAAGTTGCATATCTTGCCCCAACAACCGTTTTAACAAGACAACATTTCTATACTTTCAAAGAAAGATTTGAAAAATATGGTGTAAGAGTAGAACTTTTAAATAGATTTGTAAATGAAGCAAAGCAAAAAACAATTTTAGATGGACTAAAAAAAGGATACGTTGATATTGTGATAGGAACACATAGAATTTTGTCAAAAGATATAGTGTTCAAAGACTTAGGATTACTGATAGTCGATGAAGAACAACGATTTGGTGTAGAACACAAAGAACGTATAAAGATGCTAAAATCAATGGTAGATGTACTTACGCTTACCGCAACACCGATTCCAAGAACATTACAAATGGCATTATCTGGATTAAGAGACTTATCATTAATTGAAACACCACCAAAAAATAGATTACCTATTCAAACATATGTATTAGAAAGTAATGATTCAGTAATAAGGGAAGCAATAAATAGAGAAATGGGAAGAGGAGGTCAAGTATTCTATTTGTTAAATAGAATTTCAGAACTTGATCATATTAGATCTAAAATTCATAAACTTGTTCCTAAAGCCAAAATAGGTTTAATACATGGAAGAATGGAAAAAGAAGAAATTGAAAATGAATTAGTTCAATTTCTTGACAAAAACTATGATATTTTAATATGCACAACAATTATTGAAACTGGAATAGATATACCAAATGCTAATACTTTAATAATTGAAAGAGCAGATATTCTAGGTTTATCTCAACTATATCAAATAAGAGGAAGAGTAGGAAGAGGCGAAAGACTATCATATGCATATTTAATGTATGACAAGAACAAAATAATAACATCTAATGCCGCAAAAAGGTTAGAAGCCATTAAAGAATTCACAGAACTTGGTAGTGGATATAAAATTGCAATGAGAGACTTAGCTATAAGAGGTTCTGGTGATATTTTAGGTAGTGAACAATCAGGATATATTGATGCGGTGGGAATGGATTTATATATGAAACTTCTTAACGAGGCTATAAACGAAGAAAAAGGTCTTCCAAAAGAAGAAGATAATATAAGAAAATACCATATTGATGTGTCACGCCATGTTGATGAAAAATATGTTGAAGATGACGCAATAAGAATTGAAATACATCAATCAATCAGTAAAATCAAATCACGTGAACAAATTAATATGTTAATAAAAGAATATACTGATCGCTATGGTAAATTAAGCGAACAAATCTTGTTGTATATGGAAGAAAAATATCTTGAATATCTTTTAAAGAAATTAGATGTTGAGTCGTATAAAGAAACAACAGATGAAATAAAAATAGTTTTTGATGAAGATATATCATCTAGGATGAATGCAACAAAATTATTTGATTTATCTATTGATATGAAATTAAAGTATAAATTCGATTATCGAAATAAACGCATAATAATTAAAATTGATCCACATGAAACAACCAAAAGTTATATATATGGTTTAGTAAATTATTTAGAAGCAGTAGATAAAAATGTTGTAAAACGATAGTATAAACAACAAAAAAACTTCCATACTAATATTAGCAAACAAAGCGTGGAGGTTTTAATATATATGAAAGCAACTGGAGTAGTAAGACGTATAGATGACTTAGGACGAATAGTACTTCCTAAAGAACTTAGAAGAACGATGCGAATAAAAGAAGGAGAATCATTGGAAATATATACTGATGGTACCGATAGAATAATATTAAAAAAATATTCACCAGTTCAAAACGTAAATGATTTTGTCGAAGAATTTGTCGAGAGTTTATATGCTTCTAATAAAAAAGATATAATAATAACTGATAATGAAAAAGTAATTGCTTATGCAGGAAACTTTAAACAAGATATTTCAAACAAAAGAATATCTATGAGATTAGAAGAAAAAATGAACAAAAGACAAACCCAAGTAGTTGATAAAGCAGAAAATTTTGAATTTTTAGAAAATTATAATATACCTAAGGCAGCAATTATTAAACCAATCAATGTTCTAGGTGATATATCTGGATCGGTAATTGTGCTAAGCGATTCCATAACTGATGTTGAAAAATCACTTGCGGAATTTGGCGGAATGTTTATGGGAAGATATCTAGAAGGCTAGTAAAAAATAAGCAAAGTAATGTACTATTACTTTGTTTTTACTTTACAGTTTAATAAAGTTTTGGGGTGTAATATTTTACATTTTAAATAAAATGAAGTAATATATATGTGTAAAAATTAAAAATAAGAATGGAGGAACAAATATGCCACTAGTTAATATGAGTAGTATGTTAGAAAAAGCAAGAGAAGGCAAGTATGCAGTAGGTCAATTCAACATTAACAACCTTGAATGGACAAAAACAATTTTAGAAACTGCTGAAAAAAATCAATCACCTGTTATCCTAGGTGTATCTGAAGGTGCCGGAAAATATATGGGTGGATTTGAAACAGTAGTAGGTATGGTAAAAGGATTAATGAAATACCTTAACATCACTGTTGATGTTGCTATCCATCTAGATCATGGATCAAGTTTTGAAAGTTGTAAAAATGCAATTGATGCTGGCTTTACTTCAGTTATGATTGATGGTTCACACCATCCAATTGATGACAACATCAAAATGACAAAACAGGTTGTTGATTATGCACATCCTAGAGGAGTAACAGTTGAAGCTGAAGTTGGTACTGTTGGCGGAAACGAAGATGGTGTTATTGGCGGTATCAAATATGCTGATTTAAATGAATGTGTTCATATCGTTAAAGAAGCAAAAGTTGACGCATTAGCTCCTGCACTAGGTTCAGTTCATGGACCTTATCAAGGCGAACCAGTTTTAGGATTTACTGAAATGGAAGCTATCGGAAAAGCTTGTCAATTACCATTAGTTTTACATGGTGGAACAGGTATTCCAGATGATAAAATTAAACACGCAATTGCTTGCGGAACTTGCAAAATAAACGTAAATACTGAATGTCAATTAGCATTTAATAAATTACTAAGAGAATTCTTAGCAGATGAAAAGAATGCAAAAATCTATGACCCTCGTAAAATACTTGGCCCTGCATCAAAAGGTATTGCTCAAGCAGTAGACGAAAAAATGCATGTTTTTGGTTCAGTAAATAAACAAAATTAGTTAAAAAAAGAAGAAAACGGCTAGATAAAAATAGCCGTTTTTTTTCAAAATTTAATAAATAAATTGCTAAATAGAAATATAAGTGATATAATTATATATATGAAAATTAAGGAGGAAATATGAAAAAAATATTGACATTTATTTCACTATTTATAATGATATTGACTCTTTCTTCGTGTGGAGTAAAAAAAGAAATAAAAGAAAAAACACTTCCTGATGGGAACACTTTAGATGAAGAATCAATCAGTCAATATGCTGAAGAGATAAAAACAATTTACGATAGTGAAGTTGAAAACTATAATAAACTTGAAACTAGTTGGTATAGTATATCGACAGATGCTATCACAGAAGAAGAAACTGAAAACAATGACTATACTGAAAAAACTAAAGCATGGCTTAATATGGAGTATCTCTTTTATGATACACCACTTAGCTATGAATCAAAGTCAAAAATGACAATTACTTGTAAAGTAGAAACTGAAAAAATATATACTTCAGTGGATAGAATTGATGAAAACGAAAATGCGGTAATTAATTTGAAAGCCAAAGTAATAAAAATTGATGGTAAGGTGTATCTAGATCTTGATGTAAAAACCAAAACAAATAATTCAGAGTCAAAAACAAATCAAAAATATAGTTATGATGCTTCTTCATTTGATATGAGTTATATAGAAAGTATAATAAGAGGATTAGGTATTGACGTTTCTCTTGATGTAATTTTTGATGCTGGTATTAATTTCAATCAATCACTTAAAAAAATCATGTATCAATCATTTGAAAAAATTGGAAACAAAAAAGACTCAGGAACAACAACAAGTGATGATACTATATCAGCAGTAATAAAATCTAAAAAAGGCTTTGCGGTATCAATGCTTAAAGATACTAACAATGAAAGTGAAAAGAGCAATATGATATGGGAATGCGATGATAATTATGATACTAAAAAACTATATATTTATAGTAAAAAAGTTCAAGAAAATTCAAAAGCTACAATATCAATGGAAGTTAAAAAAGTTTTATTTGGAGTAGTTATTGCTCCTACTGAAACAGAAAAGTATGAGGCGAAATAATATGAAAAAAATAATAACTCTTTTATTAACACTTATAATGGCAGTTTCACTTGGTAGTTGCAAAAATAGCAAGAAGAATAAAATAGCTACAGCTAATGAATTAAGAAATTACTTAGATTCTATCGAACTAAAAGAAGATTACAACATTGAAATTACATATAAATCAATAGATCGCAACGTGAATTCTAAAGAAGGTAATTCAATAAAAGGAATCGTTAAAGGTTATGCAAATGTAACAAGCAAAGAATTAACACAATTCTATCTTTATTTAGAAGAAATTAGTGCAGTTAGAACACCTACAATGTATGGTAAAAATGTTAAAAAAACAATTTCAAAAGGAAAAGTATATGCACAAAAGTTCAACCAAGAAGATGAAAAAGACAACATAATTTATCTTTATAATTATGAAAAAAATGTAGACGGAAAAAATTGGTCTAAAGTAGAAACAAAGACAAAAGAAAAAAATGTTGGGTCAAGCTATACAAGTTATTTTGGCTTCTATACTGAATTTTACAATGAATTAGAAAACTTTTATGAACAAGCCAAAAAAACTGATTTAGATCTTGCATTGGATATAAATAAAGGCTTTTGTACTATTAAAAATGAAAAATGTATATTAAAAATATCATCTGAAAGATTACAAGAAACATATACATTTATAAAAGATGATAATGGATTACGTCGTATAGAATATATATCAGAAGCAAACGATAAAAAAGTTGAAATAGTAGTAAAACTTGTTTCAAAACAAAAAGAAGTAAAGACTCCAAAAGATGCTTCAGAATATAAAGGCTAAAACATACATTGATTAAAAAAATAACACATTATAGTTAAGAACGGAGTTCTTAATATAATGTGTTTTTAATATGCTTAGTAAAATTTGTAAAATTACAAAATAAGAAAAATAATTGTTTGCGTTTTTTTTATTGGTATGTTATAATAAAAGAGAGGTTTATGCATATGCAAACACAAGAACATCAATTCAATGAATTAGATATTAGAGCAGTTTTATTGTTTAAAAAAAGAGTTGTAGACGAAAAAGATATCCAAACATATGTTAATGAAATATCAACTTATGTAAATAGTCTAAACTATTTATACATATATAATATGACTAATCAAGATTTGACAGATTTTTACAAAGCATTAAAAAAGTTTAATAACATTTCATATGCAACTGTTGAAGATTATGGAGAAGTAGAAAATTATCAAATGGCATATGAGCAATTGATAGATTCGGGCTGTCAATATGGAGTTGTGTTAGAACAAGGATACTACTATGAAGAAGGCGATTTTCTAAGACTTAGAAAATACGCAATAGAACATATAGATAAAAATATTGCGGTAATAACGGCCTTGCCTTTGCGTGGTTGTGAACCATTTTCAAGAAGTGGTGAAGAATATAGAGAGTGTAAAGGGTGTCATCTTACAGGTGCACTTGTTAATTTAGACATATTTAATAAAATAGGCGGTCTTAAAATTGAATATTACCAGTCAATGTTTGATTATGAGTATTGTTTAAGAGCTCAAAAAAATAATTATAAAATTATATTGTTAGAAAATTGTGTTATAAGAACAACAAATTATAAAATAGTTGAGAAAAGATATTTCTTTATGAAGTTTTCATCGTTTGAGTATGATTTAATGGATTTGTATTATCAAACTCGTAATAGATTTTATTTGTGGGAGGAGTATGAAACTATTAATCCCGAATATGTAAAATTAGATAAAAAACTTTATAAAGATGAAAAATATGATATAAAACGAAGTGATCCACAATATCGGGATAAATTTTATATGATGGAAGAAGCAAAATATGACTATATAAGAAGAATAACAGGAAAATATAAAGGAGGAAAAGAAAGTGAAAAAGATTAAAAAGTTATTTTTGGTATTTGCTTTAGTATTTGTTTCCACATTTGCTTTTCTTAGAGCTAATGTATACCATGTAAAAGCTTATGACAGTATCGATAGTACTGGTGCTACTACGTGGAATATAAAAAGTGAGGAAGTAAAGAATAAGTATGGAGTTAATTATTCTTATGTAATTGGAAAACCAACTACTCAAGGAGCTACAGGTACTGAAAAAATAGTTAACTATTTTAGTATGAAACCAGATGGTGTAAATTCAAAACTTGTTACTTGGGGAGTTCAAGATGGCAATTCAGGTTTTAAAACAAATCAATTAACTGAAATTGCAAAGGATTATGAAAAAAAACATCCAGGTTGGATTGTAGTTTCAGGTATAAATGCCGATCAATGGTATTATAAAACAACAAAGAATAATCAAAAAGGTGGTTATTTCTTCTGTGATAATCCGTATTATCCATTTACAATGGATGGCCAAAATCTATTTACAATCAACCCACTTGGTGGTCGTGGAAATGGTATAGCTATTACAAATAATCCAAATAATCCATTTATTAGTGTTACAAATAGTGATCGTATTGAATTACAAGTATATGATGCAAACGATCAATTGATTGCTACATTCCCTGTAAGTGGGTATAACCAAAACCCAGGTGCATCTGGAACAACTGTTTGGTCAGGATATGTAAATCCAGAAACAATGGGCAAAGCATTTATTAATAGAGAAGTTAATACAACAAATTCATTGTTTGTAATTGAAAACGCAGATCTTGCATATATGAATAATACTAGAGATTATGCATATGAAGGAAGTATGTATGCACCAGTTGATTCATTCTATGGCAAAGGAACTATATCTTCAACTGTAAATCAAATAAGTTTAGGCGCAGGTCAATTTGCTATTGAAACTACAAGCGAAGAAGTAAAAGCAAAACTTGCAGTAGGCGTAAAAGTAATTATTGAACAACAATATTCAAATGAAGGTGCAAATGAAGTAGAATCAGTTACGGGATTCCATACTGTACAAGTTAAAGATGGTGTATATCAAGATAGTAGTGCTCCATATAATCTAGCCTCTAAACCACGTTCTATATTTGGTGTAAAAGAAGATGGTACATATTTCTTATTAACAACAAGAGATAATAAGATTGGTTCTACTGGCGGTACTGCTCATACCGAAACACAAGCAATATTAAGTTATTATGGTGCTTATACAGCATATCAAGATGATGGTGGTGGTTCTTCTACAGCAATCTATCGTACAGATTCAGGTACATTTGATGTTGTTAGTGGTAGTTGTGACTCTGCTACTACACTAAAATCACAAAGACTTGTATTTAGTGGTTTATTCTTTGTTGTAAAAGATCCGGGCGTTAGCATAAAAGAAACAACACCTTCATCAGTAACACTTAAATTAAATAACACTCAATATGCAAATAGCTTAGAAGATGTAAAAGCAAAAGTAAATGGCAAAACATATGAAATGACAGATGGTATAATTAAAATCGACGATTTAGAAGAAAATACAGAATATGAAATTAATATTGAATATAAACTAAATGATCAAAATCTTACTGCGTTAACATATGCAAAAACAGCTGAATACAAACCTGGAATAAAATTGAATCCAACATCAGATGGCTTTATTGTAGACATACCTAAAGTTGATTCAGAACTGATAACATCCAAGATTACGTTCTTAATTGATGATAAGACCATTGTGGTTGATAATTCGGCAGGTGAACTTGAAAGTTATCAAATAACAGGCTTATATAAAGATATGGATTATGAAATATCTTATACATATGAAGTAAAAAATATTAAAACTAATACAACATATTCAAGAAGTGTTTCAAAACAAATATATACTACTTTAAATTATGATGTACCTGTAATTGAAAGTTTCACAGTTAAAACTGTTGGTAATAAAGTAAAAGTAAGATACGAAATAACAGATATAGATAGTGTAATTATAAAATTATGTTTAATCCATAATGATGAAAAAATAGAATTAGAAATAGGTTCTAGAGAATATACTTTTGATGATATAGATGTTAAGACTTCAGTTCATAAATTTAAACTTGTTGCAACATATGAAACATTAGATGGTGAAAATCGCTATGATGTTGAATCAAATGAATTAACATTAGGTGAAGAACATGTACATGAATGGGTTGAAGCAACATGTACAGCAC
>ENA-ORNY01001514-ORNY01001514.1-human-gut-metagenome-genome-assembly--contig:-NODE-1514-length-13178-cov-2.892860_pt1 | contig 13178 bp, 6 predicted proteins | sample MGYA00242122_ERZ509036 | MGnify/ENA primary metagenome ERZ509036 (study PRJEB26280, sample SAMEA2338696) | human gut metagenome | biome: human gut; feature: human-associated habitat; material: faeces... | reverse complement strand
ATATTCTCATTCTATGCATTATTCTACTAAAATATATTCATAAATTGATTGCATAAGCATATTTAAGAAAACGTATTCATTTTATGTGACGGCGGGCAAAACAAAAAAAGAATCGTCATCGGACAGCCAGCCTTCGGCAAAAAAGAAAATGACGATGAAAAAGTATCAGCGGAAAGTGGTATTTGCCGGAGATTCCATCTGCGAGGGCATTGCTTATGAGGGCGGATTTCCGACGATGCATCTGGACGCGAAGAAAAAGGTAGTTGCTTACCGTGGCCTGAATACCGTGACGTTCCATACCAAAAGGATTTTTAAGGGAAGAACGGGACTGCAGAAGCTGATCGCAGAGAATCCGTACCGCGTTTATATGATGCTTGGAATGAACGAAATTCATTATCGGCCGGCATCGCAGATGATCTCGGAATACAAAGATATGATCGAGGCGATTCAGCAGGCAGATCCGAATACGGATATTGTATTGTGCGCTGTTTCACCTGTCACAAGAGCCGAAAAAGCAAGGCATCCGGGCATGAAACAAATTCCTATTTTTAATCGGCGTCTGAAAAAACTTGCGAAAAAAATGGGATTGAAATATCTCGATTATACAGACCTTTTAAAAGACTCCGGTGGATTTTTGAAAGCCGGATATGCGACAGGCGATGGTTATCATTGGAAGCCGCCTGCGTATGCCAAATTTGGAACCGTAATTGGGAAATATGATAAATCATTGGATCAGTAAAAGGAGATTGAAAAATGACGAAATTCAGAAAAATAATTTGTACTATATTAGCAATGACACTTTTGATCGGACTGGTGGCAGAGCCGGCGCAGGCGAAGCCAAAGGCAAATTGCAAGTCACTCTGCTCTGCGGCATTAAAGGCGACAGGCGGCAGTGCAAATTTGAAATATGCGTCGAAAAGTGCATTGGATTTTGGCGCACTTTCTTCCGCAGCCAGAAAGAAAGTAAAGACAATGCAGTATGTATTTGATGCAAAAGAAGCTTATAGTTTGTGTGTGATGCAAGCAAAAAATGCGTCTCAGGCAAAGAGCCTTTTTGGCACATTGAAGAGCTATAAAAAGAGAAATTGCAAGACCCACCAGCATTATGGGGCCTAAAAGCTTGCCGCAGAACTGCTTGCCGAATTTCATTGTAAGAGCATAGTTTATCGGAAATCCCGAAGCTTCTGCAACGCCTGCAACCGTGTTTGTGATGTTATATCTTTTCCACAGCTTTGCCGCATGGTTTATAAAGAACTGATTTGAGCTGGAATAAAATCCCCTCGCGATAGAATAGAATGTGCTGAGAGCAAAATATCTGCGGAACGCCCTGTTCTTAAAAACAAGCTTATATTCGTTAAACGTATAGTGAACATCGAGCGGGGGGAGGCGCATGCCGACCGAGCTTTTTTCTTTTGTAAAGAAGAAAGTGAGAATAAGCGGAACCGAGAACCAAATCGCAAGCACAAGACCGAGAAATGTATATTTACTTCGGGTTTCGGGGTCAGGACCTATCTGCTGCATGTTAAAGAAGCCGAGGGTGATTGACACCAAAACGAACGAAGATACCATTCCTACCGAGTTCATTATGTATTCTATTGATTTATACTGTGTTCTGAGCGAGTATTCCGGCGCAAGCTCCGGCAGCATAGCGGTGTGAGGCACGCAAACAAGAGTAAATGCCGTGTTAAAGAGCATATATGCCGCAATGTAATATACCATTACCGTGTTTGTGCTGAAACGCGAGGATATACCGAATGAGTTCCAAAGCATAAAATACGATATTGCTATCGGTATAACGCCCCAAATAATATAACGCCTGTGTTTGCCGTATTTTGACCTTGTGCGGTCGGTGATTATACCCATTGCGGGGTCGGTTATTGCGTCCCACACATGTGCAAACATTAAAACCAAACCTGCCTGCTTGGTTGTTAAGCCTTCCACCTCTGTCAGATAAGATAAGAAGTAAAGCGAGATTATATAAGGTGCGCCGCCGAATAATATGCTTGCCGAGTTGTAGCAAACCATCGGTGTAACGGCTTTTATAAATTTGTTGAATTTTTCTTTCATTTGCAAAACTCCGCCGAGAAAAATTTATCTAATAAAAAAGTCCCACAAAGGGGACTTTTGTTATTTTGTTTTTATTTGAGTTCGGTAACCGCGTCAAGGTAGCTGTTGCCGAGATCCGAAATATTTTGAACACCGAGGATGTTTTCACCGTTATTGAGCTTATCTTTAAGGGCATCGACTTTAGCCTGAACCGCTTCGTCCGAAACGGGGCGAACATCAACAATACCCTCTTTAACGCCGCAGGTGTAACCCTCAAGGTCAGAGAATTTTTCGTTAACAGTTGCGGTTATAATCTTGGTGTAAAGAACATTAAGGTTCTGGCAAGCTGCCGAAATGAATGTGGGCTTGCCGTCTTTTAAGGATACAAGGCACATGTTGTCTTTAACAGAAGCGGGAACCTCAAAATATGTATTGCCCTCTTCGTCTGTTTTGTAGTTTCTGGTGTAAAGAATGTCACAGCCGTCTGCAAGAACCTTTTCACAGCCTGCTTTAACGTCCGACGCAATAACGAGCGATACGCTTGCCTGCGGATTTACGCTTTGCGCACCGAGAAGAAAAGCGTTGATGTCGGTTGTATCGGCAGTCATGAAAGAAGAATCAACAACATAACCGATTTTGCCTGTTGATGAGTACGAGGCCGCTATGAGACCCTCTAAATACTCGGTTTCATAATTTCTTATGGTGAAAACTGCAACGTTGCTGAGCTCCGGCTCAATGTTTTTGTAATCTGCCATTGTGATGAAATATGCAGAGGGATTATCTTTTGCATATTTTGTAAAATCATTATAATAACCTTCATCTGTGCCGACTATAAGTCTGCATCCTCTTGCAACAAGGTCAGCCATGGCCTTTTCCATTGCGGCACTGTCGCCGGGCTTAATGTTTGTCTGCTTGGTAACCTGGCTGTCGCCTGCTCCGGCGGCTGAATATGCGGCTTTGAAGTTGTTATATTGCACGTTTGCATAGGAACCTTCTTCGGCAGCGTCGCCGTCAACTATTATTCCGATGTTGACAGTACCTATATCAAGTACTTCTTCGCTCTCTTCACCGCATGATGCAAAAATGAAGAGCATGGCAAGAGCCAAAAAAACTGCCGTGATTTTTTTTGTAAGATTCATACATCTTACCTCCTGAAAAATGTGTATGAACAAATTATAGTTTAATTGCAGGGGAAAATCAAGCATTTTTGCCACATTTTATATAATTTTAGTCAGAAAATATGTTAATAGGTGCTATTATTGCCCGCTGTGCCCTTATATATATAAATGTATAGAGATTTTTGTAATGCAAATCACTTTACAACGCAACAATTGCGTAAAGTAATTGCCTTTACACGGTATGTTTGGCTGCGGCAGTGAATTGCAAAATATGTCTGATTTTTGATATTCACAAAAAAGACATATTGTTTATGTGTAACATGCACAAACATGTTTTTAATATGTACTTTCTTTACAAAAATTTATTGACAAACCGCAGTTCGTGGGGTATATTTATACTAACCATAGTAATGGTGTAATGGGGTACGAGTACGCCTTAAAACGTATTTTTATCGCATTTGCCGACCTGTATCACGACAGGATGCATGGGGAACAACCTGATCTGCCACGCGGCAGAATTCAAGACCATCGGCCGAACCGGTTTAGGCGCTGCGAAGCGCAGGTTTTGCGGCGTTTGATTGGTTTAAAGACGAAAGGGGAGATCCGGCGGGAATATGGGATTGCATCGGCACGTGCAGCCGATGTTAAACAACAAAGCACACGGATAGGGTATTCGGCTGAAAAGCCAAACACTAAATTCTAAACGGAGGTGCATCCAAAACTTATGAGACAGTCAAAAAAAATACTTAGTTTTCTTTTGGCAATCGTATTGATTCTCACGACTGTTGCAATAGGCGCAAGCGCTAAGTCGGCTCCCTTTAAAGACAGCGCTATCGCAGGCCAGTACAACAGCCTTGACAAGCCGGTTCTCACCACCGAGCAGTATGCTACCGCAGCTCTCGACGAAGTAGACCGTATGCTTGCGGAAGAACAACTTAAATTCACCAAAGATGACATCGTAGTCGGCGACCTTGACCTCACATCTGTGGACAATGCTCTCGACAGCGTAGTTGCATTGGTTGAAGGCTCTCTTTGGCAGAACTTTAAGGGTATGCTCGGTGACCTTTATAACCTTAATGTAAACGCTATTAAAACACACCGCAGAAGATCAACGTCTTCAACAGATCTTGATGTTATCAACTCACTCCTTCAGTTCCTCTATGACAATAAGCAGCTCTTTGTTGATTTCGTATCAGGCGACATCGACCTCGGCTCTATCGTAGGAATGTTTGTTGACCTCAGCAATTTTAACGTATCTAAGATGGCTAAAGGTTTTATCTATGAGTTCGCATATGATAAAGACGCTCCCGATAACGTAACTCAGAGCGTTGACCAGATGGCTCAGGACATTATTGATAAATACGTTGTTAACGGATATGTTAAAAACGGCGTAACGGTAGCTCCCCTTGCTCCCGAACTCAAAGGTCACACCAATATCTCAAGCGGCTCGGCTTATGATTTCGTAGATACTGCTCTTAAAATCCTTTATAATGAAAAGCTCATCCCCTTGGCTAACACAAAAGGTATCGCAGCTATCAACAAGGCTCTTGCAAAGTATCCCAATGAAATATCTGCTTATGCAAAATATTTCAACCTCACAGCAGACGGCAAGTGCAATTTCACTTTCCCGACCTTCAGCTTCACTTCAGATACTTTCCTCAGCCAGCTTAACAACGTTATCGGTTCAATCATCAACACCGTTCTCACCGATGAACTCGGTTACAAATGGCAGAGCGGCAAGAACGCAACAATCGTTACCAACATTATTGAGATCGGTAAAAAGGTTCTCGTTAATACAGGCGACGCATTCTTTGCTCCTTATGTTGAGATAAAGACTCCCGCAGAGCTCAACAAAATGACAGACATGCAGATCTGCGCTTATGTTGCACGCACCATAATCAACTCCTCGGTTCGCGGAGTTATGGTTCCCAACACGGCAGAAACTCTTGTCGAGGTTGCCAACTACACCGCAAAGGGTATAATGGCAACAGAGCTTCCCGGCAGAGATTACAGTGACACAACCGCTTATCCCAATGATTCGGTTGACACTATTATTAACGTAATGGCAGACTTCGCAGTTAAATCTCTTAACGATTGGCCGGGTCTCGGCCTCAGCTACGGCATCGGTATAGACGCAGTTCTCACCGCATTTGCTAAGTGGGGCATTGAGAATTACGGCGGACTTCTCAGCGGTATCAATCTTAATAAGAACGATTCCGGCTGGACCAACGTTGATAAACTTGTATTCTCAATAATCAACAGAAACTGGATCGACGCATCTCAGTTCCCGAGCGGAAAAGTTAACACAGAAGAGCTTATTAAGGATATACTCCTTAAAAACATTCTCAACCTTAACTTTGACCCCATTTTCACTCTTATTGAGACCAATCCCTCCGGCTCCGAACTTAACAACTCGGTTAAGCAGGTTCTTCTCAATGTAGTATCAAGAACGATCAACATCGTTTTCCCCGGACTTCTTTCAACGTCCATGACTACATTTGATGACATTATCGAAGCCAAAAACCTCTCAAACACAGTTAATGCTCTTTTCACAGACCTTAACAGCTACAGAGCAACTCTTGCAAAGGCAGTTCTCCCGATAGTATGTGACGCACTCAGCCTCACAACGGCTCAGTCCTTCAAGTCACCTCGCTTTAATCTTGACTCGTTCAACTTTATTTCATCGGGTTCTGCAAACCTTTCACTTAAAATTACTAACCCCTCAATGGGTATCAACACAGGTTATACAGACGCTAACGGCGTTTTCCATCAGGATTCCCGCTATGCTTACAAGATTAAGTCTGTAACCTCCAACCTCTCATCAATCAAGATTGCACAGCCCGGTTCGGCTGCTCTTAACGGCGGCGATTCAATTTCGCTTTCGATAACAGGTAGCTTTACTCAGACTCAGAACTTCATTGTTGAGGTTACTTATGACGTTCTCACAGAGGACGGTACAGCTCTTACATCAGAGCCGCTTGTAGCTCGTTTGTATTCTTGCCTTTCAACAACAGATACCGATGAAACAGCACAGGCTTCTGCAAAGTCAGGTAACTATGCTATCACCGGCGGCGAAAAGAATATTTATGTAACAAGCGTTCGCGGTCTTGACGACCTCAGCTACAAAGTTAAGAACAGCTCAGACGCAACAGTAACCGCAACGGCTACTTCTGCAAAGAGCGGCTCTAACAAACACGTAGCAGACCTCTCTTTCGTAGACGTAAATTCAAAGAGTGTTGACATCGTTAAGGGCGCACAGACTACAATCGACATCTATGATGTTAACGACACTTACACAGGCACCGAGGCTCAGGATCTTGAAGCTTTCACAGCTAACGGTTTCTGCAGATATTATCAGACCTCAGGTGTTAAGATGGGCAGCACAAGCCTTACAGCTGCATCTAACATAATCCTTTATAAGGACTACGGTCTTCATGACCTCTTCAATTCCGAAGTAAGCGCACAGCGTCAGTCATATGACTACAGCAGCTCAACAGCATGGACCAACTATCTCAATGCTATGAAGGCAGCTGCAGAGCTTATTAACGGTAAAAAATCTGCAACACGTTTCTGCTTGACTTCTGCTGTCGGTACAGCTAAAAAGTTTGAAGGCGTTGCAACAACTCTTCAGAATGCGGTTGACGCTCTTAAGGCATCTGCTGCAGGCGGCGGAGTTGAAAGCACACTTGCTCTTATGAAGCAGGTTGAGCCCTCAAACGAAGGACTTACTTACACAGATTCAGGCTATTCATTCTTCAGCTCATCAAACTTTGTTACCTATACCTTTAACAACTTCAGAAAAGAGTATAGAGCAGCATCAAGATTTGCTGACGGCTATGCCGTAAGAGATGAGCTTGGCAATTATGTTCTTGATTCTAACGGCAACAAGACTTATACGGCAGCTGATTCACTTTCAGTTCAGTATAAGAACCATCGTCTCAGCCTCTATTACGGCAGACTTCTTGCAGTTGACGGCAATAAGCTTCACCTTGCAAAAGAGATAGCAGCTGCTAACGCGGCAGGCTATGTTGCCGATAATTACACGGCAGCTTCTTACGCTAACTTAACTAAGGCTCTTGCTTTTGCTAACAGCGTAAACAATGAGGCAGACCCCGTTCAGAAGAAGATTAACACAGCTTATGTTGAGCTTGTTGAGGCTCAGAAGAGACTCATCAAAGCAGGCGGTTCAGTAGAACCCGAAATTACAATTACTGTTGCAACTAAAAACCCGGGCGATCCTAACTATGCTCCCGAAATCGTAACAAATGCTGCAGGCGAAAACCTTCTTCTCGGTGTATATCCCGAAGAGTTTGGCTACGATATAGCTGATTATTTCTCAGTTTCCGGTGGCAACGTTACATTTGAGTATGATTCAATCGCAACAGGTTCTGTTGTTAACGTAAAAGACTCAAACGGTAAGGTCGTTTATACATTCGTAATCGTTATTGCAGGAGATATTGACCAGACCGGTGAAGTTGACGGTTCAGACCTTGCAATTATAGACAGCGCAGCTTCAGGTTATGAAGAATTCTCAGAAACCTTTGATTCGGCGTATGATTATGCCGGCGACCTTGACGGTTCGGGCGACATTTCTCCTTCAGATGTTTATATTGCCGGTGATGTTGTATCCGGTAGCATTGACTTTAACTTTGCTGCAAGAACGGCTGAAGAATAAGTCTTAATTAAACTATTAACAACTGCGTCTTCGGGTATTATTAAGCCCGAAGATGCAGCAAAATAAACACAAAAGGAGGAATTCAAAGATGAAATTATCAAAGCGGATCTTTGCGGTTGTACTCGCGTCTATACTTGCGCTTTCTGTATTTGCCGTTTCCGCTTCGGCAGTTGATGGTGCTATGAATTTTCAGGTTAAGGCAGATTCAAGCACATATCAGGTCGGCGACACTGTAACTGTTAATGTTTATATCAGTGACAATTACAATGCAACCTGCCTTCGTTTCCCTGTTCTTTACAACTCAGATGTATTTGAGTTGCCCACCGGCGGAAACATTAAGCTGACTGCTTATGGTGATTGCCTTACTTATAAGGGCTCACTTGAGGCAAATACAAGCAATGACGGCTCATATATCCCCGCAGAGTATGATTCATCGGCTTATGGCGCAATTCTTGTTCAGTGGACTGCTTCGGTTTCGTCAACTAACATCGGTTGCTTCAGAAGCGAATCAGCCGTTAAATGCTTCTCTTTCCAGCTCAAGGTTAAATCATCCGCAGGTGGAAAAGCAGGAACTGTATTCATTCCTTCAGAGTCTGATCTTTTCTACAATCAGGCTGTAATTGATGTTACCAATGCAACAACAATTTGCAGAGTTAACACCTCTCTTACATTCAATCCTCTCAACATCACTGTTGATAAGGGTGAGACTGACGGAATAACAACCTATCCCGGCTCTGATGTAATCATTGATTATGATAATAAAGTAATCAAAAACTGGTCGGAAGGTATCACAAGCGCAAACATTAAATCAAACGTTATGCCCACAGGTAACGCAACACTTACCTATATGCCTTCAGAGGGTGAATCCGGAACATGGGGTACCGGCGCCAAAGTTAAAGTTTGGTCTAACGGACTTCTTGTTGACGAATACACAATCCTCATTTACGGTGATGTTAACGGCGATGCAATAGTTGACGCTTCGGACGTTGCTATTATTGAAGACATAGCGGCAGGCTATTCAGACCCGCAGGAGGGTGTGTTCGCTACTGCAGGCGACCTTGATCAGTCGGGCGACGTAGACGTATCCGATTCATTCGTTCTCAACGATGCATTGGGCGGATATTCCGACCTTGATCAAACAATGTAAATCCCTATGATTTCTTTAACGGAATAAGTTTTTTCCGTTTATGAAATAAAATTTTTTAGGAGGAATTACTTTAATGAAAACTGTAAAAAAGGTTCTCAGTGTTGTTCTTGCAATCACTATGGTTCTGAGTGCAGTTGTTATAGCTGCTTCAGCATATGCTGCAGTTACAACCGAGAGAAACTACTGGTCATTAAAGGCTGAGGTTTATGACGCCACAGACGGTGCCGCTCAGGAGGCTATTGACTCCGGTCTTGAAGATACCGCAGGCGCAACAACTTCACCTGTAACGACAAAACAGCAGGCTGACCTTAAAGCCTATGATAATGTCACTTCGCGCACATTCTATAATTCAAATGACACTATCTATGTTAAACCCGGTCAGGTAGTATGGGTAACAGTTCACCTTAAAACAACTGAAGACAACCATCCTTCGGTTATTCAGGGTCAGTATTACTACTCAACCAACATCTTCACCGCAACTACAATCAGAGGCGGTAACGGTGCTGCCAAATACAGCACAACAGGTAAATGGTCTGAGTATGTAAGCACTAAGGACTGTGCATCATGGGCATTGCTCACCAAGAACAACAGAAAGAAGTATATCAGTACTGTTGTTGATGCGAACGAATTCCATGTTTACAACTTTGCTACAACAGCTAACAGAGGTTTGGTATCGAATATCTTCTATGCACTTGATGAAGATCTCTTTGCAATGCCTATCTATGTTAAACCCACAGCAACAGTTGGTTCTACCGGCAAAATCTTTATCCCCAACAATGCTCCGTCTCTCTTTGTAGACAGTAACCCCGAAGGTGATCCTAACATTGCAAACTCTGCAAAAGTTAAGGTTAAGGGTGCAGAGTATCAGATTGTTGACGGCGCAACACTTAACTTTGTTGTAGGCGAAAAGCCCGGCGAAGTTGATTACACAGCTCTTAACGCAGCTATCGCTAAGTATGAGGCTCTTAATGAGATTGATTACACAGCAGACACATGGGCAGCAGCTACAACTGCTTACAATGCAGCTAAAGCAGCTCTTTCTTCAACAGATCAGGCAACTATAACAGCAGCAGCCGAAGCTCTTGAAGCAGCTATTGATGCTCTTAAAAAGCCTCTTGATTTCTCCGGTCTTACAGCAGCAATCCATGCAGCAGAGAGCAAGACTCTTTCAGATTACACAACATCAACTGCAAACGCAGTTACAGCCGCTCTCGCAAAAGCTGTGGAGGTAGGCAAATCAGCTACAACACAGCCTGAAATCGACAAAGCAGCAGCTGATCTTAACGCAGCAGTTGCAGCCCTCAAGGCAAAAGCTAACATTTCAACTCTTAAAGCAGCTATCGCAGAGGCAAATGCTAAGACAGAAGCTAACTACACAGCAGATTCTTGGAAAGTTCTCTCCGATGCAGTTGCAGCAGGTCAGGCAATCGTTGACAAAGCCGATGAAACATCTGACCAGGCAGCAGTAGACGCTGCAGCAAATGCAATCTATGCAGCTATTAACAACCTTGTTCCCAACGGTGCTGATTATTCGGCAGTTGAGGCAGCAAAGGCTAAGGTTCCCGCAGACCTTTCAATCTACACAGACGCTTCTGTTAAGGCTCTTAACGACGCTTTGGCAGCAGTTGTAGAGGGACTTCCCGCAAGCCGTCAGTCAGAGGTTGACAAGATGGCAGCTGATATTGAAGCAGCTATCAAGGGCCTTTCAGAGAAAGACGCTGATTATTCGGCAGTTGACGCAGCAAAGGCTAAGGTTCCCACAGACCTTTCAATCTACACAGATGCTTCTGTTAAGGCTCTTAACGATGCTTTGGCAGCAGTTGTAGAAGGCAAAAAGGCAAGCGAGCAGCCGATAGTTGACGGCTGGGCAAAGGCTATTGAAGATGCAGTTGCAGGCCTTCGCGTTAAATCTGCAAGCCTTGAAAAACTCAAAGCAGCAATCGCAGAGGCAGAGGCTCTCAACAGCGCTCTCTACACACCCGAATCATTTGCAGCTGTTACAACAGCTCTTGAAAATGCAAAGCAGGTAAGAGATTCCGCTCCCGAAATCACAGATCAGGTCAGAGTTGACCAGGCAACCGCAACACTTAAAAATGCTATAGCATTGCTTGTTCCCGCAGGTGCAGATTTCTCGGCACTTAAATCAGCTCTTGACGAAGCTAAGACACTCACAGCTTCTCACTACACAGCAGATTCATGGAAAGCTTACTCCGATGCAGTAGCAGCAGGTCAGGCTATCTATGACAACGCAGAACAGTACACAGTTGCTGATCAGGCTACTATCGATGCAGCAGCTAAGGCTATCACAGACGCTAAGGCAGCTCTTGTTGAGGCAGCAGCAGATTACAGCGCAGTAACAGAGCAGCAGACAATCGCAGCATCTAAGAAACAGTCTGATTACACAGCTGAATCTTGGGCAAACCTTCAGACCGCTCTCAATGCAGTTGTTAACGGCCTCAAGGCTAAAGACCAGGCTAAGGTTGATAAGTTCGCAGCAGACATCAAAGCAGCTATCGGCGCTCTTGAATATGTTGATGCTAACTACGACATGATCAACAATCAGAAGACCATCATCGCAGGTCTCACCGAGACAGATTACACCAAGGCTTCTTGGGCAGCTCTTCAGGCAGAGCTTGCTAAGGTTGTTGAAGGCAAGAAGATTGACGAGCAGGATCTCGTTGATGAATGGGCTGACAACATCCGTGCAGCAAGACTTGCTCTTGTTAAGGCTCCCGCAGCTGATTACACAGACGTTAACGCAGCAGTTGCAGAGTTTGAGAAGCTTGATTCTTCACTCTACACAGCAGCATCTGTTAAGAAGGTAGAAGACGCTATCGCAGCAGTTGATTACACTCTTAACGAAAACTTCCAGTCAACAGTTGACGCTTATGCAGACGCTATCAACGCAGCTATTGACGCTCTTGAACTCAAACCCGCACCCGGTGCAGGTGATTACACAGCAGTTGACGCTGCAATCGCAAAGTTCAACGCAATCGCAGACAAGTCTGTTTATACAGACGCTTCTGTTAAGGCAGTAGAAGACGCTATCGCAGCAGTTGTTCGCGGCCTTGACGAAACACATCAGGCAGAGATCGACGCTATGGCTAAGGCTATTAATGACGCTATCGGCGCTCTTGAGCTTAAACCCGTTGTTGCTGCCGGCGACTACAAAGCAGTAGACGCAGCTATCGCAAGAGCTAACACCTATAACGCAGCTGAGTACACAGCAGAGTCATGGGCAAGAGTTGACGCAGCTATCAAAGCAGTTGTTCGCGGTCTTGATGAAACACATCAGGCAGAGATCGACGCTATGGCAGCAGCTATCATCAACGCTCTTGATGCTCTTGAGAAGATTCCCGCTTCTACAGGCAGAGTAGTTAGTGTTGAGTACACACCCAGCGCATTCACTCTTAACACTTACAACTTCAAAGTAACAGGCAGAGCAATCGCTATCCGTCTCCTTGTTGCTTCTGATACAACAAGCACAATCACACTTTACAGAAATAATCCGGCTATCACCGTTACTTCTTACAACTCCAACGGCGAAGTAGTTTCTGACCTCGCTAAGGATATTGCATACGAAGTATGGTCAATCAACAAGTCATTTGTTCCCAACAGTTACTATGTAATCGCAAGAGATAACACAGGTTGGGAAGTAGTTACTGACTCAACTCAGCTCTTCAGAGTAGTTCTTAAGGCTGACGATAAGGATGTTAAATCAATTACTCCTGCAGCTTCAACTGTTAAGGCTGGCGAGAAGTTCGACGTTACAGTAGTAACAGGCGCAGACGTAATTAAGGTTAGAACACGCGTTGACGGCGTAGTTATGTGCACATTCGATGTATTTAGCTATGGTACAATCGGCGAGAATTCAAACACCTTCAACATCTTCGCTAAGGTTTACTCTAAGGGTGAACACACCATCACTGTTGATGTTAAGACAGCTAACGGTTGGGAGACTGTTGACACAATTTCTGCAACAGTTATAGGCGAATAATTAAAGTAATTTCCTAACTAAACTCCGGGGGTCACGGGTCATTCCTGTGACCCCTTTTTACTAAGACGAGAGGTGCAAACAGATATGCTTAAAAAAATATTTGCAGTTTTTCTCACAATTTTAACAGTATTTATTTCTGCGTCGTCTGTCGGCTTTGCACAGGCAGAGTACACGGCGGATATTTCTTTTTCTTTA
>ENA-ORNY01001511-ORNY01001511.1-human-gut-metagenome-genome-assembly--contig:-NODE-1511-length-13193-cov-3.485310_pt1 | contig 13193 bp, 11 predicted proteins | sample MGYA00242122_ERZ509036 | MGnify/ENA primary metagenome ERZ509036 (study PRJEB26280, sample SAMEA2338696) | human gut metagenome | biome: human gut; feature: human-associated habitat; material: faeces... | reverse complement strand
TTTCCCCGCCGCACCGGGAGCTTTTGTTCCCTTTGTTATCGTCCATGCACGAACCTCGTCCGTCCCCGCGGTCAGGAAGCTGATTAGTCCGAGCAATTCGTAACTCTTTTGAACGAGCTTGTCAAGGCCGCTCTGCCCAATGCCGAGATCCTCGATAAAAGCCGCCTTTTCTTCATCCGTAAGCTCGGAAAGTTCCTCTTCAACCTTTGCGCATACGGTCAGCGCAGCCGCACCTTCTTTTGCCGCTTCGTCATAAAGCTTCTGCACGGCGGGCGGTTCATTGCCGATTTCATCTTCGGCTATATTCGCGGCATAGATAACGGGCTTTGTGGTCAGGAGGAAAAGTTCGTCCGCCGCAGCGCGTTCATCGTCCGTAAGTTCCATGCTCCGCACAGGCTTGCCGGAATCCAAATGCGCCTTAATGCGTTCAAGAAATTCAATTTCGTGAAGGTACTTTTTATCTCCGCTTTTTGAATTTTTCTTTGCTTTGTCAATGCGGCGTTCAATCGTTTCAAGGTCGGCATAGATAAGCTCAAGATTAATTGTTTCCATGTCGCGAACAGGGTCAACCGAACCGTCAACATGAACAATATTTGAATCTTCAAAGCAGCGGACAACATGAACTATCGCATCCACTTCGCGAATATGCGCAAGGAATTTGTTTCCCAAACCCTCGCCGCGATATGCGCCGCGAACAAGCCCCGCAATATCAACAAAACGTATTGTTGCGGGAACAAGGCTCTTCGGATGATACATCTCGTTCAATACTTCCAATCGTTCATCGGGAACGTTGACAATGCCGACATTGGGTTCAATTGTGCAGAACGGGTAATTCGCAGCCTGTGCGCCCGCCTTGGTGATAGCGTTAAAGAGCGTGCTCTTGCCGACATTGGGCAAGCCGATAACTCCGAGTTTCATTCGTTTCGTATCCTTTCATGAAAAAGCCGAATCACCCGCCTGTGCATATTCCGCCCGCAGGAAGATTCGGCTTTATTATACCATTAATACCGAATTTCTTCAATATCCCGAAAATCAATTCCAAGTATTAATTCATCGCAAATGTTTTTTATGAAAATCGTCTTCTGTGCGGCAATTCGGCCGAACTCGAAAGCGCGGTTTGCAATTGCCGTAACACATCCCGCCCCGCCTGCGTATTATGGGGGTGACGGCGGGAATCGCCGCAAAAAATCAAGGAGGCAACAAATTATGTGTAACGGTTTCGGCAACAATTGGTGGTGGATTATCATCCTTGCCCTGCTCGGCGCATTCGGTGAAAACGGTCTCGGCTGCGGCTGTGACAACAACAGCTGCGGATGCGGCAATAACAACACCTGCGGATGCGGCTGCTGACAGAGAATAAAGCTCTTATATCCCGAACGCGGGATTAAATTAAACCGCCGTGCGAATTGCGCTGTCGCCGAATAATGCCCTGCGCGCGGCGCAATCCGTGCAGTGCCGACAAATAAACAATGCCGCAATGCGGAAGAAGGTCTGTCTCAGTCCTTTCTTCCGCATTATCGTTTCGACACAAAAATACAAAAATATAACCGTAAAAGCCATTGTTCCCCGCTTGAATTCTCCGCAGTATGCTGTTATACTCGACGTTAAATTCGGAACACCTCCACGCCCCGCGCAAAATGCGGCAGCCCTGTTCCGAAGCCTTCATCTTCCCTCCGAAAGGACAAAAACATGAAGAAAGCAAAAAAAACAAATAAATCCGAATTTTCAAATAAAAAGATTTCGAAGGCGAAAAGGCCTTGCAGCGGATCTGCTGCCGTTCACGATGTTGAATCTGTCGGCAGCAAAAGCGGAAACACAGCCGTGACCAATCCCGAAGAGCTGCTGGACTTTGCCGTTGCGGTTGCCGTCCGGCTGCAAAGCTGCGGCGCGGAAACATACCGTGTTGAGGAAACCGTCGTGCGCATCATTGAAGCATACGGCATAGACAAATCCGACGTTTTCGTAATACCCGGAAGCATTTTTGCCGGACTTGAGGACGAAAACGGGCAGGTTTACTCCAAGATCCGCAGAGTTAAAGACATCGACACGCTTCTTGACGGCGTTGAGATGTACAGCGCATTCTGCCGCCGGATCTGTGCGGAAACGCCGCCGGTTCGTCAGGCGCGGCAGCTTTTGCGTGAAACCGAAAAAAGCATACGCAAATACAAACTGCCGATCGCATATCTCGGCTACTTCCTCATTGCGGCGGGTTTTGCCGTTTTTTTCGGCGGAACGCTGCGTGACGCTCTCGGTTCCGGGCTCTGCGGCATTGCGGTCGGGCTTTGTATTCAGGGCATGGGTTTTTTGCACGCCAACCCGTTCTTCAAAACCTTCGTAGGCGGGTTTGTGCTTGCATTTGCCGCATATTCCCTCACCGTATTGGGTCTTTGCGACAATGCGGATGTTGTTTCAATCGGAGCAATAATGATACTTGTTCCGGGATTTCTTTTTACAAACAGCCTTCGAGATATTATTTACGGGGACACTCTTTCCGGCATCAACCGCCTTGTTCAGGTCGTCATCATTGCAATCGCGCTTGTTGTCGGCACAAGTGCGGCATTCGGGCTTTCACGTCAGATTTTCGGCACAATTGCCGGAAGTCCGCAGCTTGTTGAACACAGTCTTGCCGTGCAATGCATCGCCGGAATGGTGGGAACTCTCGGATTCGGACTGTATTTGAACATGCACGGCAGCGGCATTCCCTATTGCCTCGTCGGCAGCATTATCTCATGGGTGGTTTGCTGCCTTTGTATGCGTGCAGGCATTGGCGAAGCAACAAGCTATCTTATTGCTGCCGCCGTTTCTTCCGCATATGCCGAAATCATGGCACGTATCCGCAAATTCCCGGCGATAGCTTATCTCATGGCGGCACTTGTGCCTTTGATTCCCGGTGCCGGACTGTACTACACAATGGATTTTATTTCCAGAAGCCAAATGAACGAGGCGTGGGCCAAAGGATCGGCAACCGCCGCAATTGCAGGCGCAGTCGCCGTGGGTGTGCTGCTTGTTTCAACCGCGTTCCGCATGTGGGGCGTGTATAAAAAGAAAAGAGCTGCGGCAAAGTGCGGCACGCAAACCGACAGCAAATAATCTTCAGTTTCGCTTTCCGTTTAAAAATGCTGAAAAATACAAACCGAGCGACTTTCGGCACAGCTGTCGGTCACTCGGTTTTGTTTTTCTTTATCACGCTGTCTTGTTCGTTTCTGTTCGCGGCATCGTTATATTCAGCGGCCGCTGAGCAATTTTTGCATGTCCTGCGGCAATTCGGCTTTTATGCAGAGTTTTTCTCCGCGCAGCGGGTGAACAAACTCCAGCCTGTATGAATGCAGTGCCGGCCGCCCGATAAGCTCCGGCTCCTCTGTTCCGTAGAGCCAATCGCCTGCAAGCGGGTGCCCTACTGCCGCCGCATGGACGCGTATTTGATGTGTCCGCCCCGTGCGAAGTCGGAATTCGACAGGAATAAGCCCGCTTTTGTTTTCATATCTTTGAGCATCGTTTTCTTTTTTTATAACGATGTTTTCAGCCTGTTCGTTTTTCTCCGCCGCAAATCCGCAGCAGCCGTTAAATCCGTAATCTTTCAGAAGGCGAAAATCCGTGATCGCCTCCGCACCGCACGGGTCAATGACGCGCCGCACGGACGGGCCGTCCTCCCGCTTTATGGGCATGTCAACAGTTCCCGTGTTCGCCCCGAGCCAACCGTGACAAATGCCGATGTAAAAACGCACATAGCTGTCCGTATGCAGGCAAGCCGATAAACGTTCGTGCATGTAACCGTTTTTTGCAATCGTCATTACACCCGTCGTGCCTCTGTCAAGCCTGCTCACGGGATGAAAAAAACCTTCATCGCCGTAATATTCATTTACCGCAAGCTCAATCGACGGCACGGAATCATCATATCGCGATCCGTGAACCGCTGCACCGGCGGGCTTGTTGATAATCAGCAGATCCTCATCCTCAAAAAGCACTTCAAACGGCAATTTTCCGCATCGCTCCGGACAAAAGCCTATCGCCGCCGCTATAATATCCCCTTCTGCGGCGCGGACGTTTGAAAACACCTTCTCTCCGTTAAGAGTAATTCCGTTTTCAACCCGCTTCAGCCGCGCAGCAAGCCCCCCCGAAAGCTGCATCTCGTTCCTGAGCAAACTCTGCACGCTCCTCCCCGCTTCGGCTTCGGAAACACGGTGAGTCAAAAAGCGCGGCTTGGCCCTTTGCGGCTTGCCGCACTCGCAATTCTGATTTTTATAATCGTTTATGTTCATCAATTTTTCGAGTGCGCTCCGAGGCTCCTGCGGTCAGACCCCCTGCCGCGCGGCTGCGCACCAAAGTGCAGTATCGATTTACATTTCTCTGCGGTTTTCTATGGAACGGAGCAGGGTAACTTCATCGATGTATTCGAGGCTGCCGCCGATAGGTATTCCGTGAGCAATGCGCGTAACGCGGACGCCGAGGGGTTTGAGCAGCTTTGCGATGTAGTTTGCGGTTGTTTCGCCTTCAACATCGGGATTGGTTGCAAGGATAACTTCCTTAACTTTTTCACACTCGATGCGCTTGCAAAGTTCGTTTATTCGAAGCATCTCCGGTCCTATTCCGTCCATTGGGGAAAGAACGCCGCCGAGAACATGGTACCTTCCGTGATATTCACGCATACGCTCCATAAAAATAACATCGCGCGCATCTTTAACAACGCACAGAGTGTCAGAGCTGCGTTTCGGATCGGAGCAGATCTCGCAAACCTCATTTTCCGTATAGTTACCGCAGATAGGGCAAAAATGAACAAGCCTGTGCGCATCCTCAATCGAATTCGCAAGGGCTGCTGCATCCTCATCGGGAAGGGAGATAATATGGTAAGCAAGCCGTTGTGCTGTTTTGATGCCGATTCCGGGCAGGCGGTTGAGCCGCGAGATAAGTCTGTCGAGACTTTCCATTTTGTTCTGCCGAAGAATCAGAAGCCGAAGCCGCCGAGATTTCCGAGACCGCCGGTGACTTTTGACATTTCCTTTTCCATCGTTTCGTTAGCAAGGCGAACGGCCTCGTTCACTGCGGAAAGGATAAGATCCTGAAGCATTTCAACATCATCCGGATCCACTGCCGCCGGGCTGATTTCGATGGATTTGAATTCTTTGTTGCCGTTCACAACAACTTTGACCGCGCCGCCGCCGACACTTGCTTCAAAATCGGTGTTGCCGACTTCCTCCTGAACGCGGGCAACTTCCTGCTGCATCCGCTGTGCCTGGCGCATAAGCCCCTGCATGTTGCTTGCGCCGGTGTTGAATCCGTTAAATTTTCCCATTGTTTATACCTTTGCTTCTGCCGCCGCAAAAGCTCCTTTATATTATTTTAAATGAAACGTGCCGAACCGTTTTGATCTGTTTTTTGACGGAATCGGCATTTAATCGGATAACCGGAATTTTGCGGTTTCGGCAAATTCCGATTGAATTTTGCAGACGGAGCCGTTTCGGGCAAACAAGTCGAAACAGCTCCGCCGAAAGTGCGAATTTACGTCTGCATCAGCACTTCATAAGATATGCGTTAATGAACGATTCAATGTCGCCGTCCATGACAGCCTGAATATTGCCGGTCTCCTCACCCGTGCGATGATCCTTGACCATTGTGTAGGGTTGGAAAACATAGCTGCGAATCTGGCTGCCCCATTCGATTTTTTTCATTTCACCCTTAATATCCGCCATGTGTTCCATGCGTTCGCGTTCCTTGATTTCAAGCAGCTTGCCGCGGAGCATACGCATTGCTGTTTCGCGGTTTTGAATCTGGCTGCGTTCGTTCTGGCACTGAACAACGACACCCGTCGGGAAATGCGTTATGCGGATCGCGGAGGATGTTTTGTTAACATGCTGTCCGCCTGCTCCGCTCGAACGATAAGTATCAACACGGATATCATCGGGATTTATCTCAATATCACCCGCATCATCGTCAAGAATCGGAGTTACATCCAGCGAGGCAAAAGAGGTGTGCCTGCGCCCAGAGGAGTCAAACGGGGAGATTCGAACAAGCCTGTGAACACCCTTTTCCGCCTTAAGGTAACCGTAGGCATTGTCCCCCTGGCACTCAAAGGTGACGGACTTGATGCCCGCTTCCTCACCGTCGAGCAAATCCAGTTCCTTCACAACAAAACCTTTGCGTTCGCAATAACGTGTGTACATGCGGTAGAGCAGGCTGACCCAATCCTGCGCTTCCGTGCCGCCTGCACCGGCATGAAGGCTGAGAACGGCATTTGCATTGTCGTACGGCCCGCGGAGCATCGTGTCGATGCGGAACTCTTCAACCTTATGCAGAAAATCCTTAAGCTCCGCCTGTGCTTCAAGCGCGGTTTCCTCGTCATCTTCTTCCTCTGCCATATCAAACAGGGTTGAGACGTCCTCGCCGGTTGTTTCAAGCTTGCGATATTTGTCAAGCTTTGCGTGAATCGCTTTTATGCGTTGATTGACCTTGTTTGCATTTTCAACATCGTTCCAGAAGCCGTCCTGAGCCATCTGCTCCTCAAGCTCCTGTTTTTCCTTTGCAAGCCCTGCAAGGTCAAAGGGATTCACCCGCCTGCTTAAGGGCTGCAATGGCTGCCGTCAACTGTTGACGATATTCGTCGAGTAGAACCATTGTGTATTTCCTTTCGATAAAATAAATTATTATTGATAGCCAATTGATTGACGCTTCGCGGATCCGAATTACATCCTTTCGGGCGCTTCAAGCCCGACAAGGAACAGACCTGTGCGAATGGCGGTGCGTGCGGCTTCGGTGAGCGCAAGCCTTGCGTTGCGAACGGCCGTATCATCATCCATAATGCGGTTGTCGTAGTAGAACTTGTTGAAGCATGAACAAATATCTATAACCGCACGAGAGATAAGGTAGGGTTCGTATTTTTCCGCCGCCTGTTTAATGCAGCCCGGCAGTGAATCTATTGCGCGAAGCAGCGCGGCCGAAGCTTCATCCGAAAGCACCGAAAAATCGATGTTTTCGGCATCGAATCCGTCCGCCTTGCGCATTACGGAGCATGCGCGTGCATAGGTGTATTGCGCATAGGGACCGGTTTCGCCGTCGAAATTGAGAGATTTTTCCCAAGAGAAGGTGTAATCCTTTATTCTGCCGTTATAAAGCACGCCGAAAACGAGTGCACCGACGCCGACCTGCCGCGCAACCTCCTGCTTGTTTTCAAGGTTGGGACTTTTTTGCTTGATAATTTCAAGCGTTTTTTCAATCGAGGCATTCAAAACGTCCTCAAGGTAAACAGCATTGCCTTTGCGTGTGGAGAAAGTCATATCCTCCATGCTGACCATGCCGAAACTGACATGCACGCAATCCTTTGCCCAATCGTAGCCCATAAGCTCAAGCACCTTGAAAATCTGGCGGAAATGCAGGCTCTGCTGATAGGCAACAACGTACAGGGACTTATAGAAATCGTAAGTATTCTTGCGATATTCCGCAGCGGCAATGTCGCGGGTTGCATAAATGGTGCTTCCGTCGCTCTTAAGGATTATGCAGGGCGGCATATCATATTCGGAGAGATCGACAATGGTCATGCCGTTGTCGATTTTTGTAAGCCCCTTATCCTTAAGCTCCTGCACAACAGCAGGCATTTTGTCCTCGTAGAAGGCTTCGCCGTTATAGCTGTCGAATGTTACGCCCAAAAGGTCGTAGACCCGCGCAACATCCTTGAGCGTCAGCGTTTTGAACCACTGGAAAAGCTCCCATTCATGCGGTTCGTGCAGCTCGATGCGGCGGAATGCGGCACGTGCTTCATCCTCAAGAGAGGGGTCTTTTTCGGCTTCCTCATGGAATTTGACATAGAGTGCAACAAGTTCGCGGACGGAATTGCCGTTTTCGATTTTTTCTCTGTCGCCCCATTTGTCATATGCAACGATCATTTTTCCGAACTGCGTTCCCCAATCACCGAGGTGATTGATGCTGACGGTCTTGTAGCCCAAATGGTCAAAGATACGCCTGAGCGAATTTCCGAGAACCGTTGTTGTGATATGGTGGATACCGAAGGGCTTTGCGATGTTTATGGAAGAATAATCCAAGCAGATATTCTTTCCGCTGCCTTCGGTTGAAGCACCGTAGCCGTCGCCTTCGGAAAGGACCCTTTGAATGACGGTTCGGGCGAATGCGGATTTGTCCGTAAAGAAGTTCAGATAGCCGCCGGCTGTCTCAATACGGGAAAAACCCTCAATTTCGCCGAGATTCCGGGCAAGCTCCGCGGCAATTGCCGGGGGAGCTTTTCTGAAAGTTTTTGCAAGCTTGAAGCAGGGCAGCGCAAAATCACCCATTGCGGGGTTCGGCGGAGTTTCAAGCATATCGCCGATCTGTTCGGCAGTCATGCCGCAGGCATTGCTGAGAGCGGCGCAAAGGTTTTGTTTGAAGTCCATGTGGATACCTCTTGTCGGAAATACGCTGATGCATTAAACAGAACCAGCGTTCGTTTGTTGTGATGCAGCGCCTGCTGTGTCTGCACGCAGGCGGCATCCGTGCATTCGATCGGAGCAGATTGCGGCTGTTCGGTGAAAAAACTTTGAACTTTAAGCAAAAATAAGCCGAACCGCCGTCCCCGGATCAAAATTCCGTTATATTCCGTATTATACCATAAACAATTTCTGTTGCCAACACTAAAATTCTTTGATATAATAAAGGGGCTATGGATAAAAAGAAACGAAAAGTATATACTCCTGCCGAAAAAAGGCGCAGAAACCGCCGTCACAACGCCATTGTGACGTCAATCGCCGTTGTGCTGATGCTTGCGGGTATCATTATTATCGTGAGCGACACGACGTTTTTCTTTGACGATGCCGGGCGTTGGATACGCCGCAACATCTTCGGAGAAGTATTCGAAACGATTCCGCCTTTCCCGACAGGCAGCCCGAGTGATCCGGATGACCCGAACAATCCCAACATCGGGCCGCAGGGCAGTCTCGTTCCGCGTCCGACGTTTTCGCCGGACGAAACGCCCCTGCCCGAAAATGTTACGGAAGAACCGTTCATTTACGATTATGCGCCCGAATGCGTTTATTTTCCGCAATATGATATAACCTGCCCCGTGGATCCCGTCGGATACAATTGGCGCGGCGAAATGGCAACCGTACGTTCTCCGTTCCGTGCCGGATGGCTCAAATACAGCGGGGATCCCGTAACAGGCGGCAACGTTATCCTTGCGGGGCACAATCGATACAGCGGCAAACTCGGTTATTTTTCCGTTGTAAAGGATAAATTGCAGCCCGGGGATCAGGTCATTGTCAAAATGCAGAACGGCGAATACGCTTATTATATCGTTGAAAGCATTAACCAATACCACTATCAGCATGTTCCGTGGGAAGTCATGCAGCATGACGGCGAATCAAGATTGACGCTCATCACCTGTCTCGGCGACTTTAGCTCTTCCGCCGGAACAAGTATGCACCGCGTTGTTGCTGTATGCAGACCCTACACCGGTGAGTAACAGCGGCGGATACGTCAAAGCGGTTCAATTCGTCCGAAATCAATAAGGCGATAAGCTGCCTTGAAAACTCGAGTGCGGCATTATCATAAAAATTTACCAAAATCAAAATCAAAACGGCGCAGCGAATAATGTGCGTCGGCGAAAAATTCAGGAGGTACACCTATGTCCGGACATTCCAAATGGGCAAACATTAAAAACAAAAAGGAGAAGACCGACTCTCAAAGAGGTAAGGTTTTCACAAAAATAGGCAGAGAAATTGCAATCGCCGTTAAAGAAGGCGGCAGCGACCCCGCAAACAACTCAAAACTCCGCGATGTTATTGCAAAAGCAAAGGCAAGCAACATGCCCAACGACAACATCTCCCGCTCCATCAAAAAGGCGGCAGGCGAACTCGGCTCCATTAACTACGAAAGCGGCACTTACGAGGGTTACGGCCCCGGCGGCGTTGCAGTCATTGTTGAAGTTCTGACTGACAACCGCAACCGTACCGCTGCGGAAATCCGCCACCTGTTTGACAAATACGGCAACGGCATGGGCAACTCCGGCTGCGTCGCCTGGATGTTCGACAAGAAGGGTCATATCGTCATTGAACGCAGCGCAAAAATCGATGAGGAAGAACTCATGATGGCTGCTCTCGATGCCGGCGCTGACGATTTCAATGCACAGGACGACTGCTTTGAAGTCTTCACTTCGCCCGCCGATTTTTCTGCCGTTCGCGAGGCTCTTGAAGCCGCAGGCTACACCTTCCTCTCCGCCGAACAGGATATGATCCCCTCCAACACCGTTGATGTCAACGATCCCGAAATGATCGCAAAAATCGAACGTATGCTCGATATGTTCGACGATAACGATGATGTCCAAGAGGTGTTCCATAACGCAATCCTCCCCGAGGAAGAGGACGAAGACTGAGCCTGACTGAGGATTCGGTCAATAATCAAACAGCTGCCGAACTGTTGTTCGGAACGTTAAAGAGCCGTGCCAAAGCGCGGCTCTTCTGATTCGGCAGGAGTTGAAAGGCACTGCGGTGTCCGATGCACGGGAGCGTGTTTTTAATTTACCGCATTATCTTCTTAATGCCTTTTTGGCAAAATCATAATTTTTCTTATACACAATATCTCCCGTTGTGTTATATAAATCTTTCCATATGGACATCGCTTCTTTAAGGCATTCTTTCTGTTTGTCTGTTACCTTTCGCTGCAATGGAAGTGCACCAAGTCTGTACAATGCAATTGCAAGATCGTCTTCATTAAACGATCGAAACCCGAGCTTAACGTTAGTGCGGCAGATCTCAACCGATTGTCTGTACAGCAATTCAGCTTCGCGATAATTGTGTTTAAGCTCTGCTATATGACCGATCTGTTCATAAGAAACACTCATATTGTACTTAAGTTTGCCGTCATCGGGCGAAGCTGCGAGAAGTTCTTTGGTTATCTGCATTGCCATTGTATAGCATTGCAATGCCTCGTCAAGTTTATCCATTTCCTCTTTCGCCGTGCCGAGTTTTGTGAGCGTGAATGCATGGTCACGCATAAACATTCCGTTCACATCGGCCATTTTATGAATAATCATACATTATTTAATCAGATTTGTTTTTGCAGATACACTGAAAAAAGTTGTGCCTGCATTCGTTAAAAACTTATTGTGTTCGCTTCCGAACACCGGATTGCTCAAGTTTTTTGCATTAACAGACCCGCAGCAGTTTTTGGAGAAGTGCCGACTCAAGCTGTTTTTGCAAAAGATACAAAATCAAGGCTCTTTACGAAAAAAGCTTAAAAAAGAACATTCAAATACAAATGTATTATAACGCATTTGAGCGTTAAAAGCAAATACACGGATGATATATTCATAATGTTTGTTTCATCATCAACTCCCGTCACCCGGTACTTACCTAATCGCGCCGCATATGGTATAATAAGCTGAAAACATTAATCAGACTGCGAAAGGACGCTTTCGGGCAGCCGAGAGCCACGGGTAACGGAATCATGCTTATGGATGCAAAAGGGATCATCAGGCGCACGGAGGATATTCTGCGCAGCGACTATCAGATAAACATAAACGAGGCGGATGCGAAGCAGCTGCACCGCGCACTTTCCGATGCGGTGATGTATGCCGTTGCGGATGATTGGCGCAGGAGCCGCCGCAATCGTGAAACGGGGCGGAGGGCATACTATCTTTCCGCCGAATATCTAACCGGGCGAATGATTTTCAACAATCTGTTCGTGTTGAATCTTTTGCCGGAAGTATCCCGTCTGCTTGCTCTGCGCGGAGTCGATATCAACATTATGGAATCCATCGAGGACTGCGCTCTCGGCAACGGAGGGTTGGGCAGGCTTGCGGCATGTTTTCTTGACAGCGCGGCAACTCACGACCTTCCGCTGGACGGATACGGCATCCGCTACAAATTCGGTTTGTTTAAGCAGAGCTTTTTGAACGGCTTTCAGGTTGAACGTGCGGACGATTGGCAAAAGCAGGGAGATCCGTGGAGCCGCAGACGCGACGATAAAACCATTGTTGTTGAATTTGCGGACAGGCGCGTTCTCGCCGTGCCCTATGACATGCCTGTAATCGGTTTCAACACTTCAACAATCGGCACTCTCCGCCTGTTTCAGAGCGAAGCGGAGGAGGAATTTGATTTTGCCGCGTTCAATTCGCAGGAATACGCGCTTTCCGTCCGCGAAAAGAATGCCGTTGAGGACATTACGCGTGTGCTTTATCCCAACGACAGCACATACGAGGGTAAACGCCTGCGCCTGAAGCAGCAGTATTTCCTTTCCGGCGCATCGCTCGGCGACATTCTCCGCCGCCACAAGCGCGTTTTCGGCACGGTTGATAATTTTGCGGAGATGAACGCAATACAGCTTAATGACACGCATCCGACGGTCAGCATTCCGGAGCTTGTCCGTCTGCTTATGAACGAGGGCAAAAGTTTTGACGACGCACTGGACATTGCGCGGCGCACATTCAGCTACACAAACCACACGCTCATGAGCGAGGCTCTCGAAACATGGGATTGTGAGCTCTTCCGCAGCGTTATTCCGAATATTCTCGATATCATCTTCCGCATTAACGATGCGCTGCACCGCGAACTGACGTCCCGCGGGCTGCCGCAGGAAAAGATAAACTCAATGTACATCGTTGCCGACGGACGGATTCATATGGCAAGGCTTGCAACCTTTGTTTCCTCATACGTCAACGGCGTTGCGCAGATCCATTCCGGATTGCTGCGCACCGAAGTGCTTAAGGATTGGTACGATGTTTATCCCGAACGCTTCCAAAACAAAACAAACGGCGTGACCCAGCGCCGCTTCCTCGGGCTTTGCAATCCCGCACTTTCCACACTTATCGGGAGCCGCATCGGCTACGGCTTTATGACCGACCTGTACGAGCTTAAAAAGCTTGAACCCCTGATCGACGATGAACTGATTCGGGGTTTCATTGCCGTCAAACGCGAGGCAAAACGCAAGCTCTCCGATATCATTCTTCAAAAGGAGGGTGTTGAAATTCCTCCGGAGTTCGTTTTTGATATTCAGGTGAAGCGCATGCATGAATACAAACGGCAGCTTATGAACGCACTGAGCATTGTGCATATCTATCGCGAGCTTAAGGAAGGACGGCTTTCCGACATGCCCCCCGCCGCATTCATTTTCGGTGCAAAGGCAGCTCCCGCTTACATCATCGCAAAGGATATCATCCATGCGCTGCTGACCCTCTCCAAGGTCATTGCCGCAGACCCGGAAGTGTCCAAGTGGTTACA
>ENA-ORNY01001497-ORNY01001497.1-human-gut-metagenome-genome-assembly--contig:-NODE-1497-length-13299-cov-2.619601_pt1 | contig 13299 bp, 11 predicted proteins | sample MGYA00242122_ERZ509036 | MGnify/ENA primary metagenome ERZ509036 (study PRJEB26280, sample SAMEA2338696) | human gut metagenome | biome: human gut; feature: human-associated habitat; material: faeces... | reverse complement strand
TGCTGCTCCGGACGGAGTACCACGCGGCGTTCCCGAACACGAAGAGCGTCTTTACCATCCACAACATCGAGTATCAGGGCAAATGCGGCCTGAACTTCAACTACGATGTGCTGGGCCTTCCGGCCAGCTGCGACGAGCTTCTGCGCTTTGACGACTGCACGAACTTCATGAAGGCCGCCATCGTTACGGCAGATCGCGTCAATACCGTCTCGAAAACATACTGCGAGGAGCTGCGGTATCCGTATTATGCGCACGGTCTTTCCGGTGTGCTGGCCTCGCGCGGAGACGCCTTCTCCGGCATTACCAACGGCATCAATATGGAACTGTTCGGGCCGGACAAGAGCACGGGACTGGCGCAGAAATACACGCCCAAGACCCGGAAGGCCGGCAAGGCGGCCAACAAGCTGGCGCTCCAGCGGGCCGTCGGTCTGGACGAGGATCCCGACTGCGCGCTGGCGGTCATGGTCACGCGCCTTGCCAGCCACAAGGGCATCGACCTGCTCTGCTACATCGGCGAACGCCTGATGCAGCGGCGCGTGCAGCTGCTGGTGATCGGTACGGGCGAGGAAAAGTACGAATGGTTCCTGCAATATTTGCAGGACCGCTTCCGCGGACGGGCGGCGGCCTGTCTCGAATTTGACCCGCAGAAGGCGAATCTCGCCTACGCGGGCGCGGATATCTACCTGATGCCGTCGAAGTCGGAGCCGAAGGCGGGGGCGTCTTCGCCGGCCACATCCAGCATATGCTTCAGGTGCCGCACCACATCGTCGATGCGGGACATGGGCGCGCCGCCGTCCACCAGGAAATTGGTGCAGAAGTTGACGCCGATGGCGCCGCCCTTTTCCGCCAGCGCGCGGAGCATCTCATCGGAAAGATCCCGGGGATGGCCCGCCAGCGCGCGGCAGCAGGAATGGCTGGCCACGAAGGGCTTGGTGCTGTATTTCACCACATCCCAGAAGCCGCCGTCAGACAGGTGGGAAACATCCACCACGATGCCCAGCTCGTTCATCCGGCGGACCGCATCGATGCCGAAGGGCTTCAGGCCCAGATCCATCAGGTCGGGCCGGTCCTTGGAGCAGGGGAAGCCGATGCAGTTTTCATAAAACCAGGTGAGCGTGATCAGGCGGACACCCTTCTGATAGGCCTCCTCCAGCCGCTCCATCTTGCCCTCGAAGACAGAGCCGCCGTCTTCAATGGTCAGGATGGAAGAGATCTTGCCCTCGGCCAGGTTCTTCTGGATATCCGCATAGCACAGCGCGGGAGCGATGACCGCCTTGTTCAGCTCCATCTCCCGCAGATAGGCCTCATAGGTATGCTGGAAATAGGGGTAGGGTCCTTCATGGACGCCGTGGCGCTCCGCGCTGGGGCCGGTGGGGATCCAGATGGCAAAGAACTGCGCCAGCGCGCCGCCCTTCTGAAGCTTTTCCAGATCGATATGGCCGTCGTTTTTCGCCAGCGGCATCCCGCGGTAGCAGCCCATCAGCGTATCACAGTGCAGATCTACGATATTGAATTTCTTCATAGCGCTCTCCTCCCGAGAATCATGATGATAGTTTACCTTATCATATTGCGCCCATCCGGGCAAAATGTCAAGCAAAACCGGCTTTACAGCCGCACGACCTCCACCACCGTGAGCCTTCCCTCCGCCACGGTAAAGCGCACATCAAAGCCTGCATAGGAAAAGCCGTAGCGCCGGGCAGGGTCGTCCTGATAGCCCGGGCGGGCGTCCAGCGCCAGCACCTGCAGCAGCGCCGCCCGCTTGTCCTCCGGGATCAGCGCCAGCCATTGGTCCGGGAAGTCCACCTGCAGAAGCCCGCCGCGCCGCTTGTCTGCAAAGGCGTCTGCCGCGCCGGGAACGCTGTCCGCATAGGGCAGATAGGGCTTGATGTCGAAGATGGGCGTCCCGTCCGCCAGATCTGCGCCGGAAACATGGAGCACCGGGCCCCGGGGCGTATGCTCCTCCACCCGTTCCAGCCGGACGCAGGAAAGCCCCATGAAATTGGGCCGGAAGGGCGACCGGGTGGCAAACACGCCCACGCGCTCTCTTCCGCCCAGCTTGGGCGGCGCCACCGTGGGCGCCCAGCCGGAGGCGACGGCCCGGTCAAACTGCCAGATCAGCCAGAGATGGCTGAACCCGTCCAGCCCGCGAAGCGCGTCGGAATTTCGATATTCCGGTTCGAATATCACGCGGGCCGTCAGGCTGTCCACCAGCCCGCTTTGGCGCGGAATACCAAATTTGTCTCCAAAATCGCTGCGGATGCGCGCGATAATATGGACCGTCATGCTTTCGCTCATGGCTGGGCGTCCCCTTCGTCCCCATCCAGCAGCTCCACCAGCGACAGGCTGCGAATGTGCCACTGGTTGTTTTCCTTGACCATGGTGGCCGTATAGCGCCCTCCCTGCCACTTGGGGGGTGATTCATAGCTTTCGCCATACAGCGCACGCGCCGCCTCCGCATAGTCGCCATTCACCCGTCCGTCGATGCGGGGAATGGTTTCGATAAATTCCACGCGCGCGGTGCTCTCCCACGGCCAGCACCACATCCAGGTCATTTCCAGCCTGTGGTCGATGCCGCGTATGGTGTAATAGCTATAGGGACTACGCCCATCAATGGCCAGCAGCAGGTTTTCATCCCGCTGCAGGTAGCTGCCCTGAAAGAACTTGGTCAGCTCCGACGGCGATTCGCCCATCATGATGACCTGAGCACGCTTGGCCATGCCGTCCTTGAGCACGATATAGATATTGGAGGCGTTCATGGCATAGTAAAACGTAACCGTAAACAGCCCCAACAGCACCGTAATCAGCAGCAGCCTTCCCGCCAGATACCAGATAAACCGGCGCAGCTTGCGCATGCGGCATGCCTCCTCCCCTTCAAAAAGCGTGCCACCATTATAGCAAAGCGCGGGCATTTTCGCAATCGAGGGAAAGGGTTGGCATTGTAAAACCGGGTTGCGCAAAGTGCGAACTAGTGGTATCATGCCGGTGACGAAAGTCAGGGGAGGGACCTTGTAAATGCGTAAACGGTATGAAACGGTCATTTATGACCTGGACGGAACGCTGCTCAACACACTGGAGGATCTGGCCAATGCGGTCAACCATGCCATGAGAGAAAGCGGCTATCCCGAACGCACATCGGAAGAGGTATGCCGCTTTGTGGGGAACGGCGTGGGCCAGCTGATCCATCGTGCGCTGCCGGCGTCCGCCGACGGCGACGAGGAAGCCTTCGAGGAAACCCTGCAGGCGTTTAAGAGCTATTATGCGCGCCACAACAACGATACCACGGCTCCTTATGACGGGATTGAGGCGCTGCTGGAGCGCCTCAATCAGGCGGGCGTGCGCCAGGCGATCGTTTCCAACAAGAATGATCCCAACGTCAAGGCGCTCACCCAGGATTATTTCAGCCGCTGGATTCCGCTGGCGGTGGGAGAACAGGAGGGCGTGCGCCGCAAGCCCGCTCCGGATACGGTCCTCAGGGTGATGAAGGAATGGGGATGCAAGCCATCCGAAGTGCTCTATGTCGGCGACAGCGACGTGGATGTGGAAACTGCCCGTAATGCCGGAGTGGACGGTGCGGCGGTCTGCTGGGGGTTCCGCACAGAGGACGAGCTGCGCGCCGCAGGCGCTACGAACCTGTTCCATACGCCTAAGCAGCTGGGTGATTACATTTTGGGCATCTCATCTGAAAAACGCTAAAAAACGAAGAAAAAAGATGATTTCGTTAGCATCAGCCGCCATTTCGAATGTGGCTGATGCTATTTTTGACCTTCTTTGATGAATCAATCGCGATTTTCAAATTTGACTATCTTTGACCATTTAGGTATACTAACAGCGTGGTCAGGAGGAAAGGACCACGGGGGAATTTCCCCCGGGAGCCTCCAGACCACAGAAATTCCGTTTTTAAGACCGGGCGGCAAACGCCGCATTTGTAAGGAGGATGCTTTATGTATACAATCGTTCCGTTCCGTCGCGCTTTTGACTCTGCTTTTGCCCCGCTGTTTAACGATCACTTCATGCGTGAGTTTTTTGACGCCAGCAACGCGCCCGAGATGCGCGTGGATGTTCGTGAAAAGGAGGATGCGTTCCTGCTGGAGGCCGATTTGCCTGGCGTAAAGAAGGAAGACATCAGCCTTGACGTTAACGACGGCGTGCTGACGATCAGTGCTGACATCAATCAGGAGAAGAAGGAAACCAAGGAAGGCTATGTATGCAACGAGCGCCGTTGCGGCCATGTGGAGCGGTCCTTCAATCTGGAAGGTATCGACGTGAGTGCCATCAAGGCCGATTATCGCCATGGCGTGCTGATGGTGCGTCTGCCCAAGGAAAAGACGCAGGAGAAGAAGAATGGCTTCAAGATCGCCATTGGTGATGAGGCCAACAAGCTCTCTGACGGCGAGTAAAGCCGAGTAAATAAAGAAAAAACGCTGAGGGCGTCGGAATCATCCGGCGCCCTCAGCATGTCAAAAAAGTCCGCCTATGACGCTGAGAGGCCGCGAAGAATTGTCTTCGCGGCCTCTGCCTGTTAAGATCAGTCCTTGTAGTTGTCCAGGCCGGTGCCGGTATAGGGCACATACTCCTGAGAACCACGGGTCTCGGTGGCAGCGCGCTCACCGGCGATCTTGCCGAAGACCAGCGCCTGCAGCAAACCGTTGCCAGACATGTAATCCGCACCGGCGCGGGTGGAGAAGCCCTCGGTCACACCGCCGGCCGCGTAGAGGCCCTGAATAACCTCGTTGTCCTCGGTCAGCACGTGAGCCGCAACGTCGGTCACCAGGCCGCCCTGGGTATGACGCAGGTCAGCAGTCATGTAAATGGCATAGAAGGGAGCCTCGAAAGAGTCGGGAAGAAGCGTACGGTTGAACTTGTCCTCGCCCTTCTCGATGCCCTCGCGGTATTCTTCCACAACCTTTTCCAGCTTTTCGGCATCCAGGCCGGTCTTTTCCGCCAGCTCGGCAACGGTATCGGCCTTGATGAGCAGGCCCTTCTCCTCGTAAGCGCTCAGATCGCTCTGCTGGGCATTGGCTTCATCAAAGATCAGATAGACGTGATGCTCAGGCTGGGCGATCACGTGAGGTGCGATCTGGGAATAGCCGTTGTGCTCGTCGCAGAAGCGCTCGGTGTTGAGGTTGACCATGATGCCGCCGCGGTCAGCAAGACCCTGATCCATGGCGCCCACGCCCTCGCAGTAGAAGCCGTAGCCCTGATAGGCGTGCATGTTCTCAACCGCAGCGCCCAGCTCCATGCCCCAGAGAATGCCTTCGCCCGTAGCGCCAGGAGCGACCATGGGATAGGCATCCACGATCTCGGGGATGTACTTCTCAAGCATTTCCTTATTGGCCGCAAAGCCGCTGGTCGCCAGGACCACGTTGTCGGCGTAGATCACCATCGAACCGTCCTTGCCCTCGGCCGTTGCGCCGATGACCTCGTTCTCCTGATTGGTGATCAGACCGGTTCCGGTGGTCTCCAGCATGACCGTCACATTCTCAAGGCTGTTGAGATGGTCGATCATCTTGGAGGTCATGCCGGCGCCGTTGCCCTCAGCGTTGAGCATACGATACTCGGTCTGGCCGTAGTAGAGGGAATCCATCAGCGTCCAGACAACGCCCATGCTTTCCAGCCATTCGGCCACAGGCGTCGCGTTTTCAGCGACCGTGTAGACCAACTCCTGACGGGTGCTGTAGTTGGAGGGACGCAGGATGTCGCGCGCAAGCGCCTCAACGCTGTCCTCAATGCCCTTTTCCTGCTGCTGCTTGCTGTTGGCAGCCGGAATCTTGCCACCGGAGATGATCGTCGCGCCGCCCAGATAGCCCAGCTTTTCAAGCAGCAGAACCTGTGCGCCTTGTTCAGCAGCCGCGATCGCCGCAGAGATACCGGCTCCACCGCCACCAATAACAAGCACCTGCGTCTGCACCACAGACGCTTCAGCCGTCTCCGCGCCGGCCGCTGCACTCAGCGAGAAAACAAGCGTCAGGCTCAAGAGAATGGATAGTAACCGTTTCATCCATCATTCCTCCTAATATGACTGTTTTTTATAGAAGAAACCACAGGATATGATATGAATTTGTCAATCGCTTGTCAACGGTTTTTCTTACTATATATTTTTTTATATTTCAGGCATTTTAACCAATAAAAAGACCCAGAATATAATAAAAAACGATTACAGATGCCACAACACCCAAGTCTTTAAAAATGTTATGGTTTATGCGATATTCAAACGCTCGCTGCGGCCATGGAAAGTGCTGCGGCTTCAGCCATTGGGGGAGAAGAAAAGCATGAAGGATGCCGCAACGGAGGACGATCCCCCTCGTTGTCAGCATCCTGAGCAAGCCCGGCGCATGCTTTGCCAGCGCACCTGTGAGCAGATCAATAATAGTATTCGGTCAGGCTTACGCCGCCCGCCCCATCGGGCAGTACCTCATACAGTGTCCAGGAATACAGTTCCCCATCCGCCGCCAGAGGCATCGCTCGTTCATAGCGCTCGTTGGATTCATCAAAAAAGATCAAATGGGTGATGCCATCCTTCAAAAGCCGGGCGGATAAGGCTTCCGTGCTCTCCAAATCATCCCAAGTAGGACAGAAGAACCGCGCCGGGGCAAAGGTGTAGTTGAGCAAGCCAATAAAGGAATTGTTGGGCTCAAGTCCCACGAGCACACGCGCGCCCTCATAGCCTGCCAGCGCTTCGCCCCAGTAATGATCCATATAGGTTTTGCCTTCCACTCCCGTAGCCTCGTCGTATTGGATGTAGCGCTCAGGAACCAGATCGTCTGCGAGCGCGCTCCAGTTGACCGTCAGCGCCAGCGTAGCCGTAAACAGTGTGAGGCATATGGCAGGAAGGGGCTTCCATACCTTGGCCAGCGCCCGGGGAAACGCGCCGATGACCAGCGCTGCCACCAGCATGCCCAGTCCCAGCGTGACCGGTGCGTAATACCGCTCCAGAAGCAGCGTCATGTTGGACAGGTCTTCCTCCACATACATATCGAACTCCGCCAAAAAGACCGTAAAAAAGCTGCCGTAGATAACCAGCGTATAGACCGCCGCAGCCCCCAGAGAGAACAGGCTGATCCGGATCATCTCACGCTTGGGATAGCACCGAACAAGGCACAGGGGCAAAAGAATCAACACAAGGAGCCGAACCCCCAGCGGCAGAGGAACGAGCGCCAGGGTATCGTTGATGAGCCGGGTGGAGAAACGTCCCGTATTGGTCAGTGGAGAAAAAAGAGCATGGAGAATGCTGGGGGCCACCTGACCGGCCTTTTCGGGAAGCGAATAACCGCCACTCAACAGCCCGGTCGCCGCGCTCCACAGGCTGGACGTATGAAACCCGCTGATGCCTGTGAGCGAGCAAAACAGCATCCAGCTGCCCAGAGCGGCCAGCGGCGTCAGGCAACACAGCCACAGCCCGGCACGAGGCTGTCTCCGCCAACGCCCCAGCACCAGCATCAGCGCTATGGCCAGCCATGCGAACAGGATGCCGATCTGCTTTATCAGCACCATGGCGCACAGAGACAAACCAATGCCCCACAGGCCTGCCCGGTCGTTCGGTTCCAGCTTCCAAATCCGTACCAGCGCATACCCGAAGCATAATGCCAGAGCCGTATCAACGCTTAATACAATGTAACTGAGCGCGTTGCCCCACAGGGGAAAAGAGACCATACCTGCCAAGACGAACGGCAAAATCCACCAACGCCGCCAGCTTACGCGGTCAAAGAGGGGCAGCAGAAAAGCGGCATAGGTGATGAACAGAGACGAATAGAGCACCGGCTCGCTCCACTGGCCAAAAGCGTGCATGGCCCACCACTGTATCAGCTGCATTCCAGGCAAGTACGTACCATAATACAGGGCCAGATGCTGATCCGCGCCCACCAGCCCTCCGTAATGCCACAGCGACTTGACCTCCAGCGCCCAATAGCCCGCGTCATCCGTCCACCATACAACCATGGGTTCGCTGGCGTAGAGAAACAAGGCGCACAGGCAGGCAAAGCACAATGTGCCTGGCGTAAGCACGTTTTTGGCAAAGCGCGCCACAAGAGCGCGTGGCGTCAGCTTTCGTAAGGCCAGTGCGGCGATGGCCAAGGCAACCGTCAGCGCCAGCAAAACAGGAGCAATCCAGTCCACCCACGAAAGGACGCGCGGAATCGCCAGCACATAGAGCAGCAGCATCAGCCCGCACAGGGCAGGGGCAAGCACGCGCTCAAAGCGCCGGTTCAGGGCCACGCTTAGCGCGCAGACCACAGCCAGAAACGCAATCCATTGCAGCATCCCACATCCCCCTTAGGCGTTGAGAGCTTCCAGAAAGGACCGCAGCCGCGCCACGTCGCCATCCTGGAAACAGTAGCCGTTCATGCCGGCCTTCTGCGCACCTTCAATATTGCGGGGCAGGTCGTCGATAAACAGGCACTCCGACGCCTCCAGTGAAAAACGGTCACAGAGGCGGCGGTAAATGGCGGGGTCCGGCTTCATCAGCCGCTCCTCGGCCGACACCATGATGCCGCTGAAGCGGTCGATATGTTTGATTTTATAGCTGAATTTGTGGAAGCTGTAGCCAGCGTTGCTCAGCACATAGAGGCGAAAACCGCGGTCCAGCAGGTCCTTTTGCACCGCTTCCATGCCCGACTTGGGATACAGCGCGTCCAGATACCAATCGTTCAGGATCTCCGCAACCAGCCGCTTCATCTCCGGGTCCTCAAAGCGGCTTTGCGCGCGCGGAATATAGGCCTGCTCGTCCATTACGCCGCCATCGAGCAGTTCCATCCATTCCGGATGCCAGAAGATGCCGTCGCAGAGCGCCTGCGCGCGCTCCCGGCCCGCGTGGCGGATGCAGGGCAGCAGCGGGTCATGGTCCAGTAGCACCATGCCCATATCAAAAACGATGTTGCGGATCATCTGCGGGTTCCTCCTTTGTATCATTCGCGGTTAATCAGATCATACATCATGACGGCGGCGGCCACAGCGGCATTGAGCGATTCCGCGCCGCCACGCATGGGAAGGCGGAAGCGGTTCGTGCACGCGTCCTGCGCCTGCTTTGTGAGCCCGGCGCCCTCGTTGCCGATAAGCACGCACAGGCGTGCGGGCAGAGGCGCGCGGCGGTAGAAGTTCTCGCCGTCCAATGCCGCCGCAAGGGTGGCATAGCCCCGTGCGTTGAGGGCCTGTACGGTTTCCACCGTATTTCCCACGGAACACACCGGCACGCGAAACACACTGCCCATCGTGGCCCGGAGCGCCTTGGGGCCAAAGGGGTCGGCGCAGCCGGGCGTGAGGATGCAGCCATCAAATCCCGCCGCATCCAGCGTGCGCAGCACCGTGCCCACGTTGCCGGGGTCCTGCACGTTTTCCAACAAAATCAACCGGTTGCCCATCTCCTCCGGCGCGGGGGACGGGGGCATGGCACAGACCGCCGCCACGCCCTGCGGCGTTTTGACCTGCGAGATGGCCGCCAGCACGTGCGAAGGCACGGCATAGCACGCTGTCTGCGGCACAAGTGCGGTCAGAGCGGCGTAAGCCTCCAACCGCGCCTCGTCCACAAACAGCGCGCTCACCCGGTCGGGACAGGCCGCGAGGGCTTCCCCCACCATATGCTCGCCATCCAAGAGGAACGCGCCCTGGCGGGCGCGCTCCCGCGCGTCGCGCAGGGCGCGGGCAGCCTGTACAGCAGGATTTTTGAGACTGGATACCGTTTTCATCACATGCGCTCCGGGGCTTCCATGCCAATCAGCCAAAGTCCGGTACGGATGGTGTCGCGCACGGCGCGGGTCAGGCGCACGCGCGCCTCACGCACGCCCGCGTCCTCCTCCAGGATGCGGTTCTCATAGTAGAATTTGTTGTAGGCCTTGCACAGCTCCGTCACCGCGCGGGTCACGATGCTGGGCTCGTAGCGTGCCGCTGCCTCGCGCACGGTTTCCGGGAAACGGCTGAGCTGGCGGAGCAGCTCCTGCGCAAAATCATCAGACAGCGCGGTATAGTCGGGTTCTGCGGGCGGAAGGCCCTCCGCCTTGCGCAGCGCCGAGCAGCACCGCGCATGCGTGTACTGCACATAGGGGCCGGTTTCGCCGTCAAAGCTGAGCGCGCGCTCCCAGCTGAAGTCAATATCCTTGATGCGGTTGTTTTGCAGATCCGCATAAATCACCGCGCCGATGCCCACCTGGCGGGCCACTTCGTCCTTGTTGTCCAGATCGGGGCTCTTTTCCTCGATGATGGCGCGGGCCTTCTGGATGGCGTTGAGGAGCAGATCCTCCAAAAACACCACGTGGCCCTTGCGGGTGGAGAGGCTCTGGCCCTCGTAGCTGATCATGCCGAAGGCCACGTGCACCAGGTCCTTGGCCCATTCGTAGCCCATCTTTTCCACCACCTTGAACCACTGGCGGAAGTGCAGATCCTGCTGATAGGCCACGATGTAGAGGCACTTGTAAAAGTCATATTCGTCCTTGCGCCACAGGGCCGCGGCGATGTCGCGCGTGGCGTAGAGAGTCGCGCCGTCCTTTTTGAGAATCAGGCAGGGCGGCATGCCGGTTTTTTCCTCGTCCAAATCCACTATGGAGGCTCCGTCGCTGATGGTAAGCAGGTTTTTGGCCTTGAGCTCATCGATGACGCGGCCCATCTTGTCGTTGAAGAAGGCTTCGCCGTTGTAGCTGTCGAAGGTCACGCCCAGGAGGTCGTACACCCGCTGCGTATCCTTGAGCGTAAGCTCCTTAAACCAGTTGAACAGTTCCAGCGCTTCCTTGTCGCCGTCCTCGATGGCCTTGAACCAGCGGCGGCCCTCGTCCTCCAGCGCGGGGTTATGCTCGGCTTCCTCATGGAAGCGTACATACAGGCGGGTGAGCGCTTCCACGCCTTCACGCTCCACCTCCTCCCGGTTGCCCCAGAGCTTGTAGGCGCAGATCAGCTTGCCGAACTGCGTGCCCCAGTCGCCCAAATAGTTGATGGCGACCGTTTTGTAGCCCAGAAAGTCGAAGATGCGGCGTAGGCTCTGGCCGATCATGGTGGTGCTCAGATGCCCGATGTGAAATCGCTTGGCGATGTTGATGGAGCTGAAGTCCAGGCAGATGGTCTTTCCCTTGCCCTCCTCGCCTGCACCCCAGCGTCCGTCGGCGGCGAGCACGCTTTCCAGCGTCCGCCGGGCGAAATTCTCCCGGTTCAGGAAAAAGTTGAGGTAGCCCCCCATCTGCTTTGCCTGGCACAGATCACCCGCGTCAATGGCCCCGGCCAGTTTGGCGGCAATCTGCGGCGGTCCCATGCGGAGTGTCCGGCTGAGCTTGAAGCAGGGGAAGGCGTAGTCGCCCATCTCCTTTTCGGGCGGAATCTCCAGAAAGCCCGCGATCTCCCCCGCGGAGGGAAGGTTCTCCACCTGCGGGAAGCTCGACGTGATGGCCTGTGCGATCAGCTCCGAAAGACTTTGCTTGGTATCCATGCGTTCGTATTCCTTTCTGATCAGTCGCGGGTGAGGATGGTGCCCATCGGATCGCCGGCAAGGACCTTGAGCACATTGTCCGGCGGCTCCAGCCCAAAGACGCGCACCACGGGCACGGCATTTTCCCGCAGCATGATGAAGGCCGCGGCATCCATCACGCGCAGGTCGCGCTCGGCGGCCTCGGCGTAGGTGATGCGGGGAATGAGCGTGGCAGAGGGGTCCACGTGCGGGTCGGCGGTGTAGACACCGTCGATGTTCTTGGCCATCAAAATGGCGTCGCACTCCAGCTCGATGGCGCGCAGCACCACCGCGCTGTCAGTGGAAAAGCAGGGATTGCCCAGCCCGCAGGCCAAAAACAGGATGCGGCCCGCCCGCAGGTGCTCGATGGCGGCCACGGTGTTGTAGCTCTCGGCAAAGCGGGGAATGTCCACGCCGCTCATCACCACGGCGCGCGCCCCCAGATGGTCCAGCGTATCGCGCATGTAGAGGCAGTTTTGCAGCGTGGCCAGCATGCCCATCTGGTCTGCCGTCACCGCGTCCATGTGGGCGCTGGGGCCCTGCCGTCCGCGCCAGATGTTCCCGGCGCCGACCACCAGCGCCACTTCGACATCCTGGTCGATGATCCGTTTGACCCGGGAGACCACTTCGCGCACCGCCTCCGCGTCATACCCGTGATCCTGAGTTCCCTTGAGCGCTTCGCCGCTGATCTTCAGCAGCACCCGGTTGAAACGAAATTCTCTGGACATAATTTGCTCCCTGATCGGTTAAGAAATTCAGCTGGTACGGCAGAAATATAACCCGGATTTGCGATTTCGGCAAGAAAAACTCTCCGGATATGCTGTATTTATTGAAAAAAACGTGTATATTATCCGGAAACATTTTTCACAACCATGGTTTGTCCGGAGGAAACTCTCATGATTGAAAATGACTGCAAACTTAAAGTCGGTGTCATCGGCGTCGGCGCCCTCGGCCGCCACCATGCCCGGCTGTATGCCCAGAGTCCGAACGCGGAAGTGGTCGGAATCTTCGACGTTCAGAAGGAGACCGCGGAGAAGGTCGGTGCGGAATTCGGGCTCAAGGTTTTCGACGACTGGCGTGAACTCGCCGCTCAATGCGAGGCGCTCAGCGTCGCCGTTCCGGCAAACTACCACCACTCCGCCACCATGCCGCTGCTGGAAATGGGCAAGCACGTCCTCGTGGAAAAACCGCTGGCCGCCAACATTCCGGAAGCGGTGGAGATGGTCGAATGCGCGAAAAAACACGGCGTCGTCTTCGCGGTCGGCCACGTTGAACGGTTCAATCCGGCGATGGATTTCCTCGAAAAATACGCCGCCCACACCCGCTTCATCGAGGCGCACCGCCTCGCCCAGTATCCGCCGCCGCGTCCCGGCCTGCCCCGCCGCGGCACCGAGGTGAGCGTCGTGCTCGACCTGATGATTCACGACATCGACCTGGTGCTGACCATGGTGGACTCCGAAGTGGAACGCTACGACGTGGTCGGCATCCCGGTGCTCAGCAAGACCGAAGACATCGTCAACGCCCGGATCAAATTCAAAAACGGCAGTTGCGCCAGCCTCACCGCCAGCCGGGTCAGCCAGGAGCCGATGCGCCGCTTCCGGGTGTTCCAGGAGAACTCCTACATTTCGATGGATTACGGCAAACACTTCGGCATGGTGCTCAAACGCAACCGGATCGGGCTGGCGCGCAAGGACGTCAACCTCGATGAAAAGAACGCCCTCGCCGCGGAGCTGGAAGACATTTTCCGCATCCCGCGCCGCGTCGTCGCGGTCAACCCGCCTGAGGTCGTTCTGATCATCGGCGTCAACGGCGTAGGCAAGACCACGACCATCGCCAAACTGGCCTACCGCGCCCGTATGCAGGGCAAAAAAGTCCTCCTT
>ENA-ORNY01001484-ORNY01001484.1-human-gut-metagenome-genome-assembly--contig:-NODE-1484-length-13374-cov-3.044448_pt1 | contig 13374 bp, 15 predicted proteins | sample MGYA00242122_ERZ509036 | MGnify/ENA primary metagenome ERZ509036 (study PRJEB26280, sample SAMEA2338696) | human gut metagenome | biome: human gut; feature: human-associated habitat; material: faeces... | reverse complement strand
GCTTTTTTTCCGGCGATGGCAGCCGCTGTGGGCGGCACGGGCCTGTTTGTGCTCATCGTGTTCGTTCCGGCGCTGCGGGACGCTGCGCTTCCGGGGACGCGGGTGAGCCTGCCGTTCGGCAAGGGCAATCGGCGCTGCGAGGGGGTCATCCTCTCGGTCGCGGATAAGAGCGAGCGGGAGAACCTCAAATGCATAGATTCCGTGCTCGACCCCGCACCGGTACTGGACGAGGAACTGATAAAGCGGCGGACGTGCTGCCGCGCGCTCCGCTGGGCCCGGTCCCGCAGCAGGGGACGGAGGAGTTTGAGCTCCTGTTTCAGACGTCCGCGCACGGCATCGGCCTCGTCGGCCACTGCGAGCTCTGCTTTGACGGCCGGACGCTGACCTACGGCGCCTATGATCCGGCCCATCAGCGCCTGCTCCGTACGGTGGGCGCCGGGATCGTCTTTTCCGCCCCACGCGAGCCGTATCTCCGGTGGTGCATCGGCACGCATCACCGCCGCGTCATCAGCTACAGCCTCCGCCTGCCGCCTGCACAGGCCGCGCAGCTGCGCGCGGAGTTGGAGCGCTTCCGGCAGACGCTGTCACCCTGGCAGCCGGAAGCTCTGCCGGAGGACTGCTTTGCCGGGGGGCTCCGCAGGCTCGGCGGCGTGCGGTTCTGGCGCGTGCAGCGCGGGCCGTATGCAACGTACTTCATCCCGACGATCAACTGCGTCTCCCTGACGAACAAGCTGCTGGAGAAAACGGATATCGGCCGCACGGTCATGCTCGGGCTCAAGACGCCGGGCGCCTATCTCGACCTGCTCGAGCGCGAATATCTGGCCGGAAATCCGGCCGTGACGGCCCGCCGGGTTTATGACAGAATTTAATTGGTCCACTACTATATTTAAAAATTTGATGCATGATCCGGCATCCTTTTGCCAGCATAAAGCATCGCGGGTTCGCTGCCCGCGCACTGGGAAAAATCTACAAATCAGAGGTTAGGCAAAACAAACTTTTGGGCATGTATACAAAACACACAAAATCGGTGGGTAAATGAAATTACGGGCTTGACAAAAGGCCGCCCTCCCGTTATAATGACTCTTGGTTAGGGAAACCTAACCAATTTCAAACGACTTCGGTTAGCAAACGCTAATCACAATACCGGAGAAAGAAGGCGAACGTATGATGCCGTTGACCCTGATGTCGCCCGGTGAGGACGCCATCATCCAGAGAATCGGCGGAAAGCCGGAGGTGCGGCAGCATCTGGAAAACCTTGGCTTTGTAGTAGGCGGCAATGTCAGCGTGATCAACACGATCGGCGGAAATCTGATCGTGAACGTCAAGGAAGCGCGCGTTGCGATCAGCCGCGAAATGGCACAGAAGATCATGGTTTGATCCCGGGAGCCATTTGCAGCGGCTCTCTCACTTCAATCATATGCAATGCATTACAGAAAAGGAGGAGATTTCGATGAAAACACTCAGGCAGGTCAAGGTCGGCGAAACCGTTACCGTCGTGAAGCTGCATGGCGAGGGCGCCGTCAAGCGCCGCATCATGGACATGGGTATCACGAAGGGTGTGCAGGTTTACGTCCGCAAGGTCGCGCCGCTGGGCGACCCGGTCGAGGTCAATGTCCGTGGCTATGAGCTGTCCATCCGCAAGAACGACGCGGAAATGATCGAGGTGCAGTAACCCCGTTTCTTTTTGCAGGAGGGTTAGCCCAAACTACCCTCACTGAAATCCGGAAAGAGAGGAAGCAAAATGAACATTCGAATTGCCCTTGCGGGCAACCCGAACAGCGGCAAGACGACGCTGTTCAACGCGCTGACCGGTTCTAACCAGTTCGTTGGCAACTGGCCCGGCGTCACCGTGGAAAAGAAGGAAGGAAAGCTCAAGAAGCACAACGGTGTGACGATCACCGACCTTCCCGGTATCTACTCCCTGTCCCCGTACACGCTGGAAGAGGTCGTCGCCCGTACCTACCTGACGCATGAGCGCCCGGACGCGATCCTCAACATCATCGACGGTACCAACCTCGAAAGAAACCTCTACCTCACGACCCAGCTGACGGAACTCGGGATCCCGGTCGTCATCGCCATCAACATGATGGACGTCGTCCGCAAGAACGGCGATAAGATCAACACCGCAGAGCTGTCCCGTGAGCTTGGCTGCAAGGTCATCGAGATCTCTGCCCTGAAGGGCACCGGCGTCATGGAAGCCGCCGAGGCCGCCATCAAGGCCGCCGAGGGCACGAAGACCGTTCCGATGCACACGTTCTCCGGTCCGGTCGAGCATGCGCTGGCCCACATCGAAGAGGTCGCTGTGCATCAGATGCCGGAGGAGCAGCAGCGCTGGTACGCCATCAAGATCTTCGAGCGCGACGAGAAGGCCATGGCACAGCTCAAGCTCTCTGCCGATGTGCAGGCGCACATTGAGGAGGACATCAAGGCTGCCGAGAAGGAGCTGGACGACGATGCCGAGAGCATCATCACGAACGAGCGCTACGTCTACATCGCCTCCCTGATGAAGGGCTGCTACAAGAAGAAGAACGTCGGCAAGCTCACCGTCTCCGATAAGATCGACCGCGTGGTCACCAACCGTTGGCTGGGTCTGCCCATCTTCGCGGTCGTCATGTTCCTGGTATACTACATCTCCATGGTAACGGTCGGCTCCATGGCCACCGACTGGGCCAACGACGGTGTGTTCGGCGATGGCTGGCACCTGTTCGGCATCGGCAGCAAGGATTATGAGGCCGTTGCGGAGGATTACACCAACGCCACCGAGGCCGTAGGCGCCTTCGTGGAGGATGTTGATCTGGACACCGAGTCTGAGGACTTCGACGCTGCCGCCGTGCTGGAGCAGCTCAAGGCCTATACGCCCGAAGCCGAAACCGCGACCGCGCTGATCGAGGATGAGGAGACCCTGGCGCAGACCGAGATGACCGTTTACTATTCCGCCATCCCTGAGGGGGCGGATAAGAAAACCACCATCCCCATGACATATCAGGACGCTGTGGCGTACCTGGAGCGCAACGGCTTTGAAGCGCCCGATCCGGCCGACTACGGCGTGTGGGTGCCTGGCATCCCCGTGCTGATCGAAAGCGGCCTGGATCAGATCGGCTGTGCCGATTGGCTCAAGGGCCTGATCCTGGACGGTATCGTAGCGGGCGTTGGCGCGGTACTGGGCTTCGTGCCTCAGATGCTGGTGCTGTTCCTGCTGCTCGCCTTCCTTGAGGCCTGCGGCTACATGGCCCGTATCGCATTCGTACTGGATAGGGTGTTCCGCAAGTTCGGCCTTTCCGGCAAATCCTTCATTCCTATGCTCATCGGTGTTGGCTGCGGCGTTCCCGGCGTAATGGCCAGCAGGACTATAGAGAACGAGCGCGACAGGCGCATGACCATAATGACCACCACCTTTATCCCCTGCGGCGCTAAGGTGCCCTTCATAGCCATGATAGCCGGCGCCATGTTCGGCGGCTCCGCCCTGGTATCCACCAGCGCTTACTTCATAGGCATGGCCGCGATAGTCGTATCCGGCATAATGCTCAAAAAGACCAAGATGTTCTCAGGCGAACCCGCTCCCTTCGTTATGGAGCTGCCTGCTTACCATTGGCCCACCCTTGCTAACGTGCTCAGGAGCATGTGGGAGCGCGGCTGGAGCTTCATAAAGAAGGCCGGCACGATAATACTGCTCTCCACCATACTGGTTTGGTTCACCACTTACTTCGGAGTAGTGGACGGCACGTTCAGGATGCTTGCCGAGGACGAGATAGACTACTCCATACTGGCTGCCATCGGCAACACCATCGCCTGGATATTCACCCCGCTCGGATGGGGCAACTGGCAGGCTACCGTCGCTTCCATTACCGGCCTTGTTGCTAAGGAAAACATCGTCGGTACCATGGGCATACTGTACGGCGGCGGCGACGGCACCACCTATCAGAACATAGCGGCTGCCTTCACCGGCATCAGCGCCTATTCCTTCCTGGTATTCAACCTGCTCTGCGCGCCTTGCTTCGCCGCCATCGGCGCCATCAAGCGCGAGATGAACAGCGCCAAGTGGACTTGGTTCGCCATCGGGTATCAGTGCGGCTTCGCCTATGTAATCGCCCTTATGATAAACCAGTTTGGCAATGCTATAACCGGCAACACCAATGTTATCGGCCTTGTATTCGCTCTTGCGCTGCTGGCCGGCATGATCTACATGCTTGTGAAGCCCTATAAGGAAGCTACCAAGCTGACCACCAACGTAAAGGTCTGATAGGCCCAAACGATATAAATCACCACGATCATTATTCTAAAAGAAGGAGGGATCCTCATGATGAACTGGTTTGCGGAAAACCTTGGAACAATAATCATTACGCTTGTGCTTGCGGGTGTGGTCGCGCTGATATGCGCCTACCTGATAGGCCAAAGGAAGAAAGGGAAGTCCTCCTGCGGCTGTAATTGCGCAAATTGCGCCATGCACGGCAAGTGCCATTCCCGGCGGTAAAACCAAAATGCGGGGGAGATGCGATTCGCGGCGTCTCCCTCGCGCTCTATAAAACAAAACAGGCTGAAGGAGGACATAGGGCCACATGGAAAAATGCATAAACGAACAGGCAAAGCAGCTTACGCCCTCCGCAATCAAATATCTTATGGCAACGGCTCAGCTGTGCAGCGCCGGTGAAGGCGCCCGCTGCGTGGACGTGGCGGCGCGGCTGAACGTATCAAAGCCCAGCGCACACGCAATGATACAGAATCTTTGCTCGCTTGGCCTTGCCACCAAAAAGCGCTATGGCATAGTGCGCCTTACGCCGGAAGGCGAAGCGCAGGCCAAACTGTGCGAAGCGTGCTACGCACCGCTGTACGAGCGGATGCATGCGGCGCTGGCGCTTGACGAGGAGCTTTGCCGCAGCGTTGCGCTGAACGTGCTTTCGCAGTCCTATGAAAGAATAGACGAGCTTGCCGAAAGCCTTAACACGGAAAATACTGCATACCCAATGAAGGAGATGTATTCATTATGATAAAGACCACACTCAGAATAGACGGAATGATGTGCGGCATGTGCGAAGCGCATGTGAACGACGCCATCCGCGCCCGCTTCAACGTGAAAAAGGTAACATCGTCCCATGCCAAGGGCGAATGCGTAATACTGTCCGAAGAAGCTTTGGACGAAACAGCCCTGCGCGCGGCGATAGCCGGCACGGGATACGAACTGAAGTCACTCAATTCCGAAGAATATAAGAAAAAAGGTTTCCTCGGCCTGTTCGGAGGCTAAGGAGAACAATAGGCGTCCGTACTCAGATCCTCCTGAATAAACTGAACGGACACAATAGATTTTGCGGCTCTTTGCTTAAAATGCCATCGGGGCAGGTGGCGTATTGGTGGAGAGCTGCTCTTTTTATGCGCCGCTGCATATGCTATAATAAATCCAAAGCTGGAATTATAATTGGAGGATGAGCCATGGCATACCGCGCCGCCATATGCGACGACTGCGCAGCGGACGCGCAATTTGTGAGCGAAATACTGAAAGCCTGGGCAGATGAGCGCGGGGCGGAGGTGAATGCGGAAATATATCCGTCCGCCGAAAGCTTTTTGTTTGCGTATGACGAAAACAAGGCTTACGACATGCTACTGCTGGATATTGAGATGGGCGGCATGGACGGCGTGAGCATGGCGCGGCGCGTGCGCGCGGGGAACAAAACCGTGCAGATAATATTCATAACGGGATACAGCGACTATATTGCCGAAGGGTACGACGTTGCGGCGCTGCATTACCTTATGAAGCCCGTGAATAGGGAAAAGCTGTTCGGCGTGCTCGACCGCGCGGTAGAGCGGCTGAAAATAAGCCAGCGCTGCCTTAATCTGGACATGGGTGGGGAGATGGTGCGCATACCGCTTTATGAAATACGCTATATCGACGTGAGGCAGAATTACGTTACCGTGCATGCGGAGCATGAGTATACCGTTAAGCGCACGCTGAACGAATTTGAAAAGGAGCTTGACAGCGGCTTTACTCGCGTTGGGCGCAGCATGATAGTCAATCTTAACCGCATACGCCGCGTTACCAAGGCGGAGGTGATGCTCAACGACGGCACGGCGCTGCCGCTGCCACGCGGCGCATATGAGCCGCTGAACCGCGCAATAATCCAGAATACATGAGGTGAACGGCATGAAGTTCATATCAAGGCAAATAGATAAGCGCATAGCCGCATATCAGCGGGAACTGATAGACACGCATTATAAAGAGGTGGACAATATGTATCGCCAAATGCGCGGCTGGCGGCACGATTACCGCAACCATATACAAATGCTGAAGGCGCTTGCGGCAAAGGGCGACATGAACGGCATAAACGATTATCTGAATATGCTGGATACCGATTTGAATACGGTTGATTTGGCAATAAAAACGGGTAACCCGATGGCGGACGCGATAATAAACAGCAAGGTATCCCTTGCCAAGGCCAAGGGCATAACAGTGGAAATAGACGCGCATATTCCCGTTAAGCTTAAAATGAGCGAGCTTGATCTTTGCTGCATAATAGGGAACCTGTTTGACAATGCAATAGAAGCAAGCCTTCCGCTTGACGAAAAGGACAGGCTTATCCGCGTATATATGGACATGAAGAATACTCAGCTTTATATATCCTTCACCAACTTTACGGCCGTAGGCAAGCAGAAAAAGATAGGCGCGCGCTTTGCCACAACAAAGGGAGAAGGCCACGGCTTCGGCCTTGTAAGGGTGGATACGATTGTTGAACGCCTTGGCGGGTACCTGAGCCGGAACAGCGAGGACGGCGCCTTTACCACCGAAATACTCATACCGCAGGAGTAATATGCATTTCGTCACCCGATTTTAACGATTCGTCCCCAGAATGCGCCGCACATGGCGCATTTATGCTATCATACAGCCAAGATGAAAACGGAAGGGGTGCTGCATCCGTAATGGAAGCGACAGATAAAAAGAAAACCAAACCAAAGTATAACATGTGGCAGAACACATGGTATATGGTGCAGACGGCGTGGGCAGCGTATAAGCCGGTGGTGCCAATGTGCATTGCGCTTGCGGTGTTGGGCGCGGCGTATGCCGCGGCGGAAATGCTTATAACGCCAATAATACTCGGCAAAATAGAATCCGCCGCGGCGGTGGGAGAGCTGATTGCCGCAATAGCCGCCTGCATGGGCGTGCTGCTTGTGCTGCGCGCGGGTAGAACCTATGTGGACATAAACACGCTTTTCGGCCGCATAGAAACGCGAACCGCTATATTGAACCGCATTGCGCTAAAGACGGCGGCAACATCGTATTCCAATATGCTTGATACCCGCTTTATTGAGCATATGAACAATGCCTACCGCGTTGTTTCAAGCAACAGCCAGGCGACGGAGGCCATATGGAAAACATGGACGGATATACTGACCAACGTTATAGGCTTTGCGGTATATATAATATTGCTGCTTGAGCTTGACGCATGGCTTGTGCTGCTTGTTGCGGCAACGGCGGCGGTGAGCTACCTTGCATCAAAGCGCATAAACGAATGGGGCTACCGCCACCGCAAGGAGCGCATGGAATACAACGAAAAGCTTGAATATATAAACAGCGTTGCCATAGAGCGGAGCTACGCCAAGGATATCCGCATGTTCGGCCTTGCCAACTGGATAGAGGAGCTGTACGTTAAAACGCTGGGGCTGTACCGTGCGTTTGCCGTAAGGCAGGGAAGGGTGCAGATATGGGGCAACGTGATAGACATTGCGCTTACGTTTTTGCGCAACGGCGCGGCCTATGCCTACCTTATATGGTACACGCTTGAGCACGGCCTTGGCGCGGCGCAGTTCCTGCTCTATTTCGGCGCGGTTAGCGGCTTTGCCCAATGGGTAACGGGCATACTGGATAAATTCGGCACGCTGCATAGGCAAAGCCTTGATATAAGCGAGCTGCGCGATTACCTTGAATGGGAGGAGCCCTTTGACCTTGAAGGCGGGGAGCGCATTGAAAAGCGCAGCGATATGCCCTGCGAAATACGGCTTGAAAACGTGCGCTATCGCTACATAGGGGCTGAGAAGGATACCATAAGGGGCCTTGATTTGACCATTCACGCGGGCGAAAAGCTGGCAATAGTAGGCCTTAACGGCGCGGGCAAAACAACGCTTGTAAAGCTTATATGCGGCTTCCTTGACCCGACGGAGGGCAGGGTGCTGTTCAACGGCAAGGACGTTAAAACGCTGAACAGGCGGGATTATTACGCGCTGTTTTCGGCGGTGTTCCAGCAGTTTTCGCTGCTTGATACAAACATAATAGAAAACATTGCCCAAAGGATAGACGGCATAGACGAGCGGCGCGCGTGGGACTGCGCCGAAAAGGCCGGCCTTACGGAAAAGATAAAGTCATTGCCGAAGGGCATGTATACCCACTTTGGCCGCAGCGTATATGAGGACGGGGCGGAGCTTTCCGGCGGCGAAACGCAGCGGCTGATGCTTGCGCGGGCGCTGTATAAGGACGGGCCTATAATAGCGCTTGATGAACCCACAGCGGCGCTTGACCCCATTGCCGAAAACGATATATATCAAAAATACAGCAGCATGACGCAGGGCAGAACGTCGCTTTTCATATCGCACCGCCTTGCATCAACAAGATTCTGCGACAGGATAATAATGCTGAAGGATGGCTGCATAAGCGAGGAAGGCACGCATGATGAGCTTATGCGCCGCGGCGGGGAATACGCAAAGCTGTTTGCCGTGCAAAGCAAGTATTATCGGGAAGGAGGGCGCGAAGATGGAAGCGAAAACTAAGGAAAAATCATTCGTTCAGGCATGGAAGCTGAACATGCGGGCATTGAAGCTGCTGCATGGCGAAATGCCGGGCTGGTTTACGGCAACGATACTTAACGGACTGCTCACGGCCGCCGCGCCGTATGCCGTAATATGGTTCTCCGCACGGCTGATTGCCGAGCTTTGCGGAGGGCGGGACGTAAACGTGCTGACGCGCTATGTTATTTTGATATTGACAAGCTCCGCGCTGCTTATGCTGCTGAAGGCCATGGCGTCGCGACGGGTGGAAGCGGAGGATGAAACAAAATATTTCGGCATGCGGAACATACTAATAAAGAAGATGCTGAGCATGGACTTTGTGGATGCGGACAGCCAGCATGTGTTCGACCTTAGAGCCGGAATAGAACAGAACGAAAACTATTCTGGGCTCGGTTTGTCGCGGGTGTTTGAGATATTTCAGGCGTCCGTTGAAGCTGGCTTCAAAATAATCGGCGGCGTTGCGCTTACGGTAAGCCTGTTCGCAAGTAAAATTCCTGACGATTCAAAGGAAATAATGTTCCTTAACAGTCCCATTGCCGCGGCAATAATGCTTGCGCTGCTGATAGGCGCGGCTGTGGCGGCGCCTCAGGTGCTGCGTAAGATGATAATAGGCAAGCAGGCGACGGATGTTCACACGAATTCTCTTTCTCAGGCAACCGTATTTTCAGCTTTTTCGGCTTTATTGCAAGGCTGCCGAACAGGCGGGCGGATATGCGCATGTATGCTCAGCAGCAAAATGTGTGCGGCCCGTATTTGAAGAATACAAACATGTTCGGCGTAAGGTCCGGCCTTGCAAAGGATGCAAAGGGCAAAATGGGCGCGTTCTATGTGCTTTCCGCCTGCATTGCGGTGCTGCTCAACGGCGCAGTGTATCTGTTCGTGTGCCTTAAAGCCTACGGCGGGGCATTCGGCCTTGGCGAGGTTACGCAGTACATCGGCGCAATAACGGCGCTGTTCGGCGGGCTAAACCAGTTCATAGAGCAGCTCGGCAAGCTTAAGGTGAACGCGGCCTTCCTTGAAAAGGTAGGCGAATTGCTGGATATGCCCAATACAATGTATAAGGGCAGCCTTACTACGGAGAAGCGCAGCGACAGGAAATACAGCGTGGAATTCCGCAACGTGTCCTTCAGATATCCGGGCAGCGATGCCTATGCGCTCAAAAATATGAACATAAAGTTCCGCGTGGGCAGCCGCCTTGCGGTTGTGGGCATGAACGGCAGCGGCAAAACAACGTTCATAAAACTGCTGTGCCGCCTATACGACCCGATGGAGGGCGAAATACTGCTAAACGGCATAGATATTCGCAAATACCGCTACGATGAATACATGGACATATTCTCGGTAGTGTTCCAGGACTTTAAGCTTTTTGCCCTGCCGCTTGGCCAAAACGTTGCAACAGGCAGCACATATGACGAAAAGCGCGTTACGGACTGCCTTATAAAGGCGGGCTTCGGGGAAAGGCTGAAAACGCTTGAAAAGGGGCTTGATACATATTTGTATAAGCAGCTTGATAAGGACGGCGTGGAAATGTCCGGCGGGGAGGAGCAGAAAATAGCCATAGCAAGGGCGCTGTATAAGGACGCGCCGTTCATAGTGCTGGATGAGCCCACGGCTGCGCTTGACCCGGTGGCGGAGGCGGAGATATACGAAAAGTTCAACGATATTGCCGGCGATAAAACGGCGATATACATAAGCCACAGGCTGTCCAGCTGCAAATTCTGCGACGAGATCGCCGTATTCGACGGCGGGAGGATGATACAGTTCGGCACGCATGAAGAATTGCTTGCCGACGAAGGCGGCAAATACCACGAACTTTGGTATGCACAGGCGCAATATTATGCCGAGCAGAAGAAAAGGGCTGCGGAAATGGAGCAAATGGTGTAAAATAGCACCATAAAACAGGAAGGAGCGGCCTAACATGGACGAAATCACGCTGATAGTAACTTACCGCTGCAAGGACGGCAAGCGCGGCAGCTTTGTGCGCGACGTGGCGGCGCAGGGCATACTGGATAAAATATTGCAGGAAGAAGGCTGCATGGCGTATAAATACGCAATGAGCGCAACGGATGAGGATGAGCTGATATTGATAGAGCGCTGGGCAAGCGAAGCATTGCAGCAGGCGCACCTTGCGCGGGAGCATATGCAGCAGCTTAAAAGCATAAAAGAGCGCTATGTTATATCCACAACGGTGGATAAACTAAAACAGTATTAAAAAAGCCCCGGAAAGGGGCGGTGCCGGTACGCTGAATCACAGCGTGCCGGTCTTTTTTACTTTATGGTAATTGAGCACAAGGCAAATGAGGAACGGTATGCTTGCATAGCCGAAAACAGGATAAATTATGCCTATAAGATTGCCGAAACCAAGCAGACTGAGCGCGAAGGACACAAGCAGCAGCGCGGTAGTGAAAAGCTTTCCGTGTTTGTTTATGCCGGCAAAATGCAGCTCGGTTTGGCTGACAACGGCGCATATGGACGAAAGGCACGCACCGAACATGCCAAAGCCCATCAATAAACTGTATGCCACGCTGAGCGTGGGGTGAAGTCCGCTTGCAAGGGCGGACATAGGCAGCTCGTTTTGCCCGGAGGAGGGGAGAACAGAAATTGCGGCTATCATGCTCCATGCAAGTACTATAAGAAGCACGCTGCCCATGCTAAGGCCGCGGCGGACGGTTTTTTTGCCATCCATAAGCTTTGCCGTGGGCACAAGTATGGATATTGTCCCGAAAAGATTATATGCCGCATAGGTAACGAAGCCTATTATCCAGTTCGGCATCAATGCGGATACGCTGCCGTTTGCGGGCGCAAAGCTGAAGCCGTTTTTTATAAGCACCCATGCGGCAAGCAGCACGGCCATTACCGTGGTAACGGGAACAAGCAGCGAAAACACAGCAACCAACCCCTGCATGCCGAGCAGGGCCACCGCCGCGACTATAACCGTGAAAAAAAGCCCGCCCAACCATGCGGGTATGGGCAAAAGCTGATGGATAAGCGTAGATGCGCCGGCTATCATGATTATGCATACGCCGACCAGCAGCAGGTTTTGCATGGCGCTTACGGCGGCGCGCAGCTTCGGATGATCGCCACATGTCATAAGGCGGCCCATGTCCTCCTGACCGGTCAATTGTATAAGCCTCAGGTTAGCATAGTTTACATAGAAAAACAGCGCAGCCGTGCCTATGAAGCCAATAAGCCCGACGGGGCCGAAGCAGGCGAAAAACTGCCAAAGCTCCTGACCGGATACGAAACCGGCGCCAAGGAATATGCCGGTGTAAGACATTGCTAACTGCGTGGTACTAAGCTTTTTCATAGGATACGCTCCCTGTAACGCTGCATATGTGCGGCATGCCGCCAACGCGGTATTATATCAGCGTTGCGCCGCGCAGGCAAGAACTTTCATGTTTTTACGATATATGATATAATAACCTCAGCTTTTTGTGAAAACGGAGGGAATAGGATTGGGCGTTGTTGTTATAGGCGCAATATTTGTTGATATAAAGGGCTATCCTTCGGAGGTGTATATTCCCGGCGGCAGGAACGCGGGCAGGGTGGAGCAGGTGCATGGCGGCGTGAGCCGAAATATAGCAGAGGATATTGCAAACGTTGAACTGAGACCGACGTTTATAAGCCTTGTGGACGACACGGGCGTTGGCGCGGACGTTATAAAAAAGCTTAATGCGCACAAGGTGAACACGGATTACATACGCGTTACGCCGGACGGAATGGGCACATGGCTGGCGGTTTTCGGCAACAACGGCGACGTGGTGGCGGCAATATCAAAACGGCCCGATCTGCACCCGATATACGACATATTGGCGCAGCATGGCGATGAAATATTTGAAAAGGCGGACAGTATAGCAATAGAAATAGATATAGATAAGGATATCGTTAAGCTGGTTTTCGCACTGGCGGAAAAGCATAACAAGCCAGTTTACGCCGTTGTATCCAATATGCGCATAGCATTTGAACGGCGCGACTTTTTGCGCTCCACGCAGTGCTTCGTATGCAATCAGCAGGAGGCGGGCATTCTTTTCAGCGACGATTACGATGATAAGACTCCGGCTGAAATGGCGGATATACTATCCCGCCGCATAAAGGCGGCGCAGATACCGCGCATGGTGGTAACGATGGGCGAGCAGGGCGCGGTATACGCCACGATGGAAGGCGAAAGCGGCGTTTGCCCGGCGAAGCATGTTGACGTTAAGGATACTACCGGCGCGGGCGATGCTTTCTTCTCCGGCACGGTAATAGGGCTTACATACGGGAAAAGCATAGCGGAAGCCTGCGAAATAGGCACGCGCCTTGCAGCGAGCGTTATTTGCACATCCGAAAACGTGTGCCCGAGATTTTTGCCGGAGGAGTTTGGGCTGGACGTAAATATAAGCGATTGAGCAAAATTATTTTTGAACAATCTGCATGATATGGCAAATACGGCATTGACAGGAAGCGAGCTTTCTGATAAAATGCATAAATGTCGGCAGAGAGCGGAAAGCCGTTTCCGGCGACGCCGATACGATACAGCGCCTAAGGGGTGCGTGAGCGCCTGTAGCTCAGCTGGATAGAGCAACGGCCTTCTAAGCCGTAGGTCCAGGGTTCGAATCCCTGCGGGCG
>ENA-ORNY01001482-ORNY01001482.1-human-gut-metagenome-genome-assembly--contig:-NODE-1482-length-13380-cov-3.590544_pt1 | contig 13380 bp, 20 predicted proteins | sample MGYA00242122_ERZ509036 | MGnify/ENA primary metagenome ERZ509036 (study PRJEB26280, sample SAMEA2338696) | human gut metagenome | biome: human gut; feature: human-associated habitat; material: faeces... | reverse complement strand
TCCGCTTCAAACTGCAAGTCACCAGCCTGCTGCTTCTGGTTTTCACCGGGCTTATACGCACTTGCTGATGCGTGGAGGTATTCAGGCTCCCGAAACCCGCTCCAGCGCGGATTGATGATTACATAGCCCTTAAGCAGCCCTTCCGTTATGACACGCAGCTCCGGGAGCATGGATTTGTTGCCGTATTTAGAGTTTTTGAGCATGTGCTGAACGGCAATAAAGTCATCACGGGAAATGATCCCTTCATGCTCATCGTAATAGTGGCTGATCGGTCGTTCGCCGCGGTTCTTGGCGGTTTTGTGAGACAGAACATCCTTCGTGAACCGCTTGCGGGTATAAACATCGCCGCAATAGCGTTCATTTCGCATGGAAGCGGCAACCCCTGATGCCGTCCATTTCACGTTGCCCAGATAGGTCTTTTTTTCAAGTGCAGTCAGTGCATCTGCGATCTGCTGTGTTGAGAAGCCATAGAGGTACATGTAGAACATCAGCTTCGGTATATGCATCGTATCAGGGTTTGGCACGAGTTTTCCTTCACTGTTATGCGTGAAGCCGAGCAGCTTGGGAGTCAGCGGCAGACCGTGATCCAAGCGCATGCGCAGGGATGTCTCCATGCTGCGGCTTTTATTCCGGGATTCTTCCTCTGCCATCGTTGCCTGAAAAGACAGCGCCATGTTCGAGGTTTCATTGAGAGAGAAGATGTTCTCGGCTTCAAAGAACACGCCAATAGGCGGATTGTGCTCAGACAGCATTCGAACCATGCCCAGAAAGTCCACCACGTTGCGGGCAAAACGGGATACGCTCTTGGTGATGATGAGATCAATCTTGCCCGCCTTGCATTTGGTGATCATGCGGTTGAATTGATCCCTGTGCTTGGTGGAGGTACCGCTGATGCCCTCGTCAGCGTATATGTCGACCAGTGTCCATTTGGGGTGCCGCACGACGAAGTCCTCGTAATACTTCTTCTGAAGCTCATACGAAGTTGTCTGGCGCGGATCATCCGTGGAAACTCTGACATAAACACCTACGCGCTGATTCACATCATTGTCGTAGTAATCCGGCTCTTTGCGCTCGGGAAAATAGGCGTAATTTTCTTCGTCAATCTGAACACGGACACGCTGGCGAATGCGTTCTTTCTGTTCAGCATTGCTGCGATGCTTATTCAAGCAGGCACCTCCGCTCTTCTTCGGGATCATCCGGGAGAATCTGCCAGTCAGGTGACGGGAAGAATCTTCTTTCACGCATATCTTCCTGATAGTAGGAGGCCAAGGTGAAAATATCCTCATTGACAAAATAGATGCCGACAGGTTTTTCCTGCGTTGCGAGGAGCCGGGAAACGAGTGTGATTTCCGCAGGGTTGCGGGTTACATTGCTGACCTTCTGCGTGATGATCAGGTCGATCTTGCCGTCCAAACAGTCCTGAAGGAGACGTGACCATTCTTTGGCGTTTTCCATGCACGGTGCGGACTGCCCCTCATCCACATAGAAATCTACCAGTGTCCAATTCGGACAAAGCGCAATGGTGTCCACGAACTCCTGCTTATGGTACAGCAGATAGTTATCGTACTTGGTCTGATTGAAAAAGCGAATGTACACGCCAATCCGATAATGAGCATAGGGGCCGGGATACTCGTGCTGCAGAGTTTCCAGCCAGAGCTTATGCCTTGCCAGCGTGCGGCGCCGTGCTTCTTCGAAAGGATCTCTGGCAAAGGGACTTATCTGCTGGGCAGTTTCGCCGTATCGACTGGCGTCCCACATGGATGTTTGGTTTGCTGGCATCATCAGCTCCGTATCCGGCTCATGTTCTTTGTATTCCTGCATACTTACCTCCGCCGCTGAAATGGTATACGAATACTATAAAAGTACATGGGCATAAATGGAACAAACCAGCGGTAAAGCTGTTTACCACTGGTTAATCAAAATATGCGATTTTACAAAAAAAGAAGTGAATCCTGACGATCCACTTCTGTGATCACTGATTATTCTGATTATTTCTCATTGTTGCTTTGATGTTTTTAATGATCGATTTCAGCGACTCCAATTCAGCAGGCGTGCAGTCCTCAATCAGTTCTGCAATTTCGCTGGCATACATACTGGTGACGGTCGGAACGTTGGCTCTGAGGATTGAATCCGCAGAGACCTGCAGGGCTTCGATCACACGGGTGAAGGTGCTGAGCAGCATCTTCGTTTTTCCGAGCTCGATTGAACTGATGTGCGGGAGTGAAATATTCGTTTTCGCAGCAAGATCTGCCTGGCTCATTTTGCGTTCAATACGAGCATTGCGAATTCTAAGACCAATCTGCTCGTACTCATGCTGCAGCATTTCGTCAGTCATCCTCTCAACACCTCTTCCGGAGACTAAAATATAGTCTGTAGACTATATCCAGCTACTATTCTACCGTTTAGCCAACAAAATTTATATAAAGAGCAGACGTTAATATAAGCTAGGCTTGATAATTGAGATGTAAAAATTTTAAGGAGGGGTATCCCATGTATCTCAATTACCAAACCATTGGCAAACGTATCCGTCTGCTTCGCAAGCAACAGCAGCTCTCTCAAATGACGCTGGCTGAAATGGTTGATAAGTCACCGACCTATATATCTCTGGTGGAGAACGGTCAGAAGGGTCCAAGTTTGGAAACGCTGATCGATGTAGCAAATGCTCTGAAGGTGACGATGGATGTTTTGCTTGCAGAATATCTGGAGCAGAGCACAGCCGCTGCCGGCTCGGAATTGGCTGCGATTCTGGAAGACTGCTCCGATTATGAGAAGCGCGTGATCATTGAGAGCGCCATTTCGCTTAAGCATGTTCTCCGGGACACAAAGCATCTGTTCAGGCGCCGCTGACAACAGTATAAGCAAACCTCTCCGCAATTGGAATTAACCAGCGGTATTGTTCTTTACCGCTGGTTGAAGCCTCTATTGCGGGGAGGTTATTCTTATGATTTTGGCAGTTATGCCTACGATTTCGTCAAAATCGAGATTTTTGGAATTTCGTATGTTATAGTTGACGCACAAATTCTGTCCGCATACAGGACGGAAAACATTCTTTGAAACGTGAGGTGACGCACCATGAACATGAGGATTATAGATGCAGTGCGGAAGTTCCCGTGTGCCGATCCTGTAAAAAAGATAGTTTTTGATGACTTAAGGGGGTTCGTTTGCTTTATTCCTTCGGTTATTGTTGGAGAGCCGATGATCATTATGTACAGCAATGCTATTTCAATCAGGCATAGAACCGCTCCGGTAATCGCTTGTGCCTCTGATGGCAGCACCGGCACATGGAGCGTGGAAGCTGAAGAAGCATCCTATAAGCTGCTGGATCTTGAAAGGTTACAGAAAAAGCGCAGGAAGCGCATTGCATCAACTCTGTACATGGAGAGCAGGATTCTCCATAATCCGCTGAGGATAGAAAGAGACCCGGATGGGCATCTGTTCGCAGACGGACGGTACAAAACCAAGATATACGCTTCTGACCTTCCTGAGCACTTTATATACGGCTATCTGTATAAGAGGCATGGCTTTATTTCTGCCGCAGGTGTCAAACACATGCTGTATGTACCCAACTATATCTTCAATCATCGGCATAAAGATGATTCCCTCTATATCTCCTATGATGAACAAATTCGTGCTGCCGGCGGCGACCACGGCCGAACTCTGTATGAGGGATATAAACATATAGTGAGCGGTCTGCTCATTATAGACTTTGCTGACGCCGCGGAAAAGTATTCCGGTTACGATGTTACCGAAATCCGCAGGGAGATACAGCGTAAAAGCGACTGGTACGACGAAAAGCACGGAAAGGACGAATAGAATGGCGGACCCGTTTTTTGCACCTGCTTGCTACAAAGGTTTTGATGACTTTCTGCGTGCAAACCCCAATCGTATATACCGATACTGGATATACAGGCACGGTTACACGCCCTATGAACAGAAACTATGCTTTTCTGACGAATCCCTGTTTGAGGATAGCCGATGCCGGTACGGTGTACTGCGAGAGGTGATTCCGCTCGGCTCCGGCAATGTGCTCCTAGGTTTTGCGGAACTGACAGAAGATGCTTCGGAGATCAATGAAGCAGCCCGGGGTATAGCGTATTACCGGGCAAGTGATATACGGCTCACTTATATGCCCTTCGATGCGGATAACCTCGACCCGGATGGAATTCTGGAGAAGCCTCAATCCGCAACCGATATTCGTCCCGACGAAACGTATTTTCGCATTCAGCGTGACGGCAGCTGGGAAACGAAGCGGTTTTCTGAACTGTCAGAAGAAGAACGCACGCATGTACTGCGGGATTGGGACAGCGATGCCCTGCGTCGGTTGTGCTCGCTGCTGGCAGACATTATTCAGACAAATTGCACGCGGAGGTACGGGAATGAAGTGGTATGACCCAAAGAGAAAGAAGCATCTGCGACGATACCGATAAGGACGATGACAAATGACGCGCGAAGAGTTGATGACATTGCTTGGCACAGACGAACTGTACTGCTTCACCCGGGAACAGCTGTGTGAAGACATGGAATCTGTGCTTGACAAGATTGATGCAGGGTACAGCCCTGTTCTGATCACAGCCGAGGGTAAGCCCGATCTGCTGATGTTCGGCTGGGAAGACTACAAGCGCCGCTATGCCGCAATCTATCCGCCCGAGGAATTTGAGCGAATCGAAAAGGCGTTCAGGCAATATGAGGAGACACAATGAATTACTATATCGGAGATCCGCATCTGGGTCATAAAGCCATTATTCGTCTTTGCAATCGGCCATTCAGCAGTGTCGATGAGATGGATGAAACGATCATCGCAAACTGGAACCGACGCGTCACAAACACAGACACGGTTTTCATCCTTGGTGACCTGATGTTCCGTATGAAAAAGGAACCGTCAGAATACCTTTCACGCTTGAAAGGTCATAAAATTCTCGTTCTGGGCAATCACGATGCAGCGTGGATCTGGCGCGAAGGCGCGACCCGCTTCCTGAGTTCATACGTAAGCATGATGGAACTGATCGACAGGAACAGAGACGTCGTTCTATGCCATTACCCGCTGCTTACATGGCCGCATATCCGCAAAGGCGGCTATATGGTGTTTGGTCATCTGCATGGCAATCGTGAGCAGGACCCCTGCGTCAGGTATGGTCTGACCGAACGGATACTCAATTCCTGCGTTGAGGTAAATTGGTACCAGCCGGTGACGCTGGATGAAATGATCGAAAACAACAGAGCCTTCCGCGAAGGCACTCATTCGGCTGAAGGAGATTCCGGAGGTGGTACTGATGCTCTACGTCATGTCTGACATCCACGGATGCGCAGCCCGCTACCGCAGCGTGATGAAACAGATCAAGCTGAAGAAAACGGATCATCTTTATATCCTCGGAGATGTGATTGATCGGTTCCCGGGTGGCCTGAGTATTCTGCGGGAAACGATGAAGCAAGAAAACGTCACTCTACTCATGGGCAACCATGAACACATGATGCTGGAGGCTCTTTCAAATCCCGATGATATGCATGCGCTTCGTCTCTGGTATTCAAACGGCGGCAAAGTAACGCATGATCATTTCAAGCACTGTACGAACGCATATCGTTCCGAGATGCTGGCGTATATCCGAAACCTGCCGATCAACATTGAAGTTACGGTGGATGGCATTGACTATCTGCTGGTGCATGGCGCCCCGGCCTGCTTCTTTGTACCCAGTGATCGGTATGCTAATGAAACGGAGTTTGCGGTATGGACTCGGCTGGGGCGGAATGCGCCAATGTTTGATGACAAGATCGTCATCTTCGGGCATACACCAACGCAGCACTATACTTATGATTATCCAATGTCTATATGGCATGGGAAGGACAAGATCGGCATTGACTGTGGCTGCGCATGGGGATCGGACGGCAGACTGGGCTGTCTGCGTCTGGATGACATGAAAGAGTTTTATTCTGAGGAAGGAGTGTGAACAGATGGCATTTGAAGCAATAAAAAAGCTGGCAGAAGGCGCACCGGAATATCTTGAGGTTCCTGTAGAAGAGGGATTGCCGGACAGCGCGGCGGCTATCCTTCGTAGCCTCGGATATGACATGGAAGAAGCTATTGCCATATTCCTGCGCCGGATCATTCAGACACCGCTTGAACCAGCAGACAAGGAAACAGCCAAGCTGCGCATCAGCGAAATTGCTGATGAAACGCTGGATGATATGGCTACTCAGCCGCTTCTTCTTCCGAAAAGGGACATATTCAAAGTTGAGCTTCTTGACTATGCAAAACCGGGATTCTGCACACATTGGAAGCCGTATTTCGGCGCTCTTGAGGACATTGCTGAATTCAGGCGTGCGCTCCACCGAGACGAAAAGCACAAACCGGAAGATATGATATTCGCCTCAGTCAAGCTGTGTGGTTCGCGGCACGAAATCAGAAAACCCGGCCTGTTTGAACATACCAACATCTGGGGTTTTCCATACTTCGTGTGGTGGGATAAGCTGGAAAGCGTTCATCTATGGGTTGGTGAAAAAGATAAATACTATCGCTGCGTTCGGGCAAGGCTGACAAACCTGCAATATGATGCGGATGAAGATGCAGCGATGAAGCAGTCACCGGGTGAACAGATATGGGGATACCCGCATGTTCTTGAATACCGGTATCCGTTCCACTTCACCAGAATGTATGTGATTGAGAAGCGTTTCGATTCTGAGGCAGAACTGCTGGAGGATCTGCGGGATTATAAAGGCGAAATCGAACTAAGCGGCTGGCTGGACGAACTGTTCGGTGACGGCTGATGATCAGGAAGGAAACTATGAGCAAGTATACGGAAGAGTTCCGGCGCAGCGCCATAGAACTCATGAAACAGGTAGGCATTACAAAAGCCTGTAAGGAACTAAAAGTATCCCATTGCACGATATACCGCTGGTGCCGTGAACTCGAAGGCAGTATTCCGGAGCCAGAAGAACCGGTCGTTGAAGATCTGGATGCGATTCTGAAACAGCAGGTCGAAACACTGCCGTCTAGCGATGTGCCGGCTGAAGAAGCCGCTGAAGAAGATGCCTCCGAAGCCAGCGATACCATTGCTACAGCAATGGCAATGCTCGTCATTGAGAATACTCATCTTCGAGAGGTGATAAAGCATCTGCGCGGCACCATATCAGGATTGTCTGATCACATCCTGCTATAACAGAAAGCGGGTACAAGAGTATATGGCAGTTGAAATCAATGACACAAAGAAACAAGTTGTTGTGTGGCTGCGTCAGGATGAGGACAAAGCCATCGCACAGCCTGTAATCGACAAGTATAAAGGCATCGGCTATCTGGTTGCATTGTTCCGATCCGGCAAGAAGGATCTGTACGAGAATAGTCTGTCTCTTCTGCTGAATAACAGAAAATAGCGTGCTGAAGCCTATGATGCCCGCATGGTCTAAACCAGCGGTTCAATGACAATCAGCACACAGGAAGCTAAAATATACCCATGAAGAACATTCAAAGGAGTGAACACGATGAATCTGAAAGAAGCATTCCGTTTTCAGAATAAACTGGGAAGCCTGATGGAAGAAGCTCAGGGCATTCTCAGTCGTGATGCTAACATCACCAGAGTTGAAAACACCTATCTCCGCAAGAAGGTCTTTGACGGCGCGGAAAATGAAACCGTGGTCGATACACCGCCCACCGAATTTGCCGACAGGATCACGGATATCGTCAGATTCCTGGTGTTCCTGATGGAACAGCGCGAAGCGCTGAGCAAGGCAATTCGCGTCGCCAAGAACGCTTTGCCCATCGACATGGACAGCGAAGTCGGCCTGAATGCCAAGCGTCAGGAGATCGCCCGGGTGCTCAAGCACATGACGGACGTGCGAAATGCTGAGGTGGTCATCAACGGCGGCGGTACTGGGTATCGCTTCAACCAGGAAGGCAATCAGGTGACCTACCGCTGCGATGTGAAGCGCGTCACTACGATCAACTTCGACCGGAAAGTGGTCAGGAATCTGGCTGCAGAAATGAACCGGCGCGCGGATCTCATTTCTGCGGAGCTGGATCGCTGCCTGGTAAACTCCGAAGTGGCCTATGAAGCTCCTTTCGATGTGAACGACAGCTTTTCTGAGGTTTTTGGCGCTTTCGTGGACGCTCAGGGCAAAGACTAAGACTTTGCTCTGAGTCCACGGCTGCTTTGGAAGCGGCAGGATAGGTGCAGCATGGATATCGGTTCAGGTGCAGATGAACTATAAAGCTGCACAATCCAAGTATTGATGAAACAGTGCTCCTGCCAGAGCTTCATTCTGATCATTCGGCAGAAAACGCCTCACTCATCACTACACGTCAAACAGCCTATCCGCCATCTTGCCAATACGAACATTCGACCGTCCGACCATACATCTCCATCATATGATCGCGGCTAATTACCGCCCACATGTAATGAATGAATATGCCTTCGGGCATACAGCTGATGGGGTGTGCCGCGGGTATCTTCTCAGGAAGAAGCCTTAAGCACAACGCATCAGCATAAATGGTTGAAGTGTTCTCCGATTCCTGCCGCATCCAAAGCAGCCGGGCCAAAAATGATTCGAGCAGCAGGGCTCTTCCTGCTGCTCGAGCATGATTATTTTCGATTTTGAGTTCGCCGGTACCAGAATTTCCTCCATCGGTACTCCCAGCAAAGCGCCCAGAGCGTACAGGTTGTCAACGGTGGGCAGGCTCTTTCCTCGCTGCCACTTGTAGATGGCCTGGGGTTCCTCAAAGCCGAAGTAGGCCTGCAGATCCCGAACAGTCATGCCGCGTTCTTCGCGCAGACGCACGATGTTCTTGCCGGTTTCGACCATATCGATGACCGGAAAAGGCTTCTGATACATGGCTTTCGCCTCCTTCTCAAAATCGTGTACTGATACTGATATTATATGCTCCGAAGTACCTTCTGACAAGGGTTTTCTGTGGAGGACAGGATGAAGAACTATTTAGAATTAGAGCAATACTCTCTGCTGTACGACCATTTTGCGTTCGTTGACGTTCCTGGTTACTACGCAGATCAGCTGTTCATCCGGCATCAGGTGACGGTTCATTTCGGCAAGGAATTTCAGCATCCGGATCAGCTGTATGTTGTCATTTTCTGCAAAGTCCGGAAGCAAGATCGTAACAGGTTCCTTTCCGCACTGTCAGACCTGAATCGCAAGATGATCCTGTGCGGGTATCCCGGGTATGAGGAGTTCTGCGCATCCTTTATTACAAAAATGTATGACGGAGCAAAGGCACTCCGGAAAGAGAGGTGTAAGTCCGATGAAGCACATCCCATTGGAGAAGCAAAGCAAACGTGCTCAGAAAGAGCATCATGACAAACAGCGCGGTTCATGGAATGGCGTGGTACCCGTTACGCGGGTGATACCAAACAAGAGGGCTTATGACCGCAGCAGAGCTAAACAGGCAGATCGAAGTATCCGAACGGCAGAAGGTTAAGCTGTTGCCTCCACAAACGATGCGCCGAACAGATCGCGCTTATAGGCGGATGATGAATGAACGGAAGTCAAGTGATGCTGGCAATGGGCATTGACATTCAGGATGAGGACGCAGTTGCTGGATTTGCAGTATCCCGAAAAGCCCTCGGGCTGGACGGAGGAAGAAATGATATACCTGCCTGGTGATACTCACGGACGCTTTGATCGCATCGGCGTCTTTTGTGACAAGATGCAGACCAGCCGTGATGACGTTCTGATTATCCTAGGTGACGCTGGCATCAACTTCCATGCCGGTGCGCTTGATATACTCCGCAAGGAGTACCTTGCGAAACTGCCTATTACGCTCCTGTGTATCCACGGCAACCACGAACGCCGGCCTGAAAGCCTGCCGTACTACAGCGAGCATGAATGGCACGGAGGCAAGGTATATGTGGAAAAAAGGTGTCCGAATATCCTGTTTGCCAAGGATGGCGAGGTGTACGATCTGAATGGTAAAAAGGCCATTGCCATTGGCGGCGCCTACAGCATTGACAAGGCATGGCGCATTGAGGGTCAAAGCTGGTGGACTGATGAACAGCCGTCTCCAGCGATCAAAACCCGGGTGGAGAAGGTTCTGGATCTGCTGAACTGGCAGATCGACATTGTGCTCTCACATACAACGCCACTGAAGTATGAGCCGGTGGAGGTTTTCTTGCCGGGCATCGATCAGTCCAATGTAGATAAGAGCACCGAGAAGTGGCTGGGCAGTATTGAGGAACGGCTGGAGTACAGCAAGTGGTACTGTGGGCATTACCACACTGAAAAGAAGATTGACTGCCTGCAGATCATGTTCAACGACTACGCCGTTCTCGAAAGCAAATAGTGGCTTGACTTCTGTGTCAAACAGAGCGTATATGAGCATACGCCGTTACAGGCGACAAAAGAAACGAGGAGATCCCATGTCCACCACATACTACATCTGCCGTAAACAAGAGCATGATCGTGCTGAAGCGATCACAAATTACATCGAACGCATCCGCAGAACGCTCCTCAGCTATCTGGATGCATCACTGCCCTCTGAACTGAAGGATGATCTTCGGCTGACTGATGATCTGGAGGATGCTGTTGCGCCGATGTGCAGCAAGCTGTGTGAGCAGATCAGCTACGACCCAGAGGTGCGCCTTTGCACCATCACCAGCGCCCGGATAGTCTGGCATCGGGAAGAAACAGCTGAAGCTGGCTTCAAGGAAACCGATGAACTTGTTGTGATTGATGAGTACGGCGAGCTCATGCCACTGAAAGAGTTCCTTGCATCGGTTGGTGTAACGAATATAACTTGACTTCTGCCCTGCGGCGGTACGAATGACGAAGGCGAGACAGTCATCATTGAGCATGAGAAGAACGAGGGTGATCCTCGCTTCCACCTGACCACCGTACAGAATAATGGTTGGCTCAGACACAACTACATCTACGAAGATGGCAGCAGAGAAGAACTTTTCGAGAAGTAAGGAGGTACGCAGATGGGCGCAGTTTGCAAGATTTGCGGCAAGGACATGATGAAAGCCAAAGGATGCGCCATCCCGAAGCTCCACGCAAATGGCAAGGTTTACGACCGTATCAAGGTGGGTGCTCCCGGGGACTTCGACGAAGGGCGGCATGAAACGACCAGATGCCATGACTGCAATGCATTCTTCGGACATCTGCACCATTGGGGCTGCGATGCTGAACGATGCCCGGCTTGCGGCGATCAGCTGATCAGCTGCGGATGTGAGGACGTATACATCGAAGGATGACCGATTGACATATTCAAAGGAGATTATGTTCAGCGATGAACAGAGTCTCTTTTGCTCTTACATCCAGTTTTGCCAGCACTTGCTAGATTCTCTCCCAAATGCTATAATTTATAGTGTTCAGTTTATAAATCAAAGGCGTGTTTATATTGGCAGGAGGTACGAGTATGCCTATCCAGATTGTTAGAAACGATATTACTCGCATGCATGTTGACGCAATCGTGAATACAGGCAATAAGTATCTTCGTGCAGGCAGCGGAGTAAATGGTGCTATCCATAAAGCGGCTGGTCCTCAGCTTCTTGCTGAATGCCATAAACTCAATGGCTGTGATGTAGGCGAAGCGAAGATAACACACGGCTATATGCTTCCATGCAAATATGTCATTCATACTGTCAGCCCTGTATGGAATGGCGGAAGCTTCGGTGAAAAGCAGTTGCTGATTTCATGTTACCGAAATGCTCTCGAACTAGCGGTCAGATATGGCTGCCAGAGGTTGCTTTCCCGATGATCGGTACAGGCGCTCATGGTTATCCAAAGGATCAGGCACTAAAAACAGCAACGGATACCATCAGCGATTTTCTGCTTCACAATGTTCCGGACAATGATCTGATGGTCTATCTTGTCACCTTCACAAAGGAAAGCCTGTCTGTGGGCAGTAAGCTGTTTGTTGATATCAAACAGTACATCGATGATAACTATGTAGAAGAGCACTTCGATTATCGCAGGGAAAACGCCCGTCGCATGCCGCCGGTCATGCGTTCAATTGAAGCTGACTACTGCATGAAGGAATGTGCAGCGGCTCCGATGGCGGCTGAAGAGGACGAATGGAATCCTTCCTCTATTGAAGATGCACTCAACATGATCGATGAGAGCTTCTCTGAAATGGTACTTCGTATCATCAAGGAAAAAGGTATGAAAAATGCGGACTGCTATAAGAAAGCCAACATCGACAAGAAGCTCTTCTCCAAAATCGTCAATAATGTGAATTATAAACCCAAGAAAACCACCGCTCTTGCTCTTGCAGTTGCCCTCGAACTGTCACTCGCTGACACAAAAGAACTGCTGATGAAGGCTGGTCTGGCATTGAGGCACAGCGACAAGTTTGACATCATCGTTGAATTCTTCATCAAGCATGGTAAGTACGACATTTTCGAGATCAACGAAATGCTGTATGATTTCGACCAGTCCCTTCTCGGCGGTGCGATCATGTGAGTTGCTTAGCAAGCACCCCTCTACGCTTCATGTTTTTCTATAAAGACCTCATGCGGAAAGCAACCTTCCAGAATTCATAGGAGGTATTGAGAATGGCAAAGAAAGTAGTGTAGGTCTTGACCACAAGCACATTGCCGCAGTACTTTTCGTTTGTAAGCATTCCTTAGATCTTTGGAGCATTCCCGCATGGTTTTTGAACAAAGGCAAGCTTGCGGGGGGGAGGGAGACGCGTACATTTAGATGGCTGGATTTCCTGGTTTTCGCCCGAAGGAGGAAATGAGCGCAACTCAACATCTGCAATCAATGGCATTCGGCGTTCCTTCACAAAAATACACTGCAGACGTGCCGATTGAAAATGCATTAGTCTGCAGCGTCAAGCACCGTGTGTTCACCAGGCATCAGGCACGCGCAGGACGCACCGGCATGGGTAAAGGCTTTGATGGTGCCTAAGCAATGGGCGGCGGGTGCGTGGAACAGTACGGTGCTTTGGGACTGAAGGCGATGTTGGATAGTGAGTGCGTCCGCGTCGTCCAGATGTACCTTGATGGTCAGCATCTCAGCTTCGATGGCAAGACGCTGTTCTGCTCGGCGATCGGGGTCGAGCAGGTTTCCAGCGGCGGTTCCGGGCGCTGCATGGCCGGTCAGGATCACGCGATGGTCTGCGTATCCGCCCAGCAGATGCAGGCACAACAGCCCTTCGGGCGTGGTGAGCATGCCATCTGTGACGAGCAGAATACCTGGGCCGCCTGAACACGCAGAGGAATAGTCTTCCTGTGTCTTGAGCGGGTGTATACGGTCAAGAAGCGTCTCCTCAGGCAGACCAGCGCGCAGCCAGCGCACGTCTTTCAACAGGCTCCGAGCGTTGAGGACAATGCTTTCAGCTGCGAAGATCGGGGCATCCGGGAAAGCGGAGGCCAGGCTGAGCAGCATGTCGCAGCCGCGTCCCGTCGGCGGAACGGGTAAAAGCAGCTTGCCGCCGCGCGC
>ENA-ORNY01001477-ORNY01001477.1-human-gut-metagenome-genome-assembly--contig:-NODE-1477-length-13420-cov-4.536850_pt1 | contig 13420 bp, 10 predicted proteins | sample MGYA00242122_ERZ509036 | MGnify/ENA primary metagenome ERZ509036 (study PRJEB26280, sample SAMEA2338696) | human gut metagenome | biome: human gut; feature: human-associated habitat; material: faeces... | reverse complement strand
CTACCACTTCAACAACCACGGCCAGCACATCGCCTATCACCGCACGCTGCCCTACAGCACGATGACCGAGACGATCGACGGCACGACGTATGACATTCTCTACGACGTTCTCGTCAAGCAGACCGGCGAGCCGCACTCCGACTGGACCGGCGTGCCGCTGGATGTGGAAGCCTACCGCCACGTGAAATTCGAGCCCTACGATCTCAAGGTCCTCGAAGGCCGCGTTGAATAATTTTTCCTTTGTATAGGAACGCTGCCCCGAACGGAACATCCGTTCGGGGCAGAATGTTATAAACGCTTTATTCCGTTACCGGCGGGTAAAAATGAACGGTGTGTCAAAACCGGACTCGGTCAGAGAGATGGTGTTGGATTTTTCATCGTACTCGATGAGGCTGATGGTCGAACTGTCGCCGGAGAGAAGGATCTTGCCGCTTTTCACGCTGTATGTACCGCTTTCCGTGGCTTCTGCCAAAATGTCCTGTATCTCTGATTCAGCGAAGACCTCGTCACAATACTCCGCCAGAGACTGTCCGCCCAGCGAGATTTCAATCACTTCATCCATACTGCTGCAGCCGAGGACACTCATCAGCGTATCCAGCGTCATGCCGCTTTCGTTTGCAAGTTTTTCCAACTCGGCTTCTATATAGGTATACATTGCGTCAGCCACTGCGTCGGAAAGCTGATCGGCCATCTTTCCGGCAGAACTCGGATCGATCGAAAGAACGAATGTGCCGTCCTCGCGGATATCGAGAAGATAGTCCACCGTCAGCAGGCCGACATTCAGATTGCTGATGAGCGCCTCTACTTCGGCATCGCTGCTGGCTTCCTCGCGCATTCCCTCCATGATACTGTCTGTCACGTCGATCCCGCGGCAGGTCCAGCTTCCTGTGATGTTCTTTTTCAGGGTATCGTCGGAACCGCACCCGGCCAAAGTCAGAATAAACGCGGCGATAAGTACTGCGAGAGTCAGCTTGTGAAGTGCTTTTTTCATCAATTTCTCATCCTCCTTTTTACGTGCCTTGCGGAACTATGTCAAATTATATAACATCTGGCATGGTTCCACAAGCGTTATCTGCCGTTTTCCTATTCATTTTGACATTTTTCCTCAGGTCTCGGGTATGGAAGGCCGCGTCGAATAATTGCAATTGCAGAAACCCCTCGCCCCGGACGATGCGTCCGGGGCGAGGGTTTTGTAATACGCTGGATTTTGCTCATGGTTATTTGCGCGTTTCTCTGACAGAAAAGCTTCGGTAAGGCTTTCCTTTGGGCAGAAAAACGGAATCCGTTGTGATACCGAGGTTTTCATCGATATACCGGTCGATAGCTTTGAAATCGACCGGATGCGGGTCACGGAACTCCAGCGCGTAAAATGTCAGCTCGTCTTTTTCGCGGTCCCAGTGCATGTGAAAAATTGTATCCGAGTTGTCGGGAAGGTCCAAAAGCATGTCGCCGGATTTGTTCAGCAGCTCCCAGAGAAGCTCCGATATGGCGTCACCGGATATTTTGAAGCCCCGAACCTCATCCTTTTTGATATCCTTGATGCTCATGGCGTGATTTCCTCCAGACCGTAGCTTTTGAATATCGGCTTATAGTACGCGGCTAGGGAGCGAACTTCCGACTGGGCGAAAAAACGGTACAGCAAAACCATGGCCGCGAGAGTGGCCGCCGATGCCAGAACTACGCCCCAGGAGCGCGCGATCAGCCCGGCGAACAGGGAAAAAGCAAAAAGAGCGGTAAAGAGGCAAAACACTGTCAGAAACACCCAAATCAGACTGCGCGGGCGGAGACATACCTCCAGAACCTTCTCTTCGCCCCGTTCCGTCACTTTCCCGCAGATACACGCCATGGTGCGCATACCGACCGGACGAATGCGAAACGAATCATCCCGCACCCTGCCGTAAAAGCGCGTCGGAAGCTCCAGACCGCAGCGCTTCGCGGACACGGGAGAGGACTGTGTGCCGCTCCGCAAAAGCACGAGCCAGCTCGCATCCCGGAGACGGTAACAGGTTCTTGTCCTCATTGTTTGCGATCCCCTCTCCAAAAAGTATTGCAAAGAAATACGATTCGACATTCCTGCCGCCCCGCTTTTAGCGAACCGGCGTTACCGCCAAAAGCAGCGGTAATGCGGCACGATCCCATCGGGAACGGGTATGGAGCGGAGCTCACCGGCTATACGCTCGGGCGCAGTGCACACGATGGTCAGCGCGGCTTTATCTGTATAGGAGTAGTAAAGCGCGATAAAGTCCCGCTCTTTTGCCGCGACAGCGAGGGCGCTGCCAATAAAATCATTGCATTGCCGCGCTGCATATTCTCCGCAGAAGTCATCCCATACTCGCGCGGCACTTGCCTCATCTGCGTTGGAGAGCAGGAAATAAGAGTATGCCTTGCTGTCTTTCAGCGTTTTGAGGCCGTATGAGGCACCAAGATAAACGCTTTTTTCTTCACAATCCACGCGCGCGGCGAATTTGCCCTCCGGCAGCCCGAGAAGCCCCCATACCTTTTTGTGATCCGTGATCCGGTTGCACGCGCTGCGCGGCAGCGCTTTTTCAACAATCTCCCATACGGTGTAACCGGAACCAAAAACCGTTTGAACTGCCTCATCCCAGTATTCCGGCGTGCCGAAAGCGACAGTCTCGGAATCATCATGTTCAAACACGACCCATGTGTCACAGGAGAGCGTGACAGTATGGTTTGAGGTCACCTCAATATTGGTTTTATCAAAGTGTATCATTGTTCATAGCACCCAGCTGCAAATTCTGTGCCGGAACCGAAATGGTGCGGTGCCGGTCAAAAGTTTCAAAAAGACACGATGCCCGAGGGATGGAAAGCGAACATTCCGACAGGGGGATCGTGTCTTTTTTTCATTATACAGTTTATAGCGGGCAAAAGCAAGGGGACGTGCCTGCGATGAGGCTACGGATCGTTCCCTCGTCAGATATCGCAGACCGTGCCGAGTCCCTGCTTTTCGCAGGCATTGAGAATGACTGCGGCGGAGGCGATGTCCTGCAGTGCGATGCCGGTGGAGTCGAAAACGGTGATCTCCGCATCGCTCGTCCGTCCGGCCTTTTCGCCGAGAATGACCTCGCCGAGCTCCCCGGCGAGAGCGGGGAGGACGCCCTCTTTGTGCGGCAGCTCGCATTCGCCGACGGCGAAGCACTGCGCCGTATCGTCGCCGTAGACGGCGGCGCGGGCGAGCACCGCCGATTCGACCTCCTGCTTGCCGGGCAGGTCGGCGCCGATGCAGCTTACATGCGTACCGGGCTTGACCCAGGCGCTTTTCACGACCGGCGCCTTGGCGCAGGTGGCGGTGAAAACGATGTCGCTTTCTCCGACGGCGGATGCCGCATCTGCCGCGGCGTTGATCGCGGCGGTACGGGCATGACCGCACGCCTTGAGCAGCGCGTCCGTTGCCGCTGTTACAGCGGCGAGCCGCTCGGCGGCCTTTTCGGGGCGGTGCGGGTTTGTGAGATACACGGTCTTGAGGGACGGGATCGCCGCGAGCGCGGCCGCGGCAAGATACGGGCAGAGCTCGCCGCAGCCGACGATCGTGAGCGTTTTCGCGTCCTTGCGCGCAAGGTATTTTGCGCCGATGGCGGCCGCCGCACCGGTGCGCAGCGCTGTGATCGGCCCGGCGTTCAAAAGCGCCTTCGGCTCGCCGGTGGCAAGATCAAAGAGGAGCGACGTGCCGAAAAGCGCCGGGAGCGCCTTTTCCGCGTTCGAGTCATACCATGAAACGACCTTCAGACCGTATACGCCCACACTTTCGAGATCGCCGGATTTGATGTCGAGATCGGCGTGGCCGGGGTCGAACTCATGGAATACCATCGGCCACACGCGTCCCGTTCCGGCGGATTTCCCGGTGTAGGCGCTCTCTACGGCGCGGAGCGCCGCGGTCACGGTGAATACCTTCTGGATATCCTCCCGTCCGATGACGCGGATGGTGCTCATTTTTCCAGCTCCTTTTCCTTCCACGCAAAGTACTCGCTCACGGCCTTCAGCCCTTTCACGAGCGCGTCCTTACCGTAGGCGTAGCCGATGCGCATACTCTTCGGCTGCTCAAAGCAGTCGCCCGGCGTGACGAACGCACCGGTCTTATGGTACATCTCCTCGCACAGCTCATAGGAGGGAATGTCGAAATCGTAGTAGACGAGCGCCGTCGTGCCGCCGAGGGGCTTGACGTAGCTCGCGTGCTTTTCTCCGGCGACCCAATTGTCCAGAATGGCGAGATTTTCCCGCACGATGGCGCGGCTGCGCGCGAGCATTTTATCGCTGTGCTTGAGCGCGAGCGCGGCAATGGCCTCGTCGATCATGCCGCCGCTGATGAGATCGTAATCACGGTGAGAGACGAGCGCGCGGAGCGCGTCCTTGTCGCGCGTGGCGATCCAGCCGAGCCGCAGCCCGGCAAGGGAGAAGACCTTCGACATGCTGCTCACGGAGATACCCTTTTCGTAAAGATCCGCGATGGACTCGCTCCACTCGTCGGTCTGGGAGAGATGGCGGTATACCTCGTCGCAGAGAATGTACGCGCCCGCCTCGCGCGCGATCTGCGCGATCTCTTCGAGCATATCGCGGCTCATGAGCGCGCCGGTCGGATTGTTTGGGTTGTTGATGCAGATCATTTTTGTCCCCGGCACGGCGAGCGCGCGCAGCGCGTCAAGATCGGGGAGATACCCGTTTTCGCGGCTCAGGGGGAGAATCTTTACCTTTGCGCCGAGCGATTCGGGGATGGAGTAGAGCTGCTGGTACGTCGGCAGAACGCTGATGACGCGGTCACCCGGCGATACGAGCGAGCAGAACACATGGTGGTTCGCGCCCGCCGCGCCGTGCGTTGTGACGATGTTTTCGGGCTTGACCGTTTTATAAAGCGAGCAGATGCCCTGCCGGAACGCGGGCGCGCCTTCAATGTCGCCGTAGGTCAGCCGGCGCGCGGCGAGATTCTCCAGAAAGGCGGCCTTGTCCTCGCCGGTCAGCGCGAACAGCTCGTTGAGCGACACGGAATCGACGCACGTCTCTGCGATGTTGTATCGCGCGCCGACCTCCCATTCGTTCATCCATTCCTCTACGGCAAACGGCTTGATGTACATAAAAATTCTCCTTTCCGCCCGCTGCAGCCCGGATAAAGCAAAAGGCGTCCGGGGCATTCCTTGTAGCGCATGTGCGCCGTACCTGCGGAATTGCCCGGACACCTTTTTGACCCGCACCCGGTGATGCGGAAGGCGATATATTTAACTTGCGATTGAATATTAATTCATAAATCCGAAAATGTCAAGCGGTAAAATAAATATTATTCATAATGCCAAGCAAAGCACCCTTCCGCACCCGATCCCGCCGCATACTGCACAGATTTACGGTTTCACAGCCCGGTAAAAGGCCGACAGAAAAAAGTCTATGCGAGAGGCGGAAAAAATCAGGGCCGCCCCGATAAGGGGCGGCCCTTGCGGATTGGTTTATTTCCGGATTACTTTCTCCAGGCGGTATCGTCCTCCGTGTAGCGGGAGGCGCTGCGGCGGCGGAAGTAGAAGTACAGACCCGCGCCGAGTGCCAGGACGGCCACGATGATGCCCGTGATGAGAAGGATGCGGCCGAGACCGCCGGACGACGCGGTATCCTTGGTGTCGTCGTTTTTCTTCACGTCGCCGATGGCTTCCTTCACGGTGAGCGTCGCGGCGTTGCTCTCGACGGAACCGGCAGCGTTTTTGATCACGCAGCGGTACTTCCAGCCGTTCTGCTCGGCGGTGACCTTTTCGACGGTGTAGCTTGCGTTCACCGCGCCGGAGATATCCGTCCAGCCGCTGCCGTCGTTTTTGTCCACCTGCCACTGGCAGAGCAGCGGCGTGGTGCCGCTCGCCGTCACGGTGAACGTGGCGGAGCTGTCCGCGTTGACGGACGCGCTCGCGGGCTGGGAGGAAACGGTCGGGGCAACGGTCTTATCCTTCGCCTTGATGGTGAACTTGGCCTTCGCGCTGCCGTCGCCGTAGACGAGCGTCACGGTGTGGGAGCCCGCGGCGAGCGTGTCGAGATATTCCGGCTTGAGCGTGACGGTGGAGCCGTCCGCGGAGGCGGTGTATTTCCCGGCGGCGACCGCGGCGCCGTCCACCTTCACGGTGAAGGTGCCCTTGCCGCTGCCGGAGAAGTCGATGCCCTTGTCTCCGCCCTGCGTCCATTCGCTGTTCGCGCCCTTGGTGACGGTGTACTCACTGCCGGCGACGACGAGCGTCATCTGCCGCGTGGAGAAGCCGGTGGAGTTCGTCGCCTTCACGGCGAAGCGGAAGGAGCCTTCCTGCGTGGGCGTGCCGGAGAGAATACCGGTGTTGGCCGCGAGCGTCATGCCGTCGGGCAGCGTGCCGCTGTAGGACCAGGTGATCGGCGTGCCGCCGGTGGCGGTGATCTGCTGGCGGTATTCCTTGCCCATCGTGGCCGCGTGGTGGTGATGGCGGGCGCGGCGGGCAGCGTGCCGCCGCCGGTGTTCTGGCTCTTCACAATGCCGGACACGCTGACGGTCTGGTTGGCGTTGATGTTGCTGATGGTGTAAACGCCGTTGTTGCTCGTGAGCGTCGTGCCGTTGGCCTTTACGGAAAAGCCGTTGCCGCGGGTGTAGCCGTTGCTGGGCGTTACGGTGAAGGAGAAGCTGCCGCCGGCGTTTACGGGGCTCTTGGAGCCGCCGGTCGCGGCAATGGTATAGCCGGTGCCGCCCTGGAGCGTCACGGTGTAGGTCTTGGGAGCGGGCGTCGGCGTCGCGGTCGGGGCCGGCGTCGGGGTGGGCGTCGGCTGCGCGCTGTAGGCGGGAACGGTGATCGTGAACACGTCGCTCAGATTGCCGCTCTTATCGCGCACAACGACATAGACCTTGCGGGCGTTCGTATCGGCGATATCGCTGAGCTTAATGGTAGTACGGGCGTTGGTGCAGCCGCCGTGCGGGTTCTTGTCGTCGGCGATCTGCTCCGCGGTCGGAACACCGCCGTTCACGCTGCCAACCATGTAGTAATACGTTCCATCTTCGGACGAGGTGAAGTAGAACTCCGCGGTCTTCGCGTCGATGCGCTTGGAGGGCTCGCCCTTGATGGTGGGCTTCTGGGTGTCGCGCTTATAGCTCGTGGCGGAAGCGTCCGACCACTCGCTCTGCGTTCCGGCGGCGGCCGCCTGCACGCGGAAGGTGTAAACGCCGTCGTCGTTCATGTGGGGCGCAAGATCCGAGGTCGTAACGGAGCCGCCGTTGACGACGATCACGTTGCCGTAATCGCTGCCGTCGCGGAGAAGCTGGATGTTATAGGCTTCCGCGCCGGACACGGCATTCCACATGGCGGTCGCGGTGTTGTTGACCCAGGTGATCGTGGTGGGCTTTGCGAGATACACGGGAACTTTCACGGTCTTAATGTCGCTCTTGTTCCCGGCGGCGTCCACGACTATAAGATACACGTTCGTTGCTTCGGCGCCGAGACCGGAGAGATCGATCTTCGTTTCGCCGGAGGCGATGTCCTTCACGTTTGCCGAGGCAAGAAGAGCATCCTGCGTAGGCTTCTCGCCGCCGACGATGTAGTAGGCCTTGCCGGCCTCGTCGGAGGTGAAGGTCACGGAGCCGTTGGAAGCGTCCGTGCGGCTCGCGCTTTCACCGGAGATGGCGGGCGCGGTCTTATCGATGGCGAGAGCGCCGCTCGCTTCCGACCACGCGCTCAGAATATCGCCGTTGACGGCCTGCACCTTGAAGGTGTAGGAGCCGGACTCTTCCAGCGTGAAGGTGTAGCTGGTCGTATCCGCGGTAACGGCAGGCGTGACCTCCGCGCCGTCCTTATAGAGCTGCACGCAGTAGGACGCAGCGCCGGGGACTTCCGACCACATCGCGGTGGAGGTGCCGTTCACCCAGGTGAGCGTGGCAGGGGCCGCAAGATAGAGCGGCACGGTCACGCTCTGCACTTCGCCGCGGTTTCCGAGACCGTCCTCGGCGGCGTAGCGGACGACGACGGCGGCGCTGTCGGCAAGGCCGGTGAGCGTGAGCGTGTTGTCCTCGCCCTTCGTGAGCGCCATGGTGCTGCCGGAGGTGAATACATCGGCGGCATCGTCGTTGAGAACATAGTAAAGCTTGCCGTCCTCGCTGGAGACGAAGGCGACGGTGGCGGTGTCCTGCGCCGTGCGCTTGACGCCGTCGGCCGGCACCGTGAGGATGGGGGCGGCGGTGTCGCGCACCGTTTCGGCGCTGCGCTCAGACCACGCGCCGACGGTGTTCGCGCCGACGGAACGCACGGCGAACGTGTAAACGCCGTCGTCCTTCATCACGTCGGAGAGATCATCCGTAGCGGACGCACCATTCACGGGGATGGGATAGCCGTAGGCGTCGGAGCCCAGATAGAGCTGCACGGTGTAATCATTCACACCCTCCACGCCGGTCCACGCGGCCTTCTTGCCGTCCCAGACGGGGGCGGTCGGCGCGGCGAGCACCGCGGGGATCGCTGCGGTCAGAAGCTCGGTCGTATGGCCGAAGGCGTCCTTCGCGGCAATGTAGACGGTGTGGGCGTTGGCGTCGAGATCCTTGAGAGAGATGGTATTCGCGCCGCGGACGAGCTCGGCCTTCGCCTCGTCCTTCATGATGTCCGCCGCGGAAGCGGGTTCGCCGTCGAGCTGGTAGTAGTATGTACCGGCTTTCGAGGCGGTGAAGGTGACGCTGCCCTCGGTCTCCGAGGTGCGCACGGCGGAGGAAATAGTCAGCGTGGGGGCTTTGCCGTCGTCAAAAACAAGCTCCCTCATTTCGGCGGTGGGAGCGGCGGCGAGCTGCTCCTCCGTGGCGGCCGTGCCGCCGATGTAGAGCGTGGAGCCGTCGAGCATCTTGCCGAGCGTGAGCGCGTTGTCCTTATCGGGGGCAATGGCGCAGACGCTGCCCTTGACCGTGCCGGAGGCGATCTTGATCTCGCCGGAAGCGCCGGACAGGTTGATGCCGTTTGCCGACTCGATCTTGCCGAGCGTATTCACGCGGATCTTCACGCCGGAAGCACCGACAACGGCCTTCACACCGGAAGCGCCGCCGGAGATGCCGACCTCGCCCGAGATGGTCACGGCGGCGTCCTTCGCGACGACGATGCCGGAGGCGTTGTCCGGCACCTTGACCGTGCCGGAGCCCTTGAGCGTCAGACTGCCGCTCTCCACATGGAAAACGGAAGCGTCGGCATAGCTCTCGCCGTCGGCGAGCTTGAGCGTGACCGTCTGACCGGTCAGTTCGAGCGTCACGTCCTTGTCGAGCGTAAGCGGCGCGGAGAGGACGATATCCTTGACGGATTTATCGACAACATAGGATCCTCCCGCGGAAATGCCCGAAAGGTCCGTGATGACTTGGGCGTCGCCTGCCATCGCCGGCATGGGCAGCAGCGATACTGCCATCAGCACGGCGAGCAGAAGAGCCATCAGTTTCTTTGTCATAACAAAGTACCTCCTTGAAAACGGCGCGGCGCATAGCCCTGCCGCTTGCTTTCTGACTATAAGACGCGCGGCGGGGTCAAAAGGTTTCCTCCGCACTCGGAATTTTTGTTATTTTTCGTTGCCAGTTTTTACCGGATGCCCTCCGCGATCACATCGGCGAGCGCTTCGATCTCGGCGAGCTGCCCTTCGGTGAGCGAGGAGCGGATCGCGACGCTCTGCTCGAGCACCGTCATGTTCTTGAGCGGAGCGAGGATCGCCGCCATCTGCCGCGCGCTGACGGGCGCCCACGTGCCGTTTTCCATAAAAGCGACGGTGCGCTTCTGGAGATTGTGCGCGGCAATATCGCGCAGCAGCTCGTCCATCGTGACGAAAATGCCGCCGTTGTACGTTGCCGAGGCAAACACCAGATGGCTCCACCGGAAGCACTCGGCAATGATGTCCGAGGCCGGGGTGACGGACACGTCGTACATCGCAGTGCGCACACCGCGCTCGCGCAGCTTCGAGGCGAGGATCTCGGCGGCGTTTTCCGTGTTGCCGTAGATCGAGGCGTACGCGATCATCACGCCATTGTCCTCCGGCGTATAGGTGCTCCAGAGGTTGTACTTTTCCAGAATATATCCGAGATCACGCCGCCAGACGAAGCCGTGCAGCGGGCAGAGCATCTGAATGTCCAGACCCGCGATCTTCTTGAAGAGATTCTGTACCTGCACGCCGTATTTGCCGACGATGTTCGTGTAGTACCGGCGCGCCTCCTTGAGATAGTCGCGGTCAAAATCCACCTCGTCGGCGAAAATCGCGCCGTTGAGCGCGCCGAAAACGCCGAAGGCGTCCGCGGTGAAGAGCGTGTGCGCGCTCTTGTCGTAGGTCATCATGACTTCCGGCCAGTGGATCATCGGGGCAAGATAGAATGTGAGCTCGTGCGCGCCAGCGGAGAGCACGTCGCCCTCCTTGACGAGATGCATGTTCTTCACGGCGTCCTTGCCGAAAAACTGCGCGATCATCACGGCGGTCTTGTCGTTGCAGACGACCGTGGTTTCCGGGTGGCGCAGCAGCAGCTCCGAGAGCGTGGCGGAGTGGTCCGGCTCCATGTGGTGTACGATCACATAGTCGAGCGGCCGCCCGCCGAGCTCGTGCTCCAGATTTTCAAAGAAGGTGCGGCTCACGGCCTTATCGACCGTGTCGAAGAGGACGGTCTTCTCGTCCGTGAGAAGATAGGAGTTATAGGAAACGCCCGCCGGAACGGAATATACGCCCTCAAACATGGCGAGACGGCGGTCGTTCGCGCCGACCCAGACAAGATCCGACGCAATTTTTTTCGTGCAGTACATATACTACCTCCGTATTGAATTGGGTTACATAATTTAAATACAGATACAGTTTACCCGCTGAGGCGCGGAAACGCAAGTACCTTTCCGCCGAAAAAGACAATAGCGCGGATATGTTCGTTGACAAAATCTTTATACTGTGATATCACATAGTAGTATGCTGAAGTATATAAATTTCTTTATGTATCTGCGAAAGGATCGCATTCATGCAGACTTTTTTGAAAACCGTTCTTCCGTATGTGTTCTGCATTCTCGCGGGCTATCTGGCCGGAGCGGTGAATTTTGCGTGGCTGCTGGCGAAGAAGCGCGGCTTTGATATCCGCACGAAGGGCTCCGGCAACGCCGGGACGACGAACGCTGGGCGGACGATGGGCTCGGGCGTCGCGGCGGTCGTGTTTCTGTGCGACGCGCTCAAATCGGCGCTCATGGTATGGCTGGCGGGATTCCTGTTCCACAGCTCGCCCTCCATCCAGACCGTGACGATGGCGGCGTGCGTGGCGGGGCATCTCTATCCGTTCTATCTGGAATTCCAGGGCGGCAAGGGCATCGCGGTACTGCTCGGCAGCGCGCTCGCGCTCGACTGGCGGCTGTTCCTCATTCTCGTGGCGGGCGTTGTTATCATCACGTTTATCACGGACTATATGTTCATCGGCACGCTCTCGGCGAGCGTGGGGTATCTCGTCTGGTGCATCCTCACGGGGCGGAGCGGCTGGGACATTGCGATCATGGCCGCTACGGTCGCGCTCATCTTCTGGAAGCACCGGAAGAACTTCGTCCGCCTCGTCAAGGGCAAGGAGCTCGGCATCCGCGCGAGCATCTTCAAGAAAAAATACCGCGTCGATAAAAAGGACGCCTGAACCCCTCCGGATTTTGCCTGCGGCAAAATCCACCTCCCCTGTTAGGGGAGGCAAGTTAGTCATCCGAAAACCATCTTGGCGCTCCTAATAGGGGAGCTGTCAGCGAAGCTGACTGAGGGGTTGCTTGCTTTCCGGCGTTAAAAATGCCGCCGCGTTTCCGGCAATTCGGAAACGCGGCGGTCATTTTTTATTCTTCTTCCGGCGGCAATGGCTGCGGTCTGCACACGACCGTGGCAAACATCAGCGCGAGCACGCACACCTGCACGAAGTAGACGTACCGGAAGCTCTGGTGGTAAACATACAGCACGGAGATGATGAGATTGCCGAGAAACGGCACGGCTGCGGAGCGGAAGCGCTGCATACCGTTTTTCCGCCAGAAGAGCAGCAGCACCCAGAATGCGATCAGATACGCGCCCGTGCGCCAGAGCAGAATGTCCAGCACGCTGTTCCGGGGCGTTCCGGTCAGCCGCAGGTAGGCTCTGGTGAAGAAGTTCTGCCGGTAATCGCGGAGCACGCCGTCGTCCGCATCGTAGTAATCGGCCATATCGACGTGCTGCGCCATCCAGTCCCGGTCGTACACGAGACAGAAGGACTTTGCGTTGAAGCTGTCCTCCGGTTCCGCGACATCCCAGAGAATGTCGCACCCGTCGATGCGGTCCTTTAGTATCACATCCGGATACTTGCATAGCGCTTCGCCGTAGACCCGGAGGATATCCGGCGTCGTTACCTCCGTCGGCGTATAGGGAACGCTCCCCTCCGGACGGCCCCAGTAATAGAAATCATGGCCGTAATAGCGGGCGTAATAATCGTGCCAGTCCTCGAGCGGGAGCGCCTTTTCCAGAATCGCGTCCGCTTCCTCGGAGAGCGGCAGATCCTTATTTACGCACGAGCCGACGGCGCAGAAAAGCGTCGTGAACGGCGAGAGCGACACCGGCGCAACATTGAGTGCCGTCATGACTGGCCCCTTGAATACGCCGAACGACACCGCGGCAAGTACCGCCGCCGTAAGCGCGCGGAGCTTCACCTGCTCATAGCGCCGGACGGTGAGCACAATGCAGAGAACGATCATCGCCGCCGCGGGCGCGGCGCCGTTGTGCCGCAGGAGGGACACGAGAAAGATGTCCAGCGTGAGGCAGGCGTAAAACGGCCATTTCCGGCTGCGCGGCGTATCGAGCGCAAGCTGCAAAAGGAGATATGTACCCCACAGCAGCGCAAGTGTGAACGGAAAATCCTTTAGTACGTTCGTCCAGCTGAGCACCTGATTCGGCATCAGCTCGAAGAAGCATCCGAGAAAGACGAGCAGCGGCAGCGGCATGCCGCGGTCGTACCCCATCATAAGGAACGCGCACAGCACGAGCGAGAAGAGCAGCAGCTGCACCGCCGTGAGCGCGGCGGGATGCGGAAAAACCGTCAGAACAGCACGCATGAGCAGCGTATCCAGCACCGGATGATCGTCGCTCAGCGGGAGCTCACCCATCGCCTGACGGTATTGATAAACGGCGTCGAGCGGAAATCCGCCCGGCCATTCGGCCCAAAGTACAAAGACCTGACAGAGAAGCAGCGCGATAAGAAGAATGCATAGCGCCTTCTTCCGGCTTCCCGGCTTCGGCAGCGTGCGGGGGCGGGCGGAGAACCATTCCAGCGCGAACAGCAGCAGCCGGATAACGGGGATGAACCAGAGAATACCGCTTAGCACATAGAAAAGCCCCGGCAGCGAAAAGTGCATCCTCGTGTTGCCGTCCAGAAAGAACCGCTGCGCGAAGCTCGCGAGCGAGGCGTAAACGGCGATTATCCCAATGGCGGCACGGGAGCCCTTTGTGCGGTACTTTTCCA
>ENA-ORNY01001472-ORNY01001472.1-human-gut-metagenome-genome-assembly--contig:-NODE-1472-length-13444-cov-6.589663_pt1 | contig 13444 bp, 17 predicted proteins | sample MGYA00242122_ERZ509036 | MGnify/ENA primary metagenome ERZ509036 (study PRJEB26280, sample SAMEA2338696) | human gut metagenome | biome: human gut; feature: human-associated habitat; material: faeces... | reverse complement strand
GTTTTAGTTAATATAAAATAGTTGTTGACAAAGAATAAGTAGTGTGCTATAATCGTCTCAGAAACAAGATAACAGGTTTAATGTTTTATGTGAAACATAGAAAGGATGGAATTATGAAATTGAAAGAATTATATCGGGTCTGCGATAATTTTACTCCCTTAGCACGGGTGAAAGTAATAACATCTGGAGAATCATATGTTGGCATGTTGGATGATGTTTTCGATGATATTGCTGATAGACTTGTTCAGTGGTTCGCTGTTAGAGATGACATAATAATCATAAAACTTTGCGAGGTGTAATTTATGAAAGAAACATTACAGATCATATTACTGTCGCTTCTGGCAGTGTTATCAATCATAGCAATGCCTATACTTTATCTTTTCGGCTTTTAGTTTCACGTGAAGCATAGAAAGGAGATCGTATATCATGGCAAAATTCAAGCCCTCAGCCAAACTCAGCTTTGGCTCAATCAAGCATTATAATCCGCAGTATCTTATAAATAATTATACGGCATCTGAAATAAGAAAAGAGTATTCAAGGTTACGAGCAATAGCAGTCAAACGTCTTTCCAGACTTTCTAAAGCGGGCTTTGGAAAATCTTCTGCATATAAATATAACGCAACAAACACGAAAAAATTGTCAGACCTGTCACAAAGACAAGTGCCGTTGGCACTGTCGCAGTTAGCACGTTTTATAGATAATCCTCTTTCTACTGTCACAGGGCAGTATGAGTTGAGAGATCGAAAAATAAAAAAGCTACGCTCATATGGTTATGATGTGACAGAGGAGAATTTTCAGAATTTCACAGATTTTATGGACTTATTATCTGAGCAGGCTACTGATCTTCAATACGATTCAGATGCCCTTGTAAAATTATGGGAAGCAACACGCTACAAGGTTTCACCGACACAATTGGCAAAAGACCTCGAAAGTTGGCTTATGTATCGAGATAAAATCAGTGTTCTGCCGGATATCGAGTCAAAGAGTGCCGATGAGATTTTGAGTCTATTAAAGAAAGGTGAAAAATGATATGATAACAGATGTATATAATTTTGATTATTCAATTTTTAAAAAAGCAGGGAAAGTAAAAAGGAGAAAAGGATCTCGGAACAAGAAAAACTACATTGATTTAGTTTGTGCTTTTGACATTGAAACTACAAGAATAAAAGAAATCGAACAATCAGTCATGTATATCTGGCAATTCCAGGTTGATGAGAAAGTAACTGTGATTGGAAGAACTTGGAGAGAGTTTGACTACTTCATGAGGGCGATAACATCTGATTTGGAAGATATGGACTATATCGTAGTATATGTTCATAACCTCTCATTTGAATTTCAGTTCCTCTCTGGAATTTATCCTTTTTCAAAGGATGAGGTTTTCGCCCTGGATAAACGAAAAGTCTGCAAGTGTGAAATGTATGAACATTTTGAGTTTAGATGCTCTTACATTCAAACAAACATGTCCTTGGACATGTTTACAGAAAAGATGAATGTAAAGCATAAAAAACTATCCGGCGATCTGGATTACAACGTTGAACGATACAGTTATACAGAATTAACAGAAACCGAACTGGCATACTGCATCAATGATGTACAAGGTCTTGTAGAAGCGATCAAAACAGAGATGAAAAATGATGGGGATACGCTCTACACGATCCCGTTGACATCAACCGGCTATGTTCGCCGTGATGTGAAAAACGCTCTGACAGGTAACAGATGGATCATAGGCATTCAACCGGATTTTGAAACATATCAAGTTGCAAGGGAAGCCTTTCGAGGCGGCAACACTCATGCAAACCGGTTTTATGCCGGTTGGATATTAGAGGGTGTACATTCTGCTGACCGTTCATCTAGTTATCCGGGCGTACAGTGCAATCGAGCCTATCCGGTTACCCGTTTTCATAAAATTTCAAAACCAGTTCCCGACGCATCGCAGATTATTGACATGATGCAAAGAAGAGAAAAAGCAATATTGATGAGGGTATCATTTCGCGGCGTTTCTCTGAATGACTATTCATGGGGCTGTCCATATCTGGCGAAAGATAAATGCAGGACTGTTATTAATGGGGTGTTTGATAACGGTCGAGTTCTATCTGCTGACTATCTGGAAACATCAATTACAGATGTTGATTTGCGCATTATAGTGGAAGAATATCATATAGTTGAGATAGTTCCAATCGAGGTTTTCACCGCTCGATATGGAAAACTTCCTGCGGCAATGTTAGATACAATAAATGAATATTATCGAAAGAAAACGGAATTGAAAGATGTAGACGGTCAAGAGTATTTGTACATGAAAGCAAAGAATAAGTTAAATTCTATATACGGAATGACAGCACAAGACCCTGTCAAAGAGTCGATTCTGTATGAGGACGAGGAGTTTATCATTGACACATCGAAAAGCAAAAAAGAACTATTGGAAGATTTCATGAAACGTGCTTTCATACCTTACACATGGGGTCTATGGTGCACCGCGTGGGCACGTTATGAGCTGGAACGGGGTATGCGTATAGTGACGGATCAAGGTGGAACGTTTATTTACTGTGACACAGATTCGATCAAGTACTTAGGAGATGTAGATTTTTCGACATATAATAATGAAAAAAAAAGTTGTCGAAAGAGAATGGCGCATGGGCAACAGACCAGCAAGGCGTAGATCACTACATGGAAGTTTATGAACAGGAAAAAGACGCAGATCGTTTCATCACTTGGGGAGCGAAAAAGTATGCTTATGAATCAGACGGGAAATTAAAGATCACGGTTGCGGGTGTCCCGAAAAAAGCCGGGGCGGATGAATTAAAGAGGAAAGGCGGTCTGGATGTGTTAAAGCCGGGTTTCGTATTTAGCGATTGTGGCAAACTGGAAACTGTTTACAATGACAAGCCGGAAATAACAAAATATATAAATAAGGACGGAAAGACGATTGAGATAACGAAAAATGTAGTACTGCGCCCAACCACCTATGCAGTAGGAATTACAAAGGAATATGAGGATATTTTGCAAGATGCTCTTCTGTATAATCAATCAGTAAAGATTTTAAAAGGAACACATTTATTAGCTTGACATAAACTACAAACGGGTTTATAATAAGTAATGTAAAGAAGAACAATACAAAGAAAGGAGCAAAGACATGAAAGGAACAATTAGCAAGACACTAGTTACCACTCTGTTGGAAGTGAATCGCTATAACGAGGAAACGAAAACAGAGGAAACGGTTACTAAAAAGTTCATGACACTGAGAACCCCCAGCCGCAAACGTATTGAATCTTTTCTGATGGAAGATAAAGGCTATCTCAGCTTCAAGGTGCTTTCAAGCACAGAAGAAGTATACATCATGGAGGCAGATGAGTTCATTAAGAACGCAACAAGAAAGGAGAAATAACAATGAAAGTTATCAAAAGTAAAAACGAAAACATCACAGTAAAAGAGAAATATCTTATGTCTATGAATCCGGAAATCAGGAGAATGAGGGATGCAGAGGGAACAGTCATTCCGGTTAAAAACTGGATGCTCTATTCCGATCAGGATAAGGACGGAAACGACCAGATCCTTTTTTCTGTCCTGACTGAGGACAATGTCGCATATGCGACAAACAGTAGAACGTTCATTGAAAGTTTTACACAGCTTTGTGATATGTTCACAGAGAGTGGAGAAGAGATAACCGCTTTCAAGGTGCTTGGCGGACAGTCAAAAGCGGGACGGCACTTCATTACTTGTGCTTATATAGAGTAACCAGTTAACAATTAACAAATTATAAAACTATATCTCATTTGTGTATTTCCAAGTAAAGCCCCGTTCCGTTATCGGGGCTTTTTCCATAGAGGTGAATCATATGAAAGAGAAGAATATATATGACCGTAATGGCTTTATCAATATACCAGCTATTTACAATATACCCGTCCCGTTTATCTTCATCGTGGGCGGTCGAGGAACTGGAAAAACCTACGGTGTCTGCAAGTTTGCGATTGAGAAAAAGATCAAGTTTGCTTTGATGAGAAGGACGCAGACACAAGCGGATTTGATTTCCAAACCCGAATTTTCGCCGCTCAAACCGGTGCTGGGAGATATGAACCGGCTGTTCAAGGCGGTGTCGTTAACAAAGCAGAACAGCGCATTCTATGAAACAGATATGGAAGGGACAATTATTTCACCGGAACCGTTTTGTTATTCCCTTGCTCTCTCAACAATATCGAATATGCGAGGTTTTGATGCTAGTGACATTTCCCTCATTTTCTATGATGAGTTTATCGCGGAAGCGCACGAACGACCTTTAAAAAATGAAGCGGAAGCTTTCTTTAACTGTTATGAAACAATTAACCGTAACCGTGAATTGAAAGGAATTGCACCTGTCAAAGTGATCTGTGCGGCGAATAGTAATAACATGGCAAATGAATTGTTCATATCACTTGGACTAGTGCTGAGAGCAGAGAAGATGTATCAAAATGGTACATCTATCTGGATCGACAAAGAAAGGGGTCTGGCACTGATTATCTGTCAAGATAGCCCGGTGTCCGAAGCAAAAGAAAAAACAGCTTTGTACAATCTGGTGTCAAGGGATTCTGACTTTTATCAGATGTCGTTAAAGAACGTATTCACGAAAGACAGGGCGGACAACATTGGAAGCAGAAATATCAAAGAGTTTAAACCGTTGGTTCATGTAGGGGAAATGTACATCTATCGTCACAAGTCACGAGAGGAGTACTATGTTACCTCGTTCAAGTCTGGTGTGTTCAAAGATAACTACACCGTGAGCAATAATGATAAAGTTCGTTTCCGGTTAAAGTATCGCTACCTCTGGATTGCATTTTTATCACGCTCCTTATACCTTGAAAACTATATCATTCAAGTTCTTTTCACTAAATGTTTCACGTGAAACAGATTGCTAAAAAGGAGAATGTATGTTATAATCAGAGACGAAAAGGAAGTGCTAGAAACAATCCCGGAAGGATGCACATGTTCTATGTTTCGGAACAGGATTCTTTTTCGGCAGGCGGTTTCACACCGCCTGTTTTTCTACCCGGGAAAGAAAGAGGTGGATATGGATGTGAATGCAATCATGACTATGGTGCAGACGTTAGGTTTTCCGATTGTGTGTTGCGGCGCGCTCTTCTGGCGGATGATGAAAGAGAGCGACAATCACAAGGTGGAAATGGAGAAAGTCACGGATGCATTGAACAACAACACACAGGCACTCATCAGACTGGAAGAATCATTGAAAGGAGAAAAAGAAAAATGAAACAGGAAGACATTTTAGCATTAGCAAAAGCAGGGTTTACCAGGGAGCAGATTTTTGCTCTGGCGGGTTTACAGACAGCCCCGGTTCAGCAGACAGCCCCGGTTCAGCAGACAGACCCGGTTCAGCAGACAGCTTCAGTTCAGCAGACGGAAACATCTGGCGATCCTGTACTTGACGCCGTCTTAGGACTGCGGGCAGATATGAAAAAGCAGGCGTTGCTGTTTTCCACACAGCCTGGAAACCAGACAGAAACTACGGATGATATTTTAGCATCCATCATTAACCCGAAAGGAGTATAAAAATTGAACGATTTATCTTTTAATCAGCTTTCGACTGTATTGACCGAAATTACGAATCAGGCAACAGGTGTCAAAAATGCGGCACCTGTCGATACTTCAACGTTTGTTTCTGTCGCTCAAACGGCACTGAAAACCGGATATGATCCTCTCGCCACCGCAATTTCACAGGTGCTGTCAAGGACAATCTTCTCTGTAAGACCGTACACTAGAAAGTTCAAAGGCTTGAACGTGTCGAACCAGCGCTACGGAAACCACGTTCGTAAACTGTTAACCATCGACAAACCGTTTGAGGATGATGACCGGTTAACGCTGGAAGACGGGCAGACTATTGATCAGTATAAGGTGAACAAACCTAAAGTTTTACAGACAAACTTTTACGGGGCGAGCGTCTATCAGAAGTCAGCAACAATTTATAAGGATCAGATAGACTGTGCTTTATCATCGCCGGATGAGTTTGCCTCATTCGTTTCTATGGTTATGCAGAACGCATCTGATATGATTGAACAGGCGCACGAGGAAACCGCAAGAGCAACAATCAATAATTTATCTGCCGCCATTTTAGCTAGTGAAACAACCTCTCTCCCGGGTGCTGCCGCACTGGCAAAAGCAAATGGCGGTAGAAGAGCAATCAATCTTTTGTTAGAATATAATAAAGTAACTGGAAAAAACTTGAAAGCCGCGGATATATACACGCCCGAAAACTTCGAAAGTTTCATTAAGTTTACATTTTCAACAATCAACACAATTGCCGACACAATGACAGACAGAAATACGCTCTTTTGTTCACAGCTGACAAATTATTCGATTCTTCGCCACACGCCGAAAAATCGAATGAAATTTTACCTCCTCACTGATATGGTAAACAAAATTAACTCTGAGGTTTATTCCAGCGTATTTAATCCGAACTTTCTGAAATTAGTTGATTTTGAAACTGTGAATTATTGGCAGACTCCTTTAGACCCGGGGCGTGTTAATGTGAGAGCAACGATATTAAAAACCGACGGCACCCTTACTTCTAACTTCGCTGTCGACGGTTTAACTAATTTAGTTGGAGTATTGTTCGATGAGGAAGCTGCCGGCTACACCGTCGTGAATGAATGGTCTCAGCCTAGCCCGTTTAATGCCCGTGGCGGATACTACAATCAGTTCTGGCACTTTACAGACCGTTACTGGAATGATTTGACGGAAAATGCGGCAATTTTCTACATTGCAGATCCTGAACCTGCGGTATCCTGACTTGGCAATAACGTTAATACGGAAAAGAGAACGTTACTACCGTAAAATAAAAGAAAGGAGTAAACATGGCATTATTGGTTACTCTTTACACCTTCTCCAAACGGCTTAACAGTACAAAAAATCCCCCCGCTGAGGGGGGACTCACTGTTCAAGCCGTTTTAAAAGATAATACTTCTATCATAAGACCAGAGTTGGAAGTGGTTGAAAATGTGACTGCTTATAACTATGCCTATATCCCCGCTTTTTCCCGTTACTACTTTGTGCGGGATGTAATCTGGGAAAAGGGAATCTGGCGTATCGTTCTGTCCGAGGATACTCTAGCAACATACAAAACAGTGATCGGCGACACAACCGCCTATATCCTTCGGTGCGCCACGTTCCAAGACCCGGCCATCACAGATTTGCTGTACCCAGCGGTAACCGAAATTGATACACAGAAAACGGAATTTACCTTGGAAGATGGATGGGTCGAGAGTCCAACCGTGGCAAACGGGTATTATGTCGTAGGCATTGTAAACAATCTGGACACTGCTTACGGTGCAGTTGCTTACTATGTCATGACCGGAAAGGAAATGGCGGATTTCCGTGCGTACATGCTTGGAGATATCCAGTCTTGGGATCAGATCACAGACTTTTCCGGCGACGTTGCAAAAGCGTTCATTGACCCTTTCCAATATGTGGTATCTTGTATGTGGTTTCCAACTGGGGTTCCGGTCGATGCTACAAAAAAGACAATAGCATTCGGCTACTGGAAATCAAATCTACAAGCGTCTGTCCTATCTCAGACTACCCGTAACTACCCGTTCTCTTTAGCCCGTCCCGACCGAACGCATAACAAAGACCTCACCTATCTGTACCGGACGCCATGGGCGAACTACTATTTATACTTACAGCCGTGGGGCGCAATTCAATTGGATGCGTCGAAGATGGGAAAAACCGGGGTCGGTTGTAATATCACTTATGATTTCGTAAGCGGAAAAGCAATCTTAACCATCACTTCGAAATTAACCAATGACGTGCTGTACACAGGAGAAGCACAGGTGGGTGTACAGATGCAGTTATCGAACGTGGGATTGAATCTGAAAAGTGCTACTGGCGGTGTGAGCGGACTGCTCGAAGCGGCGAAAAACTCTATCGGTGGTGTGATCGGAAATATCGGTCAGAAGTTCAGCGCAAGCAATATTGCGTCCAGTGCAATTTTAAGCAACGCCTCAGTACAAAGCACAGGAACCAACAGCGGCATGGGGGCAGACTCGCTCGGTGGAAAAGCCACTCTTTTCGCAAACTACTACGAATCGGTCATGTTTGACGTTGCCGACAACGGGAAGCCGCTTTGCCAGAACCGGAAGATTTCGGACTGTACCGGATATGTAAAAGTAGAAAACGGATCGATTGATTTTTCCGCAACTGAACCGGAAAAGCAGATCATAAAAGAATATTTAGAAGGAGGATTTTATTATGAGTGAAATTAAAATGTACTCACTGCCGACTACCGTGGCTGTGGCTATCCTTGTCATCGGCGGGAACTATGGAAACGGAACTGACCGTACAAAACGGTTGAAAGCAGACGGCTTCGACCCTGTCGAGGTGCAGAAATGCGTGAATGAACTTCTCCCGATCGTTAAGAGGTACAGTTAATGGGGGGCAATATACAGGTATCATACCAATGGTCTATTGATACCTGTAACAAAAAGAATGTCGGCTACTCACAGACTTACCGAAATCAGCGGACCGTGAACGGAATTACTTATTATGATTGTAGTTCGTTCATCTGGTATGCGCTTCTGGCATCCGGCTTTGATGTAGTAGCCGCTCACGGCGGGCAGTCATGGCCTTTCACTACGTATGATATGGTAGGTGTGCTGGATGCCCTCGGCTTCAACCGTGTCCCGGTTGGCGATCCCTGGAAACCAGGAGATATTCTTGTGCGGAACAACAACTACGGAAACCATACGGAAATGGTCTATGACGGGCGCAGAACCATGGGTGCTCACAGTTCCACTTATCCGCTGGGAGAGCAAGTTTCAATTAACACGGGCGACAGCAACCCCGCTACTTGGGACACCTGTCACAGGTTTGGCGGCGGTGCGAGTGGGGCAAAAGGAAGCAGTGCTTATGTAGTAGCCGCTATCTGTGGAAACTTCTGGCAGGAATCCGGCATTAACCCTGGTATCTGGCAGGACTTACACGAGTCGACATGGACGGATTTACTCGTTGGTTACGGCTTGGGGCAGTGGACAAATACGGAAGGTAATACCCATGGACGGCTCTACAAATTACATGAGTGGTTAATGAACAACGGCTACGCTGATGATGATGGTGTCGGTCAGCTGAACTATCTCATCTATGAAAATGTGTGGTATAGTACTGGGGAAGCTTCTACATATGCCAATCTGACTGAATTTCTGACCAGCGACAGCACAGACATCGAGGCATTAACCCATGCTTGGAACATTGGCTGGGAAGGAATCCATGACAGTTCATGGGATGCCAGAGTGCGGTATGCACAGGACTGTTACGATTATATCATTGCACATGCGAATGATACATCCATCAGCACTTGGGCGAAAGGGAACCGCTATCTCAGCGAAGCAGAGCGTTACAACAATGCAGTATTGATATACCGTTTTCTCAGCACCGGTGCTTTACCAGGAACAGGTGTGACTTTTCTGATTGCGGTTCTCAGTAAGAAGAAGAGGAGGGATAGAAGAAATGTATAATGGTATACCGTTTCCAGCCGATTATATCAACGCGGCAAATTCTGTCGTATCGCCGTCAACCGTGCATTGCAGGAACACGTCATTGTCACTTTATTTTCAACGTTATTTATTGCAGAAAGCAATGAGCGTTTTCAAGTGGGATATGCCGGCTGAATGGTCGAAAAACTACACACTTTATACACTCTACTGTTGGGGCTTTTTTGCAGTAGTGAATACAGATAAATATGGAGTCATTCCGCAGGCTTGCAGTTTAAGGGGGTATGATGTCTTTTATCAGCCCACCAATGTGATCATCACGAACCCGCTTTTATCTGGAACGCTTGAGCCGAGGATTGGCTTGCAGTGCGAACTGGTAAGATTACAACCGGATTACGGCGGCATTATGGATATTGTTACCTACTATGCAGATATGTTAGCACTGTGCGCTGAATCGGTCGGCATGAATCTGGTAAACAGCAAGCTTGCTTATGTTTTCGCCGCTGAGAATAAAGCCATGGCGGAAACATTCAAGAAACTGTATGACCAAATCGCTGCAGGAAACGTGGCGGCTGTGATCGACAAACAGCTTTTTCGGGACGATGGTAAGGCGAACTGGCAGATGTTCAATCAGAACGTTGGACAGAACTATATTGCAGATCAAGTGCTTTCAGATATGCGGAAGATCGAAGCGATGTTCTGTACAGACGTTGGAATCCCGAACGCCAATACAGACAAAAAGGAACGGTTGATCACGGATGAGGTGAACGCCAATAAGGTGGAAACCCGGTCGAAATGTGACCTCTGGCTGGAAGAATTAAAAGAATCCTGTGAGAAAGTGCGGGAGATGTTTGGCATCAAACTAGATGTAAATTGGCGGTACAAAGGAGGTGTGGAAGATGGCAATGATGAGCCTGTTAGGACTGTATAATTTTGATGAATCGCTTCTGGATGGATTGATCGAAAATCTGCCAAATAAGGACGGAATACCGTCCGGTTATGCAGATTCCTACTACACCAATATCGCCATTGACCCTCAGACCGTAGTAGAAAATCTTCTAGTCGAATGTTCAGAATTTGAGATTCTTTATGCAGACTTTAACGCATTAAAGCGAATCATCAAAATTTGGTCTGGAAAAGAGAAACTGGTGTGGCAGAAAATGTATAATACAATCTGCTATAAATACAATCCGATCTGGAACAAAGACGGAAAATCTGCCTGGACAGAACGACAGACAGGTAGTGGCGTAAAGAAGGAAACGGAAAAAGGATCAAAAACTACCAAGGCCGATGGAACAACCAATGATGAATTTACATCAACTAGTAACACAACAAATAAAACAACCGGAACAGGCACAAACACTCGTACCGGAACTGATGAAACAACCGGAAAAGTCAGTGCCTATGACAGCACGGATTTTCAGAACCGGGAGAAAACAAACAGTACGGCAAGTGAAAATAATAGCACGGAAAGCGCAGAAGATTTTAGCGGAAGCGAAAAAGTAACAAACAGCGGAACAAAAACAATTGCAAATACGGCTGATGAAACAAACAATGTTTCACGTGAAACAAGTGACAACAACACTGGTGAAACTACTCATGAGCAGTCGGAAATGGGTAACATCGGTGTTACTATGACACAGCAGATGATTTCTGCGGAACGTGAAATTGCCGTGTTTAATATCATTGACTTTATCATCAACGACTTTAAAGAGCGGTTCTGTTTACTGATTTATTAAAGGAGGGTTTAAAATGGGATTATTCGATCAGTTTCCTTATACAAATTTTCATGAACTGAATCTGGACTGGATTCTCAGTCAGATGAAAAACGTTGAGGGGTATGTGAAAAACATCGAGGGGGTAATTGGAGAAACTACCCGTGAGATGATCGAAAGTCTGTATGAGAAAGGACTTCTGACTGCGCCTTACAACATCATTTCAAACGGTGCTGATAATACCGGTGTGAAAGATGCTTCCACGATCATCCAGACCGTTCTGAATACTTTTAAAATCTGTTTTATCCCGAACGGCACTTACAGACTGGAAAAGCCGATCATCGTTGACAGCGGAATGCTCATTCTCGGTGAGTCAGCAACCGATGCAATTTTAAAATGTGTGAACGACGATGGCTTTATTACCCGTGACTTTGATGATCGGACGGGAAAAGGAAATGCGGAAGCACCTCACGGATTCTGTATATTCAATCTTCATCTGACTGGCAATGACATGCACACGGGTGTAAAGATTTACGGATATCACTACTTCATCCGACAGTGCTTTATTGAACATTTTGAAACGGGTGTTTATTCAGAATACAACAAAAACACGGGATTCGCGCCCAGCGGCGACACTTTTGAATCCTATATTGAGAAATCGTTAATTCAGCACTGTACAAAAAGTATCAATTTCCTGGGGCCGTCTGATTCCTTTATCAATCACGTTTGCTTCTCCAATGCAAAAAGAGGTATCATTTTAACAACCTCTGCCACTTCATGGTCAAACGGCTGTTCTGTCAATAACTGTCACGGCTATACCATTTTTGATGAGGGTGCCGGATGCTGTTATGACATTCATAGCCCGATTTTTCTTAATAACAGCACGGGCGAATCATCTGATATTGGCTGTCTTTTCAGTGTAAATACGGGTGCTAATATTGCCGGTGGACATTTTTACAACAATCAGTATGGAATTGTTATTGACACTACTAGCAATGTTATTGTAAATGGCGCAGAGTGTCGTGCAAACAAAAAAGCGGAAGTTCAGAACAAACAGGCACTAGCTGACAGCTATATTGACATAATAACCAAGGGCGCTAATGTAAAAACGCTGGATGAGATAGGAGCAATCAATCCTAGAACATGTTCACTGAAGATATACAATGAACTGGATGCGAACATCATCAACAGGCCAAAATGCTTGCAGAAACAGCATGTAGATCCGTCTACACTGAGTCCTGGAACGGCAATTAAAATCAGTGACAGATATCCGGCGATTGTATATCAGACAGGCGGTACCGGCATCTATGTAAATGATAATGTCACTTCAGATCCGATTGGAGACGTTGGCACGTTCTTTGTTCCGGCGGGCGGTAACTGGTCTTTTGCGACCACACCTGGCACTATCACATATCAGCCAATTATCATGTAAATAAAGAGGGCTTGTAGCCCTCTTTTTAAATTAAGCAGATGATTTTATCGCCGTTCTTACAATAGAAGAGTTTGAAAAAAACTACTTCCATTTTCATATATGTTGGGTTGTGTTCGAAACAGCCTTCGACCGTGTCGGAATAAACTTCTCCATGTTCATCGGTAATGATTACCAGTGAACGTTTTTTGAGGTTGGCACAAGCTAATAAAACATCTCTTAATGTCATATAGATTCACTCCTTTCCTTCAAGTACTACTGCTATGATTCTACCATGTACTCCAAAATTATACACCTCATAATCTCCATATTTTTCTAAGCCGTCAAGTGTTGGTATTATTTCAACATGGCCGTTAATTATAAGCTTGAAAAATTTTCTAGCATTGCAATTGGTACACATTTCGAACAGCTTTCGTAGTGTCATGTTTATCTCCTTTCTACACAAGTTTTATAATTATTATGTCGTCTTTAACAGCGAACCACTTAACAAGTCTATCAGCGATATTATCAAAAACATCATCCAACATGCCGACATATGGTTCTTCGCCAGATTTTATTACTTTCACCCGTGCCATGGGAGTGAGATTATTGCACACCCAACATAATTCTTCCAATTTCATAATTCCATCCTTTCTATGTTTTACATAAAACATTTAAACCTGTTATCTTGTTTCTAAGAAGATTATAGCACACTACTTATTCTTTGTCAACAACTATTTTATATTAACTAAAACTTGTGCTGTTAACAATTCAAGTGCATAGACCAGCGCATGTGGGAACTTTAGTGCGGTGAAGCGTTAATGCTTTACCACTTTAAAGCGCTAAAGTACTAC